>Ga0209777_10008298_pt1 | contig 11382 bp, 8 predicted proteins | sample FrelakmetHBP12HB_FD_187147 | JGI IMG/M metagenome (GOLD analysis project Ga0209777, IMG submission 187147) | Freshwater lake sediment microbial communities from the University of Notre Dame, USA, for methane emissions studies -HBP12 HB (SPAdes)... | ecosystem: Environmental > Aquatic >...
CTTCCTTCAGATTCCACCTCGCGATGGACACCCTTGCCGTTATGGCTAACGATTCCCCCTGTCGGGTTCGTAGTGGACTTGACTTCCGCTGAGTTCAGTCGAAGCCGCACCACCAAGTGTCTGCGCCATGCCGGGCGCACCAATAAAAAAGGCTCCCTGGAGGGGGCCAGGGAGCCTATAACAGGGGAGACTCGAAATCCTTTTCAGTATGCAGGGTCCACTATCACATCCGTGCAATCGTTCCTTCCCAGGTACTGACTTTTCCCTTTTTCGTATCCCTGAGCCATCTCGTGGTAACCGTTTTCGATTCAGTGTAGAATTGTACGCCGTCTCTTCCCATGCAATGAAGATCACCAAAGAAAGATTTTTTATGTCCGCTGAATGGAAAATATGAAACCGGTACTGGAATACCCACATTGATACCTACCATTCCGCCGTCTGTCCTCAAGACAAACTCCCGCGCCCAGTAACCGCTTTCTGTGAAAATTGCTGATCCATTAGCAAAGGGGTTATTGTTCATCAGGGTTATTCCTTCCTCAAAGTCTTTCACGCGCTTGATGAAGGTGACTGGCCCGAAAACTTCCTCTCTGCCGCAACTCATATCCTCGGTAACGTGGTCAAATATCGTTGGGCCGATAAAGTGTCCTTTTTCGAAGCCCGGTACTACCGCATTTCTTCCGTCAAGGATAAGTTTTGCACCTTCCTCAATTGCCTTGTTAATCCAGCCCAAAACAAACTGTTTATGTTCTGCAGAAACAACCGGACCCAGATCAGTTTCAGGGTCATAGGAGCATCCGATTTTCCTCAGTTGAGCGTATTTTTTGAGATAGGAAACAAATTCATCAGCAACACAATCTTCCACAACCATCACCGGCAGAGCCATGCAGCGCATGCCGGCACAGCCGAAAGTGGAATTGATGATGCGTTGCGCCGCCACCTCAAGCTCTGCATCACGCATGATAAGCGCATGATTTTTTGCTTCAGTAAGGCACTGGACGCGCTTGCCGTTTTTAGCTGCGGTGGAATAGATGTGGGTACCAACCGAGGTTGAGCCGACAAAAGAAATACCGCTGATATCCGGATGCTCAAGCAGGAGGTCAGCTTCATTTCTGCTGCAGGTAACCAGATTCACAACCCCCGGGGGCAGTCCTGCTTCGATTGCAAGCTCAAGTATTCTCATGGATGTCATGGGTGTAAGGCTTGCTGATTTTAAAACAAAAGTATTGCCACAGCTGATGCAAAATGGAATCATCCATCCCCAGGGAATCATTGCCGGAAAATTAAACGGAACGATGCCGGCAAATACGCCGATTGGTTCACGATACATCACCGTGTCATGACCGGTCGATACGTTCAGCAGTGAGTCACCCTGCATGAGATAGGGTGTTGCACATGCGCACTCGACAACCTCGATTGCCTTAATAACATCACCACGGGCTTCATCAAGAGTTTTACCAAGCTCTTTAGAAACGCTTAATGAAAGCTCCGCGAGATGGTTATCCATGAGAGCTTTAAGCTTAAACATGACAGCAATTCTTCGCTGAATAGGGGTATATCTCCATTTCAGAAAAGCTGTTTTTGCTGCTGCCACTGCTTCCAGAACTTCTTCCCTGGTACAGCAGGGTGCTTCTGCCAATATTTCACCGGTGCTTGAATCGGTAATAGGCATATATTTGCTGGTTTTTGACTGCTTCCAGTTATTGTTAACGCAGTATTTTAATTTAGGTGCAGCGGTTGTTTCACCCTGAAAGACAATAGCTGCGGCTGGTTCTTTTGACATGATTTAGCTCCTTTCATGGATAAGCATTCTTCTGCTATAATCAATTTACATGCCAAAAGGTAATTAATTGCAACCATTTGAAATTACATGCTAATTATAGCAAATGAAAATATATTTTTAATTAATCAATAATCATGTGTCTCATATGTGGGATAATAATAAATATTAAATGATAATTGATTGAATTTTTATTGTCTCGCACCAAGTCTATGCGCGTGTCATTACTATGAGCGTAGCGATGCGGCAATCCTGCTATTTCAAGCACTTACAAAGGCAGAGATTGCTTCACTTCGTTCGCAACGACAGGTTTTTTACTTTTTACGAGGGCATCAATTTCAATTAATTTTTAATTGTTCTCTAAGCGGGGCAATGCAAATGTGGAACACGTGCGGAAAGCGAGGTTTGAATGGCTGTTAAAGATTATATAGAATCATTCCCATTCAATGGTGCTGGGTGGTTTTGAGGAGATATCATAAACAATACGGTTAATTCCCCTTATCTCATTAATTATGCGATTAGATATGGTCCCAAGCAGGTCGTAGGGCAGTTTAGCCCAGTCAGCGGTCATGGCATCAATGCTCTGTACCACCCGAACGGCAACCACCTTTTCATAGGTGCGCTCATCGCCCATGACGCCGACAGTCTGGATGGGAAGAAGCACGGCAAAAGCCTGCCATACCTGACGATACCATCCTGATTTTTTCATCTCATCAAGTATGATTTCATCAGCTTCGCGCACCAGCCGCAGGTTTTCATCGGTAATCTCACCAATGATGCGGATCGCAAGGCCAGGGCCGGGGAAGGGATGGCGATAAATAGCATCATCCGGCAAGCCGAGTTCCTTCCCCAATTCACGAACTTCGTCTTTAAAAAGTTCACGAAATGGCTCAATCAGCTTGAGGTTCATCTTTTCCGGCAAGCCACCGACATTGTGATGGCTTTTGATTGTTGCTGATGGGCCTTTAAATGAAATGCTTTCTATAACATCAGGATAGAGGGTGCCCTGTGCCAGAAAATCGACTTTTCCAAGTTTACGCGCCTCTTCTTCAAAGACATAAATAAATTCATGGCCTATAATTTTTCTTTTTCTCTCAGGGTCAACAACACCTTTAAGGTTTTGCAGGAAGCGCTGCGAAGCATCAATGGTTATCAGGTTCACATTGAAAGACTTTGTGAGTAATTCTGAAACTTTTACAAACTCATTTTTTCGCAGCAGCCCGTTATCAATGAAGATGCAGGTGAGCTGATGACCTATTGCTTTCTCCAACAGCACTGCAGCAACGGTTGAATCTACCCCGCCACTGCACCCGCATATAACTTTGTTATCTCCAACAGCACTGCGTATCTCCTTAATGGACTGTTGAATAAAAGATTTCATGGTCCAGACTGGTGAGCACTTGCAAATTTTGAATATGAAGTTATTGAGGATTTCTTTTCCCTGTGGGGTATGCACAACTTCCGGGTGAAACTGTACACCAAAGATGTTGTGTTCTTTATCCCGCATTGCGGCAAAGGGCGAGTTTTCACTGTGGCCGATTATCTCAAATCCCTGCGGCAGTCTTTTGATCCGGTCGCCGTGACTCATCCACACTTGAATTGTATCGTTTACAGAAAAACCCGCAAAGAGATCGTTGGCAGCATCAATAATAAGCTCAGCTTTACCATATTCGCGCTTCTGCGATGGCGCAACCTCACCTGCAAGGAGAAAGGTTGTAATCTGCATGCCATAACAAATACCAAGAATCGGAATGCCAAGCTGAAAAATATCTTTTTCAATACGGGGTGATTTTTGATCATAAACGCTGGAGGGGCTGCCAGACAGGATGATTCCCTTTGGCTGCAGCTCACGTATCCTGTCTAAGCTGATATTGTAGGGATAAATCTCAGAATAGACCCTGCTCTCACGGACCCGCCGGGCAATGAGCTGGGTATACTGAGAGCCGAAATCAAGTATGATTATTTTTTCCTGTTCTAATTTCATGGCGGTAATGAAAATCAGCCCCTCCCCATTTTATTGAGGAGGGGTGATTTTTTTATGGTTATCCTTAGGGGGGATTAACCATTATTTTGCCGCTGCCGTGCATCCTCTGTAATGAGACGCAAGATCAGGGCAAAAGGTTATTCAACCTGATAATTGGGCGCTTCTTTGGTGATTATAACGTTGTGAACATGGCTCTCTTTGAGCCCTGAACTGGTAATCTTTATAAACCGGGCTTTATCACGCAGTTCATGTATGCTGGCGCAGCCAACGTACCCCATTCCGGAGCGTAAGCCGCCAACCAACTGATAAATATTAGAGGAAAGACTGCCGCGATACGGTACCCGGCCCTCTATTCCTTCAGGGACAAGCTTTGACTGGTTTTCAACATCGCACTGAAAATAACGGTCACTTGAGCCTTCCTTCATGGCTTCTATCGAACCCATGCCGCGGTATACTTTGTAGGTGCGGCCCTGGTACAGGACAGTTTCCCCCGGGCTTTCATCGGTACCGGCAAACAAGCTGCCAATCATGACAGAATGTGCTCCAGCCGCAATAGCCTTGGGCACATCACCAGAATATTTAATGCCGCCATCGGCAATAAGCGGGATGCCATGTTTGTCAGAAATCTTTCTGCACTCCATTATTGCAGTAATCTGCGGCACGCCAACACCTGCTATTATCCGGGTAGTACAAATGGAGCCGGGTCCCATCCCGACTTTTATAGCGTCACAGCCGGCCTGCATGAGATCCTCTGCAGCCTCTGCGGTGGCGATGTTGCCGCCGATAAGCTCACAGTCTTTAAAATTCTTTTTTGTATCACGAATTGCTTCAAGTACCGTTTTGGTGTGCCCATGAGCAGTGTCGATGGCGAGCACATCAGCGCCGGCTTTTAGAACTGCTTCGGTGCGTGCCTCACGGTCAGGTCCCACGCCGATGGCAGCACCCACGCGCAGCCTGCCGAAGGAGTCCTTGCATGCCTGCGGATACTGGACAGTTTTTTCAATGTCTTTTACCGTGATGAGACCCTTGAGATTATTATTCTCATCAACTACTAATAATTTTTCGATGCGGTTTTTATGTAATAGTTTTTTTGCTTCTTCAAGACTGATACCCGTTGGCGCTGTGACCAGATTTTCTTTGGTCATGACCGAGGAAATCGGCTTTTCAAGTTTGGTTTCAAAGCGCAGGTCCCGGTTGGTAAGGATACCTACAAGTTTCCCTTTTTTAACGACCGGAAGGCCTGAGATCCGGTACTGCTTCATGATCTCCAATGCGGTATAAATTTTCTGGTCGGGATCAAGGGTAATGGGATCTACGATCATCCCGCTTTCAGATTTTTTTACCTTTTCAACTTCAAGTGCCTGCGTTTCAATGGAAAGGTTTTTATGAATAATACCGATCCCGCCTTCTCGTGCCATGGTAATAGCAGTCTGCGCCCTTGTTACGGTATCCATGGCGGCACTGAGCAGGGGTATATTGAGTTTGATATTTCTGGTCAGCAGTGTTGATACATCTACATCCCGGGGCAGGACAGAGGACTTCGCAGGTACCAGCAGCACATCATCAAATGTCAGGCTCGTTTGTATATGGTCGTTGCTCATTGAACGTATACCTTTTTCAGTAATAAAATAGTCCCCCTTTGGTTGAGGGGAGAAGATGTTTGAAGAGGGAAAAAGAGTGTTATTTGTGAGTGAGTATAATTATACTAAACCCTGGTTCATGTCAAGTATTTACCCCGGCCTTTTCCAGAAGTATTCCCTCCAGAAGCCCGGCATCGCTAACCGACAGCTCCTGAACATGTAGCAGCTCCATAATGGTCAATATAATTGCAGTCCCGGCAATAATAACTATTTCCCGACCTGGCTCGAGCCCCGGCAAATCAATCCTTTCTTTAGAATGAAGATTAACAATCATATTATAAAGATAATTCAGATAATTATAAAACAAAATATGTTTATTCACCTCATCTATATTGTACTCAATGAGCTTCATATCCATTGCTGCAAGGGTGGTAACAGTGCCGGCTGTTCCAATAATGCGGATGTTTTGATAGTTCCTTTTAATTAAGTTATTTATGATATTACTATTAGTTAAAATTATTGATCTGATGGCATGGTTTAAAATATTTAAGTCATCTTTCAGGGGTGGATCGTGCAGTAAAAACTGTTCAGAAAGAGTGACAACACCAAGGGGAATGCTTTCTGCACACTCTATTGACTGGTTGCTGGTAAGAATAAGTTCTGTGCTTCCTCCGCCAATATCGAGGATAAGTGACAGATTATGGGTATCGTTAAAAACAGACTGAACACCTTTCAGGGAAAGGCTCGCTTCTTCCTCTCCGGTTACCAATCTCACAATAAGATTGGTCTCTGTTAAAACATTATTTAGAAATGCTCTGCCATTTACAGCTTCCCTGACACAGGCAGTCGCAACCGCATATATATGTTCTGCACCTTTTTGCCGGGCGCTCATGACAAAGTTATTTATGCATGATAACGCCCGGTTCATAGGATCATTTTGAAGCTGTTTGCTCTCGTTCATCCCCTGACCGAGCCTGACTATCGAGCGATCCCGGTAGATTGGAACAATCTCACCATTATTGCTTACATCTGCAACAAGAAGACGAATGGTTTGCGTGCCGATATCAATTGAAGCTAATCTGCTCATAGACATTTCAATCCTCCCCCTGCGGAGACCGTGTCGCAATCTGAATTCTGGTAGCCGCAAGCCCGAAAGCTTTCGGGATCAGCTTGCGTTGTTGTCACATGCAATTTCAATACATTACGCAGCCTGAAGGCTGCGGCTACAGCCCCGTTTTTATATTGCGACACCGTCTCACGATGGGGGAAGGTCAGGGTAGGGTGCGCTTATTTAAAATTAAAAATCTTTTTCAGCTCATCCTTTGCCTTTAAGCCAAAATCTTTTATCTTTTCAGGGGTGCTGAGGGCATTGCCTGCCAATAAGCCGACTTTTGTTGCTACACTTCCGGCAATTTCCTGAATGATTTTCTCACGCATTTTGAATTTCAACTTATTATAATTTCCTTTCACCTGAAAATCAAAATCTATGCTGCCGTTAGTTGTTTCCAGTACTTTCATTAGCCCTGCTGCCGGCAGACCGAAGAAGGTTTTGCCCAGAAGGGTTTTATCCCGGCCGGTTAACGTGAGATTTTTAACATCAACATGATGGCTGCTGTCCAGATAATCATCTTTGATGCTGATCTTTGACGTAACCCAGGCATTGCCATCCTCTATTTTTACGGCAGTGTCAGGGTAATAATAATAATAATCAGAGAGGTCTATATTTTCGATTTTGCTTTGAGCAGTAAGGGTAAGCAGTTTTTTAAACAACAGCCCTTCTCCAGTGCATTTCAAGGGGGCCTTATGCCGTGCAGAGGTGAGCGAAGCAATGATGGTAAAAGTAGTTTTAACATCTTTGGTATTCGGGACAGCAACATCTTCTATTTCGATATTCAGTTCAGTTAAAGTAATAGTTGGGTCCTGACTGCGGGTTTTGTAATTATAAATCGTAAGGGTACCATCTTTGACAACAAGATTATTGATGTGAAGAGTAAAGGGTTTGGAAGAATTAGCAAGGCCAGCCGGAGGGGAAGATTCTTTTGCCGGCAGAATAGAAGAAGTATTTGTTGCTTCTCCGCGTTCAAGGCTATCAGTCTTTGAAGAAAATATGTAGTCAGTATTAATCTTTTCATCACGGGTCATTATTACCGTAAAATCAGGTTTGATAATGGTGATGTTTTTAAATGGCAGGCTATTCCTGAAAAGAGGTAATATTTCAAAATTGCTTTGTAATGATGCTGCCTTTAGCAGGTTCCCCTTTCCAAAGCCCTCCGGCTGCAGCAGTTCAACATCTTTTAATTCAACTATCCAGCGAAAGAGTGAAATATTGACAGAACCGATTTTAAGCCTGTTCTGAAAGATGGGATAAACCCTTTGCTCAACGATTCTCTGGGCTATGGGATTTATATAAAATGGCACTATCGCAAGGACCACGACGATAATCGCTATCAATAAAAGAAAAATTATCAGGCAAAATGTTTTCATTTTTTGCGCCTTGTTTTGCAATGTATCTTCTGATTTCTGTATTCTGTATTCTGAACTCTTATATCACGATTCCAAACTGACTGTAAAAAGCAATTTCGAGTTACCATAATATAATAAATTATCGTTCATTGACTCTTATCAGGCCATTTGATAAGTATATAAATGTCGTTCGTCGTTATCTTTAGTTTGTTTTTCCTTTGCGTTCCTATGTCTGCGATGAGCGCAGTCGAAGGGGGCCTTTTTATCACGAATCACCTGTCCTCCGTAGCAGCTTACTGCAGAAAACGGTAAGAGTGCTCTCGCCTTTGCGTAGCGCTTCGGCGGTGCAGGGTCGGAAGGCAAGCGGAGGGTGGACGAGCCACTAACTCCGGGTCCCGAGTCACGTTTCTGTGATTGCTAAACAATAAGGAAAGTGTCCTTCATTTCCTTTTAGTTCCATTGTTACCTTGCATTGCTTTTGAATATATATCTGTCAAAGCTACTTGAGACTGTGCTACAGTTTTATTAAAAGGTGATCTATATTTTTGGAAAGAAAAAACTAGTCCTTGAATATTTCTGGCGCGGGCGGAGGTGCCACGATGACCGTGAAGCTCTGTGTTTTTGTCAGCTCGGTCCAAAAGGAACTTGAAGACGAGCGCCTTATCATCCAGAATCTGGTCAACACCGACGCTTTTCTGTCGGCTCACTGCACGCCCGTACTCTACGAGTTGGAACCGGCATCCCCGGACAAGGCACTGGAGGGATGCCTGCAATCGCTCGACGGCTGCCAGGTTTATCTACTCATAGTAGGTATCGAGTACGGCACGCCGGTGGGTGGGCTGTCAATCACCCACGCCGAGTATCGACGAGCGAAGAAAAGGAAACTTCCCGTTTTTGCTTTCATTAAGGGTGACCGCAGTGTAAAAAGGGAACAGGGGACATCGAAGCTTCTTGCTGAACTCGATGCGGACGGACCAAAATACAAGCGCTTCGGCAACGTCATCGAACTCCAGAAGGAAGTCCGTGCAGCGGTGGTGAAGCTGCTTGCAGACAAATTCGGCATCGTTCCGTCCAGCGACGAGGACAAGATCGCCCACCAGACCATCGAGGCCACGTCTTCGTTCGAATCGCAGCCGCTTGCTCGTCTCCGTTGGCAGGATCTTGACCACGAGGTGCTACGCAGATTGATTGCCGCGGCCGAGAACCGAGACTCGGGTAGTCTTTCAGTCGCGGATCTCGTGTCCGGCGCCTCTGCTCGCGGCCTTGCCTGGCGTGATCAGAGCACAGGCGAAACCTACGCTACGGCTGCCGGCATCGTTCTCCTTGCCAAGGATCCATCGATGGTGTTTCCTCAGTGCCGCATCCTCGCCGATGCCTACCGGAGTACTGAACCAGACGGCGACCCGCGGGACCACGAGGACATCCGGGCACCCATGCCGATCGCAATTGAGCGGGCTATCGACTTCATTGACCGAAACACACGCCACCCGATGCGTATCGTCGGGCTCGATCGCGTGCGCCTCGACGAGTATCCCGTTGATGGCCTGCGCGAGGCGTTGGTCAACGCGGTGGCGCACCGCCAGTACGAGGACGCCGGTCGTAAGATCATCCTCGAGATCTTCGCTGATCGCGTCATCTTCTTGAGCCCCGGTCTTCCCCCTCGACCGATCACGCTCGCCAATTTGCGCAAAGGGAAATACCGTCCCTGTTCGCGAAACCCTGTCCTGGCCCAGTGTCTGTCATACTTTCACCGAATAGAGGAACGTGGCAGCGGCTTCCGCCGAATGCGCGACCAGATGCTCGACCACGGGCTCGATCAGCCGCTACTTGGCACAGACATGGGCTACTTTCAGATCACTTTCCCGGGGCCGGGCGAGAACATCGAGCGCCTGCGGGTACCCGAGACGAGGCTTTTGGTGACCCCCGCGGTGGAGGCGCAGTTGAACGAGCGCCAGAGGGCCATGGTCTCACTTCTTGCACAAGGAGAGGTATTGACAAGCAGGAGATGCGAAGAGGAGTTTGGAGTTACCCGTGACACAGCAAATCGCGATTTTAACTTGTTGTTGGAACTTGGTTTGGCGACGAAGGAAGGCCAGGGGCGATCGACCCGTTACGTCTTTGCCGTGAAAACGTAATCGTCAGATAATCGTCAGGTCAAAGAGCGTAATCGTCAGATGGATCCCATAAATCCTGGACATCAAGCTCAACTATGCGGTCGCAATTTGCGACCGCATCCAAACGTAATGTTAGATTTCTCCCCTTCGCGTTTACCGAGCATGGTGCCATCATGGCCATAGATAGAAGACTGACAGCTGTAGGCTATAAAATTATGAAGACAGAACCAAGGGGAGAAATAGTTATATACAGGACCAGGGACGGTAAAACCACCCTTGATGTCAACCTCACAGAAGACACTGTATGGCTAACTCAAGTCCAATTGAGTAAATTATTTGCAAAGGACAGGCGCACTATTTCAGAACATATTAGTAATGTATTTAAAGAAAAAGAATTGCAGAAGGATCGAACTATCCGGAAACTCCGGATAGTTCAACAGATCGCGATCTTGCAGCATTGTACGGCATACCGACCTTTAGATTTAATGAAGCGGTAAAGCGCAACCAAAAACGGTTCCCTGATGATTTTATGTTTCAATTAACTGCTCCGGAATATGCAGTTTTGACATCGCAAATTGCGATGTCAAAACCTGGCAGGGGTGGACGAGCCTGTGATTGCTAAACAATACGGGAAGTGTTCCTCGATTTCCTTCAGCTGAAAACAACTGTATTTAGAGAGAGCATTATGATTAAAAAGACACTACTCATTCTGTTTTTTATCCTTATTATGCTTGGTGGTGTTGGATTTTATTTCACGCCATATATATCCTTTCACAACATGAGGATGGCGGCTGAGAATCGCGATGCAGTGTTGTCAGATTATATTGACTATCCATCGCTCAAGGAAAGCTTGAAAGTAAATTTACATGACAAGATGTCTGGCAAGTCACAAGGTAAAGAGGATAAAGACCCGTTTGAGAAAATGGGTGAAGCTATTGTTTCAGCTTTTATCAATCCGGTGGTTGATGCATTTGTCACGCCTGAAAGCCTGAGTATGATGATGCGGGGCTATATACCGCCAGTCAATAAATCAGAACGCACGTCAGAAAAGAAATCAGAAAATGCTTCAAGAAAGAAAACCTCACATGATGATTCGGATATCGAAACCACAATGTATTATGAGAGCTTTAATCGCTTTGTGGTGAAGGTGAAGAATAAAGATTCTGCTGAAGATCCGGTCGAACTTATATTCAGGCGGGATGGGGTTATTTACTGGAAACTATCTGCCATAAAGCTGCCTTAGTAAAAGAAGCAGCCATGAAGGTGTGGCAATACTTGCAAGGCCCAAACGAAAAATCGGGTTCGAGGTGAAGGAAAGGGCGGCAAAGTATAAATTTAATGTATAGGAATTTCCTTTTTTAGGATTATTTGATAGGGGAGGCAAACAGAAGAGAAAACGGGTAGATAAAAAAGAGAGTTATGGTAATAGAATGAATCCAGAATGGGTTCATATAAGCAGTGGTT
>Ga0209777_10008299_pt1 | contig 11382 bp, 9 predicted proteins | sample FrelakmetHBP12HB_FD_187147 | JGI IMG/M metagenome (GOLD analysis project Ga0209777, IMG submission 187147) | Freshwater lake sediment microbial communities from the University of Notre Dame, USA, for methane emissions studies -HBP12 HB (SPAdes)... | ecosystem: Environmental > Aquatic >...
GGGGTCCCGGACACGGAATGGCCGATACAGGCCTATAGGGAAGGACCCGAGGCTGAATATTTCAAGCTCTGCAAATCTCGGTGGCATCCCAAGGAACTCAAGACCAGGATGGAGCATATCAATTATCATTTCAGGGGCGCCTGGGGTGAGCATAAGTATGCCTATGACGAGGAGACTTTGAGGGAAACGCTCAAGAAACAAGGCTTCCATAACATCGAACGGTCCAAGTTCGATAAACGAACGGATTCAAGACGACGGGCAAAAGGGACCCTTTACATGACGGCAATAAAACCTTCATATCGATAAAAAAACAATAGGTTGGTCGAACATCTTGAAGAGACGATATCAGATCGCGGTCATCGGTGATTCGAACACTAGCGATTCACCCGATAAGGACGAACTCGCTAAAAAATTAGGCAGGGCCTTGATCGACAATGGATACCGTCTCGTGACCGGCGGTCTCGGCGGGGTCATGGATGCCGCAGTCGCTGGAGCAAAGAAATCTAAGAAATACCAGGACGGAGATATAATTTCGATATTGCCAGGGTTCGACCCAACCGAGGCCTCCAATCAAACGGATATCTTGATCGTGACCGGTTTGGACCTTGCAAGGAATCTGATAATCTCCAACAGCGACGCATTAATTGCCATCGGTGGTGGGTCCGGGACCCTCTCGGAAATGGCCTTTGGATGGGCCTTGAAGCGTCTTATACTCGCCTATGAGGTCGAAGGATGGAGTGGAAAACTTGCCAACATTAAAATAGATAGACGAGTTAGATATAAAGAAATCCTCGACGATAGAATCTATGGCATTAAGACCGAGACCGAGGCACTAGAACTTCTGAAGAAACTGTTGCCGCTTTATATTCGCTATCATCATGGGGTCAGGCAAAGGCCGATCGACCCATAACATGGAAACGGCTTCATATCTATCAGATTTAACAATTAATTAAACATAAGGTTGGTCGATAACATGGGAAACTGCCAAGTTTGCGGTGCGCCGTCTGGAAAATATCCACTATGCCTGTCGTGTAAAGACCTAAAGACCCAAGAAAAGATAAGAAGGTGTGACGACTGTGGAAAGTGGATGGAAGGGAAGAATTCCGTATGTCGTGAATGCTATAGCATGTCTCAACGACGGACATCAAGCAATGAACAGGTGACTTCAAGGCAGACCGAACAAGTAGACCGTGTCGATAATGAATATAAATCAACACAAGACCTAGAGGTTGAACCTGAAAAAGAAAAAATCTCCAGTTCTAAGACTGAGGGCATCTTCTCTAGAACCAAACAGGGCATCTCAGGGACATTAAAGAAAACTGCCGCGGTCACTGGGCATGTATCCGGACGGATTGGAGAAAAGATAACAGATATGAATAAATCCCTGATCGAAGCGGTAACCTCATCCGAAGAGACAAATAATCCTTTAGAAAATAAGTACAGGGAAACATGGGTTCCGAAATATAGAACAAATGATGGTCATAAGGTCAGGTCGAAAGGAGAACGGTCTATTGATAATTGGTTCTACTCGAAACAGATAGTTCATGAATATGAGAAAGAAGTGACGAACTCAAAGGGAAAATGGGCTCTTCCCGATTTTTACCTCCCTTATGATAAAGAGGGTAAGTTTCTTGGAGACTTACCTGGTGGTATATATGTGGAGTTCTGGGGAGTTGAAGAGAAAGAAGATTACACAGAACGGATGAAAGAAAAACAAGATTTTTATAAGAATGAAAAATTTGAATTAGTTAATATTGGCCCAGAAGACATTATTGATCCATCAACATCGCTTAAGAAGAAATTTGAGAGTTATTTCGGGGATAAAGTGAGATAAGTGTAGGTGGCGGCTTAAATCCACTCCTCTATGGACACAGGGTGCACACAGTAGTTCTCCTTTGTCGTGGCGTTATAGACACGACCACCTTTTACTGAGGCGATACTCGACCTCCTGCACCGAAGACCATTCAACCGTCCCGTTTCTCAGTGAAGTTCGGACCCGGACACTCACCCAACCATTCTACTCGATATCCATCTGGACAACCTCAGGAAGCAGTTTGTAGGCGAGTTCTAGTGCCCTCGCGTTCCTCTTCTCTCGAAATAATATAGCCGAATGGATTATAGGGAAAGAACAAAACAAATATTCAAATGGTGGCCATTTACAATGTAGTCTGGTATATAGATGTTCCAGGGATAGCCGCGCAGGATCTATCAATTGTTTGGGAGTATTATCGTGAGATCGATGATGGTCATAAGAGTGCAAAAAATCTAGTTCTACCTTCCGCCATTTACTAATAAATATTCAATTTCTAATAGATATTATTTTAAATCGTTTCAATTATACAAACCATCAATTATATATATATTTATATTATTCTAGTAATGTTAAGGCGGGTTTATTAATGATAAAGAAAGTCAATTTAATTTTAAGTGGTGGTTTCAATAAACGGGACGGTTTCCTTTTTCCTTTGGCTGAATTAAGCCCGAATTTATATAATTCTATTGAGACTCAAGACTCCTTGAAATTAGTAAAATTATTAGTGGTTAACCCTGCGAATCTCGCCTTTCCCAATTTTAATCCTGATGATGTCCCTTCCTTATATTTCCAAATAAGTAAGAATCCTGTCCTTACAGGTGATACAATTAAAATAAGTGATGAATTCAAAGCACGTTTCAATTATACTGAAGTCATTGTTAAGAGTATAACAAAGGATTGGATTAGGCAAATTGCTGAGGATATCACATTTCCCATTGAAATCCTTAATGATTCACACATTCCAACTACATTCCCTTCTAATGCGATTAGTAATCTTATCGCGAAATTATTATCTGGTGTTCCGAAATATGAGGATATCTTCTCCCCAAGTAGATCTTATACTTTTCGTTATGATGATGGGGCTGAATCGTACATAATGAATGTAAAACATCCTATCCGAAAGAAAAATGGGATGGAATTGGGCCAACCACCCAGTTCAAGTTCATCAGATCAATTTTTGTATCTTCCTCAACAAAATAGAAAGGTTTACGTCAATATCTCCGTAGATGTGAATCTCATAATCCTATTTGAAGGATCTCATGCTCTAGAAACCCCATTATCTTTCCAAATGGGGCAAAAATTCAATAATTCCTATGGTGGAATCGCAAAACCAATGAAGACCGTCAATAATGTGGTTGCATCATCTATTCCTGTAACTAGAAAAATGTTGTTGGATGATATTATTCTATCATGCTTCAAGGTGTTAAATATTTCCAAATCTAATAATCATCGGATTGGTCTTGTGAATTTTTGTGAATCCAACAATATTCTCCAATATATTCTACCTGAGAGTGAAGTAGAGACATATTCTAAAATATCATTGAAAGAGAGTGATGAATATAAAGTAATAAAAATGCAAAAATTATCGAATGTTCATAATTATAAAATTTTACTCGAGGATATTAAGAACAAATATCAACCTATCGGATATTATGTCGATTTAATAACACCTTTATCCTTGGCCGTTGAAACATTATCCCTTGTAGAGAATAACAATGCTCGGAATATTATCGTTCTAATATCCGATGGAAATCACAATTCTTGTGGTGATAAGGATTGTAAGAAATCCTCCATACCGCATAATTACTTGGATCTTCCCGCCTGTTGTAAAGAAAAACTACAAGATTTATTACATACCTGCATCGACAATACCAATCCAATTGAGATTCATCCAATCTTTTTGGCGAGTCAACAGGATCATTATACTGATGTAGAAATATTGAGACATTTGGCTAGGACGTCCAAAGGAATGTTATTTGAATTATCAACAATTCTAAATGACCGATGGAGTGCAATTGTTGCCCATTCACGTAATCCTGAATCTAGTGTATATGATATTCAACCGCCATATCCTGAAATAAGGCATTTCTTATCCCAGAACATTCAAAAAACAATCTCAATAATATAAGTTGGTGTTAACATGGATAATGGAAAAGGTAAAAATAAGGATGACTCTCATATATACGATTTTTTTCTTATTTGTCTAGGTATTATCCTTTTTATTTTCTCAATTTTGATATATTTGAATGTTTTTAACTTCATACATATTTATATTTTCAGCTTCAATCTTTATATCTATTTAATAATCTTAAGTTTAATATTCATAATCCTAGGTGGTCTTATGTTCAATATAAAAGAAAAACAAATAAAAAATCAGAAAACGATTGAATCCTCTGAAACGGATCAGAAAACGGAAAAAAAGAAGAAAAATGAAAAAAATGAAAAAAATGATATTACATTTATGAAGTCTGGTAAGAAGACCAAATTGAAAATCGCTCTTTTTGGAACAGTAGCTGCTGGCAAAGGGGTTTGGTTATGGACTTTGATATATGAGTCTTTGATGATAAGACCCGACTTTAGAGTAATTCCAATGGATGAGAAATTATATTTGGCAACCATGGCTAAATATATTAGGGGCGAATTGAAACAGCCTCCTCATACGACTATGGGCGAAAGAAATGAAGCTGGGGCTCTTATTGATTATAAAGATTATTCATTTATTCTGAAGTTCATTGACCGTTCTGGAGAAGCATTTAATGATTATCTTTCAAATATTCTTGACGAAGTTAAACGCGAAGAATTTCCATATAAAGATTTAAAAGGTTCTATTGAAAATCAAAGTGTTGAAGAGGCTTCAGTAAGTCAATTGAAAAATGCTAAAACTGAAATAGATTCGATTCTAAAGGAATCTGATGCCATTATTTATTTAATTCCATCAGATGTCATCAACAATCCTGAAATTGCTGGTCATTGGTATACCCTTCTATTGAGAATATTACAGCATGAACATATTCTTGACTCGAAAAAGGAATTCATAACTGAGAATATTCGAAAAAAAATCAAGAAACCGATTGCTGTCGTTTTCACTAAAATCGATAAATATCCGGATATTCTGCAAAAATACAGAAACCCAAAAGAAATGGTAACAGATCCTAGTTCACATTTGGAGATGTTACGGAATTTCCTTGGTGCCGGTGATAAAAACGCAAACCTTGACCGTTTTAAAAATTTACAAGTATTTTGGTGTTCAACATATCATGATATAACAAATATTAGGAAATTATTACTGGATCGCCAAAATAATGAATTATATGGGAAAATTAAATATCCCGATTCTACTGAAATACCAAAATCTCAAAATGTGCTTGAAAAACCCCCAGCTGCTGCCGATCGGCATCCAACAATGGTTATTGATCCGTTCATATTCATTGTTGAAAAATTGTTAAAATAGTAGGTATTTGAATGAGTATAATCCCTTCAGTAAAACATATTATTTGTGCCTCTGAAAATATTCCAGGTAAACCTGGTTTTCAAATAGTAGCTTATTCCACTGATATTGATGATAAATACAAAGAAATCATTCACCTGCAATCAAGTTTGCAAGCCTCGGCCCCATCAGATTCAGCATGGATTGATGTTCATAAGCATTTTACTATAGGGGATAAATATTCCTGTATTATTAAGATATTGAATGGAGGAAAAGATTTTTCTGGACGAAGTCCTACGGAATTCTCACAATGTTATCTCCTTGATAAGAAAATTTATAATAAATTTGGTAATAATATCTTTTCCTTATATGATGATAAATCCCTTTTTGATGTTGATTATTCATATAGAAATCAAGATATAAATTCAGGTAATATTGCAATTATTCCGGAATTGTCAATAAACAAATTTGAAAAATTCTTTGAAGTGCGCGAAAATATTAATATTATCGAATATCTCGATGCATTATCTATTTTAGATTTTTTCATCCGGAATAAATATTCAAAAATCACAATTCCTTTTTCTTCATCTCAGGATAGAATTGTTACGGTTTCAAAATTTATTCAATTATTACCTCCTTCTTTAAGATCCCAAATTAGTTTTTCTACGTTAGTTGCCAATGATTCATTAGCAATATTCGACATAAATTTCATTCCGATTGGTAGTTCTGAAAAATATAAATGGCCATTAATTGTAGATTTTAAAAAGATCGATATCAAAAACAGTTCATCTAATTACATAAATCTTATTCTCATGATGCAAGAGGATGAAACTATTGACATCTCAAAAATTCATGATGAGCTTGAATCAATTTCAAATAATAATATTACAAAAAAGGATCTTGAAGCATTTTCAATTATTTTATATATTTCAAAAGGAATACAATTGAATACGAAATCTTTTACACAATTTAAAAAATATATAATATCATTAAATAACGAAAAAGAATTACTATCCTTTATCAATAATTTGAAAATCAGCCAAAATAAATTGAAGAAACCAATTTTGAATTTATTGGAATTCTATGTACTGTTATATCAAGAGAATTTCTCGGGATTCGAAGAGAAATTTGAAAAATTTATCGAGAAAAAGAAGATATCTTTTTTGAAATTATTATTAGAAAATATGAAGACATATGACAATCAATATTTTATTAAAAAGCTTGAGCACAAATCAAATAAATTGATCTGCAATTGCCCACATTGTAATGCTTTAACTTTTAAAATAATGGATTTTTGTTTATACTGCACAAAGAAATTAGAATATAAGAAAGTGAGAATCACGAGGAAAAAACAAATGTCATTTAATGGATTCAATATAATAAATAATTACATTGATGTTTTTTTTAATAATTTGAAAAGTGCAGGAATAATTCTATCAATAATTGGGTTATTCCTTATCTTGATGAATTTAATATGGGATTCGATTCAACAAGGAAAATTGTCAATACCTGTATTTGGTGAAATCCAAATAATCTTATTTCCAATTTCCCTAGATATTTTGCTATTTGGTATTATCATCTGGATAATTAGTAAGAGAAATGAAATGGAAAATCAATGATTACCCTTTCCATATGATTGAGGATGCCCAGATTGGATCACCGTCAAATTTATTGAATATATCTTTCCTGGTTTTTCTTAAAGCAATTTCAGGTAGAAATCCTTGAATTAGATAGGAATAGAATATTCTTGCGAATTCAACACTGGTCTCATCACTAATTTCAAAGGTTTGACCAATAAGATAAGGAATTCCAAAAAAATGGAGCTGTAATGCGAGATAATCCAATTTCTCCTGGCCGATGATAAGGTTTTTCATCAATGTTTCTTTATATTTCTTTTGGGTTAAATATTTTTTATTGGTATTTTCATCTCTCATAGATCTTGGTTGCATTCCCGTCTCACAAGAATTCAAGAATAGCATCTTGATTGGGTTCTCTTCCTTGAGAATTTCAAATAACGCAGTAATCGATAAGGTAGTATTGTCGTTCAAAATGAAAATGCTCTCCTTTGGGGATTTTCTATTGAATATAAAATGCCCACAGAAATGAATGATTTGTGGTTTCCCATTTCTAATCGCTTCAATGAATTTTGGTTTAGTTGCATTAGAACCAATTAAATGATCAATTGTCCATTTCCCTTTAATTTGATTAATTATCTCTTGGACTTCTTTTTCCACATTTGGTAGATATCGATATTGTGAATCTTTTGCAGATGCACCGACTATCAAGATATGATTGACAATGAATTCATTTATGGAAAATTCTTTGATGTGCCCCGATCCTCTCACAACATTTGCATATAAGCATAAGGGCCCACGATTATCATCAACAGATAACCATTCCCACGGAAGATAAAGGTCCTTTCCAGTAGCTTTAATGAAAACAGTCGGTTGGTTATCTCCATTCTGATGATTTGTACTATAAAGCGATTTGATTCCATCTCCAAAATATTCTTGGAAATATTCTCGGTATAATATATTACCTACCAATCTTATTTTTCTATCAAATTCCGAATTCGACTTACTTCTAATTTTTTCAGGACTATCGATCAGCCCTCTTTTTATTGTAATCCCATTACTTGGATTGATTGCACCATTCACAAGATTCGTTATTGCCATATTCATTAAAGTTCTAAATTCCTTCACTTCTGAAGGTTCATATAATAGCTTATTCTCAACGAGTTCATTTTGAATATCAATTCTTTCTAAACTTATTCGTTTTGATTGCCAAATAGGGGGATTATAAACCTTTACACTAATTTGACTATCAGTTTCTCCGCCATCAATATCTATAAAACCTAATGTGTTCTTTCTGTTATAATTGGTTGACATATTTTCCTTTAATTTAGCTATAATGCCAAATTCTAAATAAACATAGAGTGTAATTGATAAACCAGGAAGAACGATTGAAAAGAAAACGATTGATATTATTTGCGAATCCATGTTCGCGAAATTAACTCTGTAAAGGGCAGCAAAGATACCGAACAAACCTATCAAAAAGGCCCAAAAATGTATTTTTGCCAGAGCGCCATACATTTTTCTCATAGCTATAAAAATTTCTTTTAACGACTCATTTTTGGACTTCTCATTCATTATCTCTAAATATGGAATATTCAATGAGATTAATAAAATCAACATCACAAATGTATATTGGAAAAACAATGCTGGCATTAATATCCAAAAGGTTATTGATCCAATGAAATCTGCTTCGCTGGTTGGAGATTTTATATTAATATAACCAAGTGCTTCTTCCCCACCATATAATTTTGTATTTTGAGCAGTAAGTGCAAATATGACGAATACCAATAAAGTGAATATTAAAATATATAGAACTGAACTAGAAAAGAAATTAAAACTATTTTGATATTGATGTTTAAAATTCTTTGGTATAAAATTTTCAATAAAACCACCCTGTTTTTTTATTTCTTTGACATATTTAATAAACGAATTAAAGAAGATGATATGTAAAATTGAGAAGAATAATATTAGGAAAAACCAATTCCTAGGGAAGAAAGCGAGATTCTTATAGATTGGATATGGACTTATAAGACCGATAAAAAGAAGCAATCCAATAATTGTTGAACCCAATAATCTATAATCTTTACGATGGAATGACAATTTATCTATTAAAATCTCAATGGGATGAGATTTTGATGCAGTTAGAGTACCAAAACAAAATTCGACCTTCAGATCGTGTTTGCATTCCTTGCAACTAATAATTTGAAAATGGTTTGAATAAAGAACCTCGTTTTTGTTATCAATATTAAAAATTTTATGTTTTTTCAGGTCTCTCGTCCCATCATCCTTTTCGGTGCTGAGAAGGTGCTGATATGATATGGACTCTATTTCTGATTTATCATTATATCGTTTATTAAGTTCTATGAACTCTTCAGGATAATCCAAAGGTCTTTTTCCGCAAATTGGACATGACACAGAATTCTTTTTGATATAATAAGAATCCAGAATTTGTTTATTTGGAGGAAGTTTTATTTCTAGCAATTCACCACATGGACAAAAGAGTTGATTTCTTTTCAATTCAGTAAAAGGTATTCCCCCAAATTAACTATAAAAATTGTTATTATATTTAATTTATGGTTTTTTTCAATTATTACTATTAATACCTTTGTAATTATACTAATTATTCAATAACAAATTTGAACTGCCATCGAAAATATAAAATGAAATAGAGACGGTTGATAAGGATATCTGCCGAGTTATCGGATATCACAAGCGATAACGATATAAAATAATATCATAAAAACTAAAACGATGATGGACGACGACTGAAAAGGGCGATCGAAAAATCCTCAGTTTCGTCAACCAGTTTCTTAGTCGTCCGTCCGTGGTCGTTTCACCAGTTTCACCAAGTAATCATATCATTGTTTCTGTGATATCATCGTTGTACTATGATATCCGTCGTTACGTGATATTTGTAGGTTGGTACAAGTAAATAATAGCAAAAAATCCCTTCGAATTCAACAGCACCGGTGTCCGGTGCACGGTCCGTCCGGTACCAAATCAGCAATTCGATTAAGTATCTATCGTTCTTGACTTTCGATCTGCTTCAATGAACCCAAGGTCAAACTCATCAATCTTGAGTATTCCTGTGTTCTTTTCTCACCTTCATATCCTTTTTTCTCGAGGATGCCAAGTACAATTTCCACCTTTTCGGCCCGGTCCTTATCTATCGGCAGTTGTTGCTTTGTGGGTCTAAGTTCCTTTTGGGGTTTCTTGGACCTTTGTTCATCATCAATTACCTCGACAGAACTATCCTCCTTAATTATTGATACCTTGAGCGTCTCATTGCCTCTTTCTAAAAGTAGCCTTCTATCACATTCGGCGCATCGGATCTCTTTTGGCAGATCAAACCAATTTGTTTCCGAACTCTCCAAACATTTACAAGCTGGGCAGGAAAAGACATTCTTACCTTTCTCGATCTCGAACTCTCGACGGCCTTTCTCTCTTGCATGATCGGCAGATCTCACGGCGAGATACGAAATTACACCACCCAGGCACCATCCAATGACCATAAAACCACAACAATAACCTAAACCACCTCCTGGGTACGCAAATAATGGAATCATTGGAATTATGACGATTATTATACCCAATAGAAGTGTCAATTGTTGACCAAGGGTCCAATGATATTGATATTCCGCTGTTGCCCAATCAATTTCTGGCATTATTTCAACAATATAAGATGTCGGTGCTATCTATTTAATTTTTCTGGGCATTATATTGTAATGTTTGTTAAAATATGAGAGTTGAGCCTGATAATATCTCAGGTGTTGACATGCCATCCCCAAAGGAAAAATCCTTCCTAGGAAAAGTCGCAAAGACAGCGGACCTGATAGACTACCAGCCAGGCGCTGTCGTCTCCAGGACCCTCATCGACCGCAGGTCCGGCACGGTCACGCTTTTTTCGTTCGACAAGGGCCAGGGCCTTAGCGAGCACAAGGCACCCTACGATGCCCTGGTGCAGGTCCTGGACGGCAAGGCCCAGATCTTCATCTCGGGAAAGCCCAACCTCGTGAAGGTGGGCCAGATGATAGTACTGCCAGCCAACAGGCCCCACGCGCTCAAGGCGGTGGTGCGGTTCAAGATGCTCCTGACGATGATACGGTCTTGAATCTAGGCCAGTGTTCCTTCTTTAGGTCAGGAGCTCTCAACATGGTCTCTTTGCATCAGTCCCGCTTGCCCTGGTCGATCATCGTAGAGTACCATCGCCAAAAGAGGAGACCTGCACGGAACCCAAGTAAGATCGACCGTTCCTTAGAGCCGGAGGCTGACCCAAAGCTCATGGAACGGGTCGACCATTTCTCGGAAAAGCTTGAGCATGTCATCAAGGAGTTCTCGGCCACTGAATCCGCCAAGTACGACCGCAAGACGGTCGATGCGATAAAGAAGCTCTACCCTGATGCGGTCATCGATGAGATCCTTGTCGAAAGGTTCCAGACCCCAAAGGGCTGGAACGATTGGATAAAGAAGAACCGACAGGAGCTTTCGGGCGGCACCATGCAGGGCGGTCAGCTGGCCGATGTCGTCAAGGAGCTTTTCAACCGGGACATGATGGCGCCCCTGCTCTA
>Ga0209777_10008300_pt1 | contig 11382 bp, 7 predicted proteins | sample FrelakmetHBP12HB_FD_187147 | JGI IMG/M metagenome (GOLD analysis project Ga0209777, IMG submission 187147) | Freshwater lake sediment microbial communities from the University of Notre Dame, USA, for methane emissions studies -HBP12 HB (SPAdes)... | ecosystem: Environmental > Aquatic >...
ATAGTTATCATGTATCTTCTCTAAGTTCATTCCATCCTTAGCCTTACTATTTCCTTTGGATTCTTTCTTTAACTCTTCAAACTTTTTAGTGGTGGCATCTGTCCATTGACCACCTGTACTATGTAAAGCTTTAAATGCTCTTGTCACTTTACTATGTGTAACTACATCATCAGTCTTAGGAGCATTCTCAACAAAGTCAAAAGCTTTCTCCATTCTTTGTTTAAAGTTATCAAAAGACTCTCCACCTGGAATAGAAGCATTAGGATTTTTTACCCAATCCTTTTCTTTAAAGCTTCCTTCAGGAGCTCCATCATATTCACCAATATCCCATGTTCTTAATAATGGATTAGTATACACTGGTAAGTTAGCAGTTTGTCCAATTACATTTGCTGTTTGTTTAGCTCTTTCTATATCACTAGTGATAACATTTTCTTTTCCTCTCTTTAATGCTTCTTTACCAATTCCTTCAGCATATTTAATTCCTTTCTTAGTTAAATCGGTGGGATTTACACCATTCTCTAATCTATCTGCAGTTGCTGTATCTTCACCATGTTCAAACACTTCTGTACCATCTACCTTCACTGGAGCAACCTTAGGTCCTTGTAATTCTCCACCTGAAGCAAATTTATCTAACCATCCTCCTTGTTTATAAGGTTTTGCACCACCAGCTATAGCACCAAAGAACTTTCTTTGCTGGTCTGTAATAGGATGTCCATGCACAGTTTTATCATGCAGGATTTCTTTAGCTTTATTTGATGTTAACTTTTTTGCCATTATTTGTAAGAGATTTGATCTTCTGCAACAATAAACTGACTAACTAAATGAGCTGTAGAAGTGTTATCTAGAATATGTCTCACCTTTAAACTTTTTGATCTAAGAGGTTCTTTCCTAAAGCTTCTCTTTCCATAATCCATATTAGCTTGATTAAGCACCTTATCTATAGACATTGATTCACAGGTAGTTATGAACAAAGGTACGTTTTTATCTCTAACAAGTCCCCAGAATGTATTATATTGATAGAAGTTATCACTCTTAGTATATGTAATAGTTTTACTGTAAGTGTTATATATAGGATAGTTTAAATAGCTCTGTAGGTTATTTATGGGTTTAGGAACTAATTCAAGTAGTCCTGAAGTTTGTTGACCGTTGTATAGAATAGCTTTATTAAACCATTGATCATCTGTTTCTATTCTGTTTGTTGTACTATACACTCCTTCTGTACTAGGGAAATATCTATAGGCCTTAGTGAAATCTTTTACACTTTGTAATATCTCATCATAAGATTGGAATGAGAATGGATATTCTATAATATAAGGCTCTATGTTTCCATAGTAGTTGTTATATAAAGTGATGTTAGTTAAATGTCTCCAAAGAGATGCAGTGTTACAAGGAGTGAATGTAATAGCTGCTATTTGATCTACATTAAGACTTTCAATAGACATTTCTATTATAGTCTGACATTTACCAACAGATTGTAAAACAATAATATTCACTGAGTCACTTACAGACACACTGTACCCATCTATAAGGTCATCCTTAGAGATGTTGGTACCAAGAACATTTCCTAGATCATCATAGACATCAAAAGGACCAGTTCTATAGCCAGCACAAGTTAATTTTACTATTATTGTTTTAGACATCTTTAAATTATATTTTAGATCAAATTGAACACTCAACACCTTTTAATAACAATGCAGCATCACCACCATATGGTGAATTATTAATTGCACAAATTGCACTATTTACATCTATAGTTTGATTAGAGAAAACAGTTCCATTACAATCTGTATAGTTTACACCAAGTAGTGGATTAGCAGTTTCATTAGTATAAGTGTAACATACTGTAGGAGGAGTTGTTGTTGTTGTGGTTGTAGTGGTAGTAGTGCATTCAACACATACAGCAGTTCCTGCTGCTGCACAACTATCTGATATAAATACAGCAGCTCCTGCTACAGCACAGTTTGATATAGTGGTAGTTGTAGTGGTGGTGGTTGGTGTAGGTATTTCATTTATAGCTACAGCTTGTAAATTACATCCTTCATTTAATCCAGAATAAAAGAATGTTTGATCTGTTACATAGAAGTTTGGAAGATAGCTATGGAAGCTCACCCAGCTCTTACTATTGAAATTAAATGAAATAGTGAAGCTCTTATTACAGAAGTATTGTCTATCTGTAAGCTGTACCACCTTTCTTAATGTAGTGGATCCATAAGTCTTATTTACATAAAACTCTTGTGTAGATGAATCATATTGTACACCACTATTGCTAAGAGGAATATAATCAAGCTTTGTAATAATCACTCTATCATACTTGGCATCATATACACCATGTAGTCCTAATCCATTATAATGATTATCTGTGTTTACTGTAGGGAAGTAGTTGAGAATTTGGAATGGTAAGTAGTTTGAAAAGAACCTATTCATTCCAGATCCAAATGCAGCCATGTCTGTAGGCATATATCTACCATACATACTTAGACTAATTAGAAATATTTGACCTCTTTTAGCATCTACAGATATTTGTCCTTCAGGTATTTTTATCAGAAGTTTATTCTGAGTACCCATATATCCTATATCTGTTTCAGCAAAATCTTGTGGAGGAGCAGATTTAAATAATTGATCATTACCTAAATAAGCAGCTTGAGGATTACTTGTATTAATTGTAAGTAAAGAGTTATATACAAATCCTTTGTTCTCAAATCTAGCCAATATCCCTTTGTTCTGAATACCATCTAATGCTACAAGCTTACCATAATTCTCAGGGAAGTCAAAGAAAGATACTGGTCTATATATCAACCAGTTATTCACTCTATTATCTACATAGCTTTGTTGAGGATCAGAATAGATTGCTCTAAATGGAAAATTAGTATAACATTGATTATTATTCCAGTTTATAGGCAGATGAGAGAAATAGTTCTCTTTATTCTGCTTAGAAAAAGTTACATTATATGTATATGTATTATCAAAAGCAATTGGTACAAATGCTTGTTGTAACCAGTTATCAGGAATACCTGTGCTTACATGTGGATAAAAGTCTCCTTCTTGATTATTAAATGCTTGACGTAAGTCTACATTAATAGAAGACTCTGTATAATAGTAAGGAATACCATATGCAAATAAATACATCTTACCAGTGTAAGTGGCATTTAATGGAGCAGATGTTACATTACCATTAGGAGAAGCTGTAGTGGAACTTGTTGTTGTAGTGGTTCCTTGTAACACTGTACCTCCAGTGGAGCAATCAAAGTTATGAGCTTTAATTGATATGATATTATTAAGTAGTACGTTATTAGGAGTGGTCCAGTTGTACAAAATAGATCTAGCAGAATGCCAGTATTGTGGAAATGCTACATTACCAATCTCATCATAAAATATATCACTATCATCAGGAGCATTCACTCTATTATCTATAAAGAAAGGAAGCTTTGTTTTAAATGCAAATCTACCAATGAATGTATCTCCACCAAATATCATTCCTGGATCAGATGCAGGAAGTGCTTTGAATATTCTTTGGAATCCTGTATCAATTGTTGTATATGAATACATTTCTCCCCATTGATCAGGAGATATCACCTTTATAGATCCATAATAAGAAACAACATCAATTGGATTTAAAAACTCTGGAGTATCACAATGTCCACTTTGAGAAAGTGTAAATCTAGATGAATCAGAAATTAAACTTCCATTATTACCAATTAAAGATGGAGTGGCATTAGGAAAAGGAAGACTAGTAACAGGTAGAGAGTTTCTATTGTCTAATGTTTTCATGTAGACAGAAGATTCTCTTTGATAGTTATTTACATTCCATACATCTCCTACAGATTCAACACCAGGAATAAGATATTGACATATGTCAAGTTCTCTTTGTTTAACACCTAGATTATTATCTATATCAGAAGAGTAGTCATAATTAGCTACAGAGTTAAAAGAATAAGCATAGTTTTGTCTACTGATACCGTTGATATATATTTGTATATATGCTTGGTATGCTGTAAACATTGCTGTTGCATTAAATCCTCCTAAGTTAGCAATATCATAACTTGAAACCAATGCAGCCAATTGAGCATCTCTAGTGAGAAGCTTATATTGTGCATTATTTCTCACTGGTACAAAATGAGCTTGTCCAGCACCATATAGTACATTCTCTAACTTAAGAACAGTTCCTAATGTAGGTTGTCCAAAAGAAGTTTCAGGAGAATTAAATACCATTCTATATTTAGAGTCATCTTGAAATCCATTTAATTCAGAAGGATAACAAGCTACATTCTTATCACTTTCTAAAACACTATACTTACTTGACCCACCTGCACGAACAGGTATAGTGGATGAGTTTAATGTTTGAGGATCATTAGCATACACTCTAATAGACTGTGGTGCTAATGTAACTGGATTAGTGTATTGAAAATCTGTGTATATAACAGTTCCATCAACATATGAAGTTAATACAAATGATATAGATGTAACATTAGTGATTGTTGCTGTTCCAGACAATACCACTGGATAACTAATAGAACATACCTGAGTTAATGATGTTGGCATATCTACAGTGATCAATTTTCCATCATTACAATCATTATATTGTATTGTACCAGCTGCTGATACTACTAATTTATATGTTTGACATTGTTGATTAAATGCATTGTTCTGTGTAAGAAGGAATGGATCTGGATCAAGGTCATTATAAGGATAGTTTGGATAATAGTAGTAAGTTGGTGAAGGATTGTTTAATGTATTACTATCTCTTGTATACTTACCTACATTTCTTAATATACCTTTACCTATAATAGATCTATTAGTTGATCTATCTCCTCTAACTATTTTAAATCCAATAATCTGAGCTTTTTGTTCTGCTGTAAGATTAGATGCAGTGATTAATTCTGTGATTTGTTCTGGATCTATCTTAACACCAATAGGATACACAGCATCTGCTGTTTGCATCTCTACATGATACTTATTATCAACAATAGTAGGATTAGCACTTTCAAATGCAGGACTCACTAATATATCAGGAAACTTATGATGTCTGATATGTTGACCAGCAAGATCTCCCCAAACTAATGTATCACAAGGATAAGTATCTATTGATTCCCAATATGCAAACTCACCATATTGATATGGAGTGGCATTACCAATTTTAGGATCTGTAGCATCACCTAATACAGAAGCTGTATTATATATTTTCCAATAAGGTGCACTAGTTCCATTACCAATAAAGTCAGGATTTGTACTAGGTACATCTGGTTGAGAGAACTCATTGTAGTTCTTTGCTCTACCAGGAATATGAAAACCATCTGTTTGCTTGCCATTATCTAATAGAAATACTATCTCAAAAGGATATATCTCATCTCTAAGATAACCTCTTAAGTTAGTAGCATTGAATGGATCTGCATAATTCTCTGTAGCAGGAATTCTATAGGTTTCCCATAATAGAGTGATCTGACTAGCAATAGACTGATAATTAATCTTATCTATAGATGTAAGATTGTCCCATATAAGTATATCTCTTGCAGTGGTTAAATCTTGTGCAATATCGTAGTATGGAAACTTTTCAAATATATCATCAAGTGTAAGAGGAATAGAAGTTACGTTCTGTCCTGTATAGGTTATTTGTTTTGTTGTATTATCAATAAAATAAGTACCTACTAATTCAACAGAGGTAATATCATTTATTGTTTTTATTACAGCTATGTTATAATATTGAAAGTATCCTGTAACATCTATATTACTGATATCCAATACAATAGACTTACTCACTGGATAATTAAAATCAGGAGTGGTTAATTGTGGATTAGCAATTGGTGTAGGGTTAGTTATAGAGTAGTAGGATGTATAAGGATCTCCAAAAGCTGTACCATATTGTATTGCAAATTGGTATGTACCAGCAAGTAAATTACCACCATTAACAACACTATTTACAGAGAGTTCTGGAATAGCAAAGTTAGGTTGTACCTTTAATTTGTTGCAATCAACAACTCCTACATCAGGAGTGTCTTCACAAATATTTTCTCCTGGAATTGTTACCCAAGGTGGATTTTGTAAGTCTATAAATCTTCTAGGATTATATCCATCTGTCCAATAAACTTCTGTTGTACAGTTGGTAATTTTGTGTACAGCTTTAAGAATTGGATAGTTTATATTAAAATTAAGACAAGGAGCATTAATGTATGTAACATAATTACAATCATTATTTACCATATATCCTATTTCACAATCTCCTGTTTCAGGATGTGTTAGAAAGAATACATGTTTATTTTGTTCTGGAATAAAATGCTCTCCAAGAACATGATAATTTGCAGGGAAGTTTAGACATAACTCATTACCTGGCTCATTCTGATAGTTAACAGAAGCTGAGTCATAGTTTTCTAAAGCAGCATTTAGTGCATAAGTGAGACTACCTTTCTCTATCTGGTTCACAGATAGATCCATGTTTAATCCTTTTCTACCTAGATTAAACTCACTTCTAACATTACCTTGTTGTGGTTGTTGTTCTTGTTCAGCCATAGTTTATTTATTGAGTGCCACCATAGTAAGAATTTCCACTATATCCATATCCACCATTTACGCTAGAATATCCATAATCTCCATTAGGACTAGCATTTGGTAATTCATACATCTGATTTCTATTAAGATCATTTTTAATTCTTCTTTGTTTTTCCCAAGAAGTTTGTTTCTTAATTTCAATATCAGCCATTATGAATGCTTCATCATGTAGTCCTTTATAATATCCTAACTTCTGTTGTATCTGAACAAATGTCTCATCATTAATCTGATTTGATAATGTTTCAAACATTTTCCATTTAATGAATGCTTCCACAAACTCTCTAACACGATAGTTATCAGGAACTAATTGATTACCAATTTGATCATATTCTGTTACATAGAACACAAGATGCACTATGCCAGATCTAAAGTTTGTAACAAATTTATTATCTCTAATGTCAAATGAATCATAGCTAGCAGCTCCTGGAGTGAACTCACGTAATGGAGGAGCATAGTTTACAAATTCCCAAGCATCAGTATATTGTACATCACAATTCTTTTTTACAGATATATTACCTGGCTTAAGTAAGTATTGTTGTTGATAAGATCTAGGAATAGTACCATTTGTTTTGTATACAGCTTGTACAAGCTCAGGCATACATCTTCCATCACAACCAGGAGTTTGACAATTAGGATTACCAGAAACACAAGGAGCTCCAGCAATTGTTATAGGACTCACCTGTATAGTTGTTCTATCAACAGCTTGTGTGTATAGTGAATTAGCTGATTGATAAGGGTAATTAGGAATCTCTGCACACATCCAAGCTTCTCTTACAGCAATAAAATTGTCTGGAAGTCTAGCTTGAAAATCTTCAATGTATAAAGGTTGTTCTTGTATAACATAAGATGACTTGCCCAACTTTCTAAGACATTTGTCTAAGTAGGTTGGAAACAATAGATCATCTATTGCTCCTGTATCAAAATAACTTTTTAATTCTTCCCTAACTGTTGAATAAATTGGTTCAGGGGAGACAAAGTTGTACTTGTAATAATATGACATATTATTTTATTTTATCCACTCACAATAAATATGTTGATATTTATCATCAGCGTTTATGTAATGAGATAGTAATCTTGATGTAACTCTAGAGGGTTTAAAATACCAAAGGTCTACATTCTTTAGTCTAGCTGACTCTTTAAACCATACCCATCCGAAGAAATATCCTTCTGTATGATAATTAAAATTATATATGCGTTTTCCTTTCTCTTTGCTTCTTTTCCAATCTACAGGAAGATTAATATATTCCTTACCATTGATATCTTTAAGCTTCTTTCTTTTCTTCTTATTTATAGAGAAGTCTCCAAAACCAAATGGAAGCTTACACTTTTCACCAGTCTCCAGTATGTAGATTTTAAACTGTTCGTTAAATAGATAGATGATGTTTCTCCACTCATTAAATGTTAATTTTAAAGTGGGATTCTTTTTACAAAAGTCATTATAGTTTTCTTTACTTGAGCTTCTCCAATCTATTTTTGTACGCATTAATTTGTTGGTTTTGCATTAGGTGCTTGACCATCTACATTATCTGAAGTCATATCTGATTTAATGTTAAAATATGTACTTAGTAATCTCTGAGAGGTAAGATCTAATACTTGTTTTTCTAAATATCCAGGACATCCATATTCTTTATCTAAAGGATTTACACACAACTCATCTGTTGTATAGCTTCCACATCCACAACCAATCGTTGGATACATAATCTCATTAGGAACATCTTCTTCAAAGAATGCAGAGAATCGTATAGCTTTTAGTAAAGGATTGTTTACATAAACATATCCTCCATTAGCTATCCAATAGTATTGTTCATTTTTTATTATAGGAAGCTTTAATAAGTTTAAATATCTATTGATAGTAACCTCTTTAAACTTCCTTCCTTGACCACCCATTGCATTTATTGAATAAACACCTTGGATGAGATATTGATAGTTTCCTTCACTCATGCGAGGAAGCTTATACTTACTTCTAGCAACTTGACAAGGATCTGTATATCCACAGCATTCAGAAATAGGAACTTCTATCATCTCTAAACAAGGGATGGTAGTAAATAATGTATCAGTAGCCCAAAGCTTTCTGAGATTAGTTTCTCTCTTTATTAATAACTGTGTATTGTTTTTAATCTCAGAAGCTATCGCTCTGTTGGTTATTAGACCATCAGAGGATAGCAATTTGTGAGTTGACCTCACATCTGAAACTAATTTACGTAATGTTGCCATTATAAGTATTGTTTAAATATATTTGTCATTCCTGACACTTCTTCTATTAAGAATCCTGTCACTTCAGCTTTAGACATTGTGTGACCATTTTTATCATCCCAAAGACTCTTAGCATTAGAGAATGCTGGAATTTGATAAAATTTAATACCATTGAAGTCATGACTCACTTCATGATGCTTATCTCCTGTAAAGATGTAAAAGTTCTGGTGGAAAGACCAACCATCTTTAAACTCCATTGGAAATAAAGCTGCTAACTTAGCAGGCTTGATAGCATCTCCATGATTGAACATTAATGCTGAGTTACCATATGTTACATACTTTCTATACTTAGGACTAATGTCAAACGTAAGTCTATTTGTATTTCTGAAATAAGCCTGTAACCATGTAATCATATGCCATCCTACAAACTCATCATGATTACCTGCTACATACACTACATTCACATTTTGAGCATATTGTAATAACATTGTAATTACGAATATCTCATGTTCACATATAAACTGAAAAGAATCCTGATATGTATGTGTGTTTGTTTGAGGAGTTCCTTTTGTTGTAGTTCCTGTGAACTCACTATTAAACTCATCAGATCCAATGATGTATGTAATTTGATCTAGGTTATTTGAAAGTTGTGCTTGGTTAGCAATTACTTCTAACTTATATACAATCTCACCTAATCTTTTAGAAATGTCATTATTACCATCAATGTCATATTTATTTAGATGAGCATCTTGTTTATTGATAACTAACATTGCAGGGCATTTGCCTACAGAGAACTTAGGACTCATTATCTCCTGACTAATAGGCTCATATGAACTTAAAAAGTCTACAAACGAATCTTGAAAAACTTGTTCTGTAGACTTCTTACCTAACCATGCTTTAACTTGCCAATGTGGCTGTCCAGAGTTTCCCCAGAAGTTCTGTACGTATTTAGTTACTTCCCACTTCTCTGTATCTATATTACATTTTTCAATTAGATCTTCTAAACTCTTAATCTCTTCTTTAACATTAGCTACCACTTCACCTGTTCCTTTAACCACATCTTCTGTAAACTTAACTACTAGGTCTTCTAAATCACTTATGTAGTTTCCTATCTCTGCGTCATCTTCTGCTTGTTCTTTTGTCTTCATACCATTTAGTAACTCCTCTATCTCATTTTCTGTGATTCCAAGCTTTTCAGCATAGAATTTCTTTGATTTTTTCCAGTGTAACATTTGTTGAAGCTGCTGAAGAAGTGATTGGTTTTCAGACATATATGTTTTTTTTTGGTTAAAATTACTGTAAAGATATACTATTATTAGGTAATTACCAAATTTAATTAACTGATTAGGTTAAACTATATAATCAAATTAATTAGAAATTAAATAAAAACTCCCAGCCTAGAAAGGCCAGGAGAACTTCCTGTAAACCAACAAACAGGGTTTTTAAATATATTAACAGCCGAATGTATTGAGATTGACTGCTGGATTATCACAACTTGATATACAAGAAGAAGTAACAGTTGCTCCTGCTGCAATGTATATTCCATCAGTACATGCATCAAAGCTACTAGTTAAATGACCTGCTAGAATTACTACAGTTAAAGGAGATGTAGTAGGAGAACCACCTGTTGGAGTGTATGTTACATTTACTGTAAATGTAGTATCTACACTCACTACGTTAGTCAAATATACATCTGCTCCTAAATGATCATCAATTGTTCCTCCTGAGCAAGGTTGCATATATCCACTCACTGCATTTACCAAAGAAGGTGCTGAAGTGGTAGTTGTGCTTGTAGTTGATGTGGTTGTACTACTTGTACTACTAGTTGTAGTGGTGGTAGTAGATGGAGCACCTACAATAGGCATGTAAAGATCTCTAACACAAGTTCCTGTAGATATTGCAAGAATAGTTGTACTACCATCTGGAACCACTGTAGAAGTGTAACCAGCAAGTAGAGTTGCTTTAGATATTCCTGTAGCAAAAGGAGTTGTATATCCATCTGCATCTGAATAAAGATTAAATGGTCCTACATCTGTTCCTGCTAGTGTGAAGGTTATTGTTACTGTGTACATATATTAGTTGTTGATTATAAAAGAATTTAGAAAGAACGTATAGCTCTCACATGAACAGTACTATCAGTCTTAGTGTCTATACCTACAATACCAGCACCAAAATATACTGTTACTGCTTCTGTAGGACTATTTTCACTTGATGACCAATATCTAACTGATGAGAATCCACCAATTGCCACTCTATTATTATATAGTTGAACTAGTTCATCTTGATCAGGAAGATACCAATCATTATATCCAGCATTAGTATAAGAAGCAGCAATTGATGCAGCATAACTTCCTGCACCTAATGCTCCTGTAATAATTGCTGTATTTGAAGCACCATATCCTATTGCTTGTTGTCCAGCACCTAAGAAAGTTGAACTTCCAAGATCCCAACCAATTCCAGTGCTTTGATCTGCAGTGGAAGAAATCAATCCATGACATTGTCCTGCAACATATCCATGATCTCCAGGTTGTAATATATAGGCAACTATACCACCTTGGTATGCATCACCAATAGCAATTGGACATATTGTAGTTGTGGTACTAGTTGTGCTAGTAGTAGTTGTACAGTTACTAACTAATGTACAAAACT
>Ga0209777_10008301_pt1 | contig 11381 bp, 15 predicted proteins | sample FrelakmetHBP12HB_FD_187147 | JGI IMG/M metagenome (GOLD analysis project Ga0209777, IMG submission 187147) | Freshwater lake sediment microbial communities from the University of Notre Dame, USA, for methane emissions studies -HBP12 HB (SPAdes)... | ecosystem: Environmental > Aquatic >...
AGTCAGGAGCATCAGAGATATGGTAGAGTGCAAACTGCTCTCTAATCAAACCCATCCGGAGGAGATCGAAGCGGACGGTCTCATCCTTGGCGGCGGGCCGGCCCTGGAACGTGCCGGAAGGTGCGCCGATTACCTGAAAGAGCTGGACATTCCGGTCCTAGGCATCTGCCTGGGCTTGCAACTAATGGGAACAGTCTTCGGCGGCCAGGTCGCTCCGGGAGCTATAGGCGGATACGCCGAGGTTCAGGTAGAGGTAGTCAAAGAGAATGATATTCTCAAGGGCCTTCCCAAGAGCTTCAAGACCTGGGCATCCCATGCCGATCAGGTTGTCAAGCTGCCCGTGGATTTCGAGGTTCTGGCCAGGTCCAATGTCTGTGAGATAGAAGCCATGAAGCATATAGATAGACCCTTGTACGGCGTGCAGTGGCATCCCGAGGTCGTCCACACAGAACACGGACGGGAGCTTCTAAGCAATTTCATTGATCTGTGCAAAAAATGAAGGGAAAAAAACAGAGCAAAAAAGAGCTTATGGATAAGCGGCAGAAAGAACTAAGCGATACCCTTGAAGAGACAAAGAAAATATCAATCGATGATTTGGCCTCTCAGATCAGAGCCATCGGTTTTGAGTGCCTACGCTGTGGAGACTGTTGCATCGGAGAGAATAACAGTGTTGTCGTCTTCCCCTTTGAGATCAGGGAAATACTTGCAGCCAAGTGCATTGGTTGGCTGGATGCTGTGGAGCCTCCTTCCATCGGAGAATGGGACTGCCAGGGCAGTTTCCACACCCTTGAGTGGCGAATAAGAAAGGAGTGTGGTTCATGCAAATTCTACTCCGAAAGCTGGTGCAAGATCTATCAGGACAGGCCCATGCTATGCAAGACATATCCCTTCTATCTGGAGGATGGGATCCTGCGCTGCTCTCTATGCCGAGGTCTCGGCAGAAAGATCGAATCAGATGAGACAAAGGAGATTGCGGCCCTAGTGAAGGAGAGGGGCATAATAGAGATCCAGGAGGCCATGGCTCTTCTAGAAAGGTATCAGGATTTCGAGAGAGGCCGAAGGTCAGAAAAGGGAGCTTGCATCGTCCATGACAGCGATGGGGAGCACCGCATAGCTTGGAAAGATTTGCCGGATTTTCTGCCTGCATCAGAGATGACTAATCGCCAACAATCAACTGATTGATGAGACTGTAGCCTTCCACCGACTTGAATAAAGGTACATCCCAGTTCTGGACGATCTCATCATCCTTTCTGTAAACCAGCACTCCTCGGCGCTCCCAGGCGGGGGTCTTGGCCAGGTTTACTCCCCTGCTGAAAACAAGCTCATGTATCTCTTGCTCCCTCAAGCCACGGAGTTGCTCCATGGCCCGGCTATTGGTCAGCCCGTCCTTCACCAGCATATAAAATCCGTAAGAGAAGATGTGGTTCCTCCAAGTCTCCTCCTGCCGCTCTGCAAGGTACTCAACAATTTCAGCCTTGCAGACGGGAATCACCCTACAGTCAACAGAGACCGCACGCTCCAAAGCAAGAGATAAGACCCCTGAGAGGAAACCTGCAACCAATGAATCTACTTTCTCAATTCTTCCTGAAAAAGGTGCTTCTAGAAAGATAAGGCTAATCTCATCGGAGAATGTGAAGGTAAGGGCGGGCGCAAGTCCAGAATCTTCGAAAAGCCCGATCGCCGCTCCCACCATCGATCGAGCGAAATTCAGATCGTAGGGCTTTTTGAAGCCCTCCAGGATCTTCTTGAAACCACGTCCGTCTGCTCTTGCCACTAAGGGAGGGCGAGCCTTCAGGCTCGAATAGATCTCCCAGCTAGCCGTCTTTCCGCTGATCCTTTGCATTTCTGGTTAAGTGCTTCATGAGGATTATATCGCCAACAGCTGTGACCCACCGATACGGTATGACCACTCCTTTCCCTTTCTGGTCCAAGAGGTCCTTGTTCACACTCCCCAAGGCCAGACCACTGACAATCCTTTGATCCGGATCCAGAACCGCGTCATCCACCTTGCCCACGAAGACACCTTTCTGAGTGTAGACCTCCAGGCCCAGAAGCGATGTGATCTCTGCGTGCATATCAAATCCTCAATATAAATTTTGTTTAAGATATTAAGTTGTGATCCTTGAAAAGCGTTATATGTCTTCCTGTGACATATACATTCCTGTATGCACCAAGGACAAACAGGAACCTTTTGAGGCTGCGAGCAATGATGATACTAGGCATCTCTGGGAGCCCAAAGAAGGGTGGAAACACGGAGTACATCCTCGAAGAAGCCCTGAAGGTTGCATCGGAGAGGGGCTTCAAGACTGAGCAGCTGTTATGTTCAGCATTCAAGGTGCATTACTGCGACGATTGCGGAGATTGCGCGCGAGGCAGGCCATGTCCCATTAAAGACGATATGGATAAGTTCTACGAGCAAATGGAGAAGGCGGATGGTATAATTGCGGCATCGCCAGTCTACTTCGGATCTATCACCGCTCAGCTCAAGGCAATATTTGATCGCACTATCCTCTTACGAAGGCAGGATTTCAAGCTGAAGAACAAGGCTGGATGTGCTCTTACCGTTGGAGGGTCCAGAAACGGCGGCCAGGAGAAGGCCATCGAAGCCATTCACGCCTGGATGCACATCCAAGGGATGATCGTTGTAGGAGACGACAGACACTTTGGGGGAATCGCCGTCAGACCCGCAGCGGAGGACCGGATAGGAAGAACAACAGTTATAGGGAGTGCAAACAAGCTGTGCGACCTGCTTGAGAATATTAAAAGAAGCAGCTGCTGGGGAGGGGATTGAAAAACAGATGCCAAGATTCATTGATCACAGCTATCTGTCCAAGGTAATTCAGTCGCTTTAAGCCTTCACGGCCAATTTCGCAGCAATTCTGCCCCGTTCATTACTCCACCAAATTGTGAATCCAGCTTTTCTAGATTGAGCAGGGGAAACTCTGCGTGCCTGGATATGGAGATATCCGTATCTTTGCAGCTGCATATCACTAATTCGTCGCAAATAGACCCATTGCGCCAATATACTAATAAACACCGCTTGATTTTTCATTTAGAGCCAAATGTCCTCTCTGAGGTCTCTTCGTGTTCATCGCACCTTCTAGAACACCTAGTTCACAAGGTAGATGAATCCATGAAATATAGACCCGAAAAGCATCACCTTATAAAGGGGAAAACTCAAAAGATCCTCTCCCAAGTTACAGATCTTGAAAAACCTGGATCCGAGAGCAATTCAATAACTTGCGCCCGGAATAGGCAGGATGATAAATGGCAACCATCGAGGAACAGATCAAGGAGATTGAAGAGGAGATTCTCAACACTCAGAAGAACAAGGCCACCGAGCATCACATAGGTAAGCTGAAAGCCAAAATAGCGAAATTAAAGGCCCAGCAGGAGCTTCAGAAGGTAAAGGGCGGCGGGACTGGCAGAAGGTTCTACATCAAAAAGTCGGGCGACGCCACCGTAGCCCTAGTCGGTTTTCCCTCAACAGGAAAGTCGAGCCTTCTTAACCTCCTCACCGATGCGAATTCCGCGGTTGCTGAGTACCACTTTACAACTCTTGAGGTCATACCCGGCGTTATGGAATACAAAAGTGCCAAGATTCAGATCCTTGACATGCCTGGCCTTATTAAGGGGGCGGCTAGAGGGAAGGGCCGCGGTAGGGAAGTAATAACCGCTGCCCGAGCAGCCGATATAATCCTTCTGCTAGGAGACGTCTTCAATTACCGCCTCGACATTCTGATGCGGGAACTCTATGACGCTGGGATCAGGCTGGACAAGCAGCCTCCGGATATCTCTATCTCCCAGGAGACCAAGGGCGGAATAATCATCAGAAGCACCGTCCAGCTCACCAAGATGACTGAGAATGAGATCGCGGAAATCATCCGAGTCTACGGGATAGTCAACGCCAGTGTGACCGTTAGGGAGGACATCGATACAGATAGCCTTGTCGACTTTCTGGCAGGAAATAGGGTTTACATACCAAGCGTTGTGGCCATAAACAAGTTCGATCTCAGGTACTCCGGAGTAGAAGAGAAGATCAAAGAGACCATAGGTAGGGATTTCCTCAAAGTATCGGCTGTAACATTAGAAGGCATAGAAGAGCTGAAGGATACAATATATGAAACTCTTGGGTTCATAAGAGTCTACCTCAAGCCCAAGGGAGGAAAGGCCGATCTAGACGAGCCCCTGGTCATTCTTGACGGCTCAACCGTCAGAACAGTCTGCGAGCATCTTCACAGGGACTTTGTCGACCTATTCAGATACTCTCTCGTGTGGGGAAGGAGCGCCAAGTTCCCTGGCCAGTCTGTAGGGCTGAAACACACTTTAGTCGACGGTGACATCCTCTCCATTATAACAAAGAGAAGATAATAATGGAACTTCAGGATAAAGTGAATGATTCAAAATCGCTGACAGCCCAGAAGCGTATGAAAGCTGGAAAGTTTGATGGGCGGACCTCACCATTCAGTTGATTGTCCTTAAACTCAATGGCGCGTCGTGTTATTCTCACGGCAATCCATTCGTCTTGGCCCAATCCCGGATCGCTTCTTTTTCGTATGGCGCGTGTAAAGTTGGGATGTTTGATACATTTTGCCGTATAGCATCCCTTCAATGCCACATTACTAATCAATCTTTTATTTTTGGAAAGGTTTTTTGCAATTCATTAGGCCTGCATTGATGAATACCATTGCATATTTATGATAAATACCATTGCATATTTATGATATGTTCTCTCCTTACGACCTTGGTCTTATCAAGCAACGCTATCAACGATATAATAACAATATTGACCTTGATGGACCGATCGAGTTCAATAACATGATTGTATCCGAGGAGAACTATTCACATAGCTTCTATGATGAGTCGCATTCGGTTAATTCCTAATCTACGAATGCCAAAACGACTAAAAAGTCGAAAAGGACTACATGACTAGATTTCTCCTTGACTGGTTCAAAATCCGTTAGTCCGGGAAGCCAAATAACGTGAACTATAAAACACAAAAACAATCTGAATAAGGATGCAAACTTGGAAATAACCGATGACGACGGTCCAGGAACGATTTCATAAAAGGCCTACTCTGAGCCAGATATCGGAACAGATAATACATGGGCCATCAAAAAGTTGCATCCTTCTGGGAAGTAGGTAAAGATAAATCTGACGTCAAAGGTTCCTAAATCGACATGCTAAGCAGATATCAAAAGAAGCGTTTGAGGAATCGGCTACTCATCAGATCACAAGGTGCTGTTTAACAACCATCCCAGCTACTGCATAACCAATCTGATCACTATATCGTATGAAAGTATCAAAAAGACAATATCAATTACTACAACTATCAAACCAATCGTCGGAGCAATTATTGACTTTGATGAACACGGCTCTGGTGAATACAATTCATGAATTGCTTAGCTTATCTTCGTCAAGGTTGTCTGCAAATCAGACTTATCATGCTTCATAGGCGCGATCCTTTTTCTCTATGACAGCTTTTGCTACTTAAAAAGCATTATTATCTCACCAGCTATTCTTCTCCTACCCTCCCTGGCTAGCTCCTCAAGGATAGGATTCAAGAGAGCATACCTCATACCGTTAGAGGCTCTTAATCTACTTAGCTCCATCATCCCGCCGTTATTAGCTGGATCCAAGGATACGGTCGCGCGGATACCTGTGAAAGGCTCATCATTTCCAGAATTGCCTATAAGACTGGCGTATTCCCGTAATGCTATCATGGCCACCTCGGCAAATTCTTAAGATGCTCCTCAAGTCGGCGACTGGTATTTGGAGGACGCATCTGATCGAAAGAAAAGTAATCCCAAAACCATCCGTATGATCTCTCCCTCTTCCAGAAAACGCCACCAGCCTTTCTTTTTAGGCCTCTTACTGGCCAGTTGGGAGTGTTGGTGTGATCTTCTCGGAGAGCTGACTGATGGTCATCGGCCTTCCCTGAATCCAATAACGAGCTTGCCTTTTATGTGTAAGTTCTCATCTAGTTAATCTGGTGATGCATTATCTAGTACAGGATGTTGAACCACTGGCTGAGAAGTAGTTTGCTGAATATTCTCTTCAGTACCTACTTGATCTCCTGCTACTACTGCCGCGGGTTGGGTAACAGGCTGCTGATTTGTATCTTCAGTACTTACTTGTTCTCCATCGGGTTTTCCACCTTGGTGGTTCCAACCGGAGTTTCCACCAGTTTTCTTACTGGGGTTATTCTGGCCAGGCGACGTCGATGGCACATAATGGCCTGGATATCGAGGGCTTGCGTTGTTTAGGTCCGGCCAGTTCCCGTCGTTGTGGTCTCTACCCCGTTTATTCCCATCGTTGTGGTCGTCACCGGGTTTTTTACCTTTGCTATCCTCGCCAGATGAAGTCGATGGCGCATAATAGCCCGGATAATAGTCCCACGGATAGTACCCTGGGTAATAATTTGTCGGTGATATGTAATTACTAGGTTGTGCGTAAGTTCCCGTTACATCTATCACCACTTGGTTGCTAGCTTGGCCGTTAATAGTGAAGGATATTATGTGTCGTCCAATTGTATCTGCGTAGAAGGTAAATATGCTACTCGGGTAGAAAAGGTAGTTGTGGCTATATGTTTGTCCATCTGAATCCTCAAAGGCGAGAAGCCCACTGCCCCCTGTGGGAGAAATTGCGAAGAGTGATACAATTGCACCCTGGGGAACTACAGCGTACTGTGTCCAGGCAGTTTCTCCTTTTATCCATAGAGTGTTTGCTTCTGTATACGTAGTATTTGACAGATATTGTGCGTATGGCACTGATTGAATCGGTTCACCGAAGTATAGAGTGGATGGCATATTGCCTGCAATCTCAAATTGTTGAGGCGCACCGATAGGGTTGTTGGGAGTTGGTTTGGAGGCCATGGTGTAGAACTGAGAGTACTGCAATGGGTCTTGAGATGCGCTCGGTGCGACAGTTGAATATCCGCTTGAAGGCGCTACATATTGCTCTTGAAATTGCCCTTGGACCCCCAAAAAATATGCTATTGCGATTAGGGCCAATAAGGTCGAGAATAACCTATAAATTTTCATAGCCATCCCTCTTTGATTAATCTCTCATGAAACGATAATGCTGATCACGCAAATATTTTTAGGGTGCATTTAGCGATAAGTTGGCCCATAGTACTATCACTGGAATCATAGCCGTACAACTTTTGGTTTGCTCTTAAAGTTATCAATGGCTGTCATCCTTTACCCTTGATACCTTGCTAATTTGGCCGTCGATCAGCCAGCTTGCGTCAGATATCCCATGGAGATAAGCTACATCTTCCTTGCTCCAGCTACTCATCATTGCACACCAATCAACATCATTGAACTTCATAATACACCGCCACGCGATCAAATCCCATCGGGCCGCAAGGGGCCGGGCGTTTGGTCAATCCAAGCCTTAAGGACGTGCGACCGGGATTCTTATCTCACGCACGCAAAAACCAGGAGCGTCAGAATTTTGCCTTCAATTATTACCAGTAACTAGCTCGACATGTCATCGTCGCTCGTTATCGATATTTCGGCAGCACAAAACCCAAATCATTAACATCCACCCCAAAGTGAGGCTTGCTGCCCATATCGATGATTCAATATCCGTCATTTCTTTCTTTCTCCAGGACCCTGACATGTAGGGCTTCAGCGCGTCGCTTTTCGGCTTTCAATTGTAAGTCCTTGGTTGGATACGTTCTAGATGGCCCGCAGGCTTGATGGCATCTTGTTTGACTTAACCATTTTTCGAAACGCTTTTGCATATTTGTCTCTTCGAGGATTACGATTCTGTTTTTAGAGCTGTTCACCAAGTCGCCCCCATAAACATCTATCTTGCCAACCAACATAGCTAAACACCAAATCCTATTCGCGGATAATTTTATTAAAACCCTATTTTGAGGTGAGGATCATATACAGGTCATATGAATGTTTGTGACGGCGTAGATAGGCGCAGCCACATATCGTTTTCACTTTTGCCCCTTGTTCTTTACCCGCATATCCTTTGGGCATCCTATGACTGATCACGGACCTCGAGCTGTATCCAACTATCACCCCCAGATCAAGGTCCTTCAACGTCCTACAGGCTCTCAGAGAGCTGTTCATCCAAGCCTTGAACCGTAACCTGAACCTGCAGCGTTTCAAAGTGCTTTACATCTGCGGGAATTGCTCACGCGTCAAGCCGCGTTTGAGAATCACATCAACAAAGCAATGTTTAGCAAGGAATATCTGAACGCAAGCATCCTCAATTTGGGCAACAATGCAGGAATTCATAAGGTAGAAACCTGGATGGAGTCGGATTCGAATTTTACAGGCATCGTAAAATACGCATCAAAGGGAAAGAATATCGCCTTAAGTGAAATGTTCATCGGGAGATTCAAAGCCAGAAATAAGGAGATAGAGATGTATAACTCCCGCAGCTGGCATCCGAGTAATGATTTGTTGGATGGCTGCATGATGATTGGACGAAAATGATACACAGACAGGAATAGTAGACATAACCGTCCATGAGGAGGGGATCAAATAAAGAAATTCTGGATTCCGAGGAGACCTATCATAGAGGGCAGCAATGTAGGCCCTCTATGCTTGGCGTCTGATGGTGAAGTCCCCACCCCACTACCTCGCCATACCCCACTCACCTGTTATAATTTAAATCCCTATTTTTCATGTACAGGTCATATCGGAGTTATCTGAAAGCATAACCGTAAGCCTATTATTCATGGACCCGGCCTCAATGTACTATGGTCATGAATGTTGAGCGTTTTATAGAAGACGCGATCGCAGAGATTCGGCATGAAGTAAAGGGGAGAGCAATTATTGGTCTCTCAGGAGGAGTGGACAGTTCGGTCTGCGCCATGCTTGCCCATAGGGCATTAGGGGAAAGGCTAGTGCCCGTTTATGTTGACTCCGGCCTCATGAGGGACTTTGAGTCTGATCGGATCGAGGAGCTTTTCAAGAATATCGCCTTGGTCCGGGTGGATGCGCAGGATAGGTTCTTAGACGCGCTCAAGGGCATCATTGATCCTGAGGCCAAGAGGAAGATTGTTGGCGAGATGTTCATCAGGGTCTTCGAGGAGGAGGCCAGAAAAATAGGAGCAGACACCCTAATTCAGGGGACCATCTACCCCGATCGGATCGAGTCCGAAGGTGGGATTAAGGCCCACCACAACGTTGGTGGACTTCCCACACGCATGGACTTTGCCCGCATTGTCGAACCGCTTCGAGATCTGTACAAGGACGAGGTGAGAGAGGTGGCGCGTGGGCTTGGTCTTCCGGTAGAGATAAGTGAGAGGATGCCCTACCCTGGACCCGGGCTTGCGGTGAGAATAGTAGGCGAAGTGACCAAAGATAAGCTTGCCATTGTTGGAAAGGCCAACGCTATAGTCGAGGAGGAAGTTATGAAGTTTAGCCCCTGGCAGGCTTTTGCAGCGGTACTTGGTATGGGCACAGGCGTCAAGGGTGACAACAGAGTCTATGGTTGGGTTGTGGCTGTTCGGTCCGTATCCTCCAGAGATGCAATGACTGCGGACGTAATGGAACTGCCCTGGGATGTTCTGAGGCGCATCTCCAGCAGGATAACAGGCGAGATACCTTCTGTGGCCCGAGTTGTGTATGATCTCACGCCAAAACCGCCTGGGACGATCGAGTTCGAATAACTAACAAAGATATGATTAAAGTTGAAATATTGAGTCTAAAGTCATGTGTAACAAAATGTGAATATGTAGCAAATGCGAACTTGATCTGCCTGGCTTAAATGACTCCTTTGGTGCTGGGAACTCCAATTCCTTCTTTTCTCACGGCGTCTCTTACTGCCAAGCCCAGGGCTTTGAAGATGCTCTCCGCCTTATGGTGATCGTTTTCTCCATAGAATCTTAGGTGCAGAGTCAATCGGGCTCCATCTGCAAAGGATTCCATAAAATCTTTGATCTCCTGGGCTTCTATGTCGCCTATCCCATGGCCGGCAAACTCGCCGCAGAACACAAGGTAAGGCCTTCCGCTGAAGTCCAGAGCAACCTCGGCCAGAGATTCGTCCATGGGCACAGCCGCAGTGCCGTAGCGGCGGATACCGCTATGGTCCCCCAGAGCATCATTCACAGCGAGGCCAATTGCTCTGCCCAGAATTATGGTTCTGTGATAAGAGCTACCATTTGCCTTTGTCTCGATGTCCACTCGGCCTGTTCCGGAGAAGGCCGCAAGCATGTGGTCCAGAAAGGCAGAACCGGAAGACGATTTAACCTTACCAGAACCATCAAGATCGATATTTGCGCTCGCCTTTGCTCCTCTTAACTCCAGATTTGAGCTGCCTTTTCTCAACCTAATCACCCTTTAGAGCCTTGAGGGCTGCGCTGAAGTTCAGCTTTCCGGTGTAGATGGACGTGCCCACGACCACCCCGCCTGCGCCAGCTTCTCTCAATGACAAGATGTCTTTTATGGTTGTAACTCCGCCTGCGGCGATGACTGGGATTCTCAACGCCTCTATGAGCTGTTTTGCAGGAGCGATGTCAATCCCCAGTTGCTGGCCTTCTACGTCGATATTGGTGAAAAGAATTGAGCCCGCGCCCTTCTCATCGAAGAGTCGGCCTAGCTCAACTGCTTTCTTGTTAAGGACCTTCTGCCAGCCTTCTGAGGTGACCAGACCGCGCTTGACGTCGAGAGCCACCATGATCCGGGACGATCCGTACTGACCGGCAAGGTCTTCGATTATGCTCGGATCTTCCAGGGCGGCAGTCCCCAGGATTACCCGATCTATACCCAAATCAAGGAGTGAGTCTGCGTCCGACCTGGTTCTTATGCCACCTCCAACCTGGATGAAGAGGTCGAGATTCTTGACAATCTCGCTTAGAATAGGCGCGTTGATCCTCTTTCCCTGAATGGCTCCGTCCAGGTCGATTATGTGCAGATGGTCCGCGCCTTCAGCTGCCCAGCGCAGAGCCTGAGCTACAGGATTCTTCAAAGCAACCACTTCGGTGCCTGGTACACCACCCACCAGCTGAACACAGATCCCACCACGAAGGTCGACGGCTGGGAAGAGAGCAAAGGACATGATGCAAGATAATGAGCAATGTGCTTTAAAGATACCGTTGCACAAGATGTTCAACCTGCTCCATCTGACCTGTTCCTTCTGAAATACGCTTATGAATATCAGGATGATGTTTAGGGCATAAGGAATAAAAAGAGATGAATTTTAAATCAGAAGGAGTGCTACTGCCACATTTTTAGCAAAAAGTGTAACGTAATGTTGAATCTCCTTAGATAAGGCGTCTAACGGCTGACGAGAGATCCAGAACCTCAAACGTGCTCAACATATCATGGTTTTTCACAAACGACCAAAGATTTAAGTTTCTATCCACCTATTGGATACTACTGCAAATCACGAACGAGGCTAACTACGCAGGC
>Ga0209777_10008302_pt1 | contig 11381 bp, 4 predicted proteins | sample FrelakmetHBP12HB_FD_187147 | JGI IMG/M metagenome (GOLD analysis project Ga0209777, IMG submission 187147) | Freshwater lake sediment microbial communities from the University of Notre Dame, USA, for methane emissions studies -HBP12 HB (SPAdes)... | ecosystem: Environmental > Aquatic >...
GGTGTCCGCAAAGCGTCAAGGGTTCCAGCCAGAGTGGGACGACTTCCGCTTGTCGCATCTCGTGGCGCACAGCTGTCGTACTGCCGCAGGATCCAGCAGGGGACGTGATGCAGCTGGTAATCCCGGCGGCGTCATGCTTTGGTGATGAGGTCGATGGCAAGCGTCGGTTCAAGCCTTACGTGCAGTATCTCGCCAGTCACGATGTCAGCGCAGGTAGTGTCATTACCAAGATGCAGTTCGACACCACAGCGACTGCGCCCAAGCTGTTCTTCTCCGCTGTCGGTGCTGTGCCGCAGGGGGATTTTGCTACGCTGGTCGAGCAGTCGAAGACGACTGCTGCTGAGAACGCTGTCAAGATGACCGTGTTCCAGAACGACGGTGGCGATGACATCCCTGATGACGGCAGTGCAATCCGTGAAGTACTTGCGGCGCGTGGCATCGTTACGTCTGAGTTGCCAACGCTGGAAGAGCCAGTGGTGCGCGAGACTACCAAGGCCGAGCCGGTGTCTGAACCAGCGGTATCGGATCTCGTCAAGAAGTGGAGCAAGAAGAAATAACATGGCCAGATTCTATGGCGACAAATTTTTGCGGGAGCTATCTGCAAACAAGTCCACTCATCTGGGTGTCCAGTTGGGCAGGGCTTGTGTGGCAGCTTGCATCCCCGCGACATACGTGGCCATTGCTCTCGACGCTTCACGCATGACCGTTTACAGCTGGTTTCGCGGCGGCGGCATGCGTGAGGACAAGCGAAAGATGGTCGAGGCGTTTCTTACAATTCTATCTACCGACACTGCTGAAGGAGTGCTACCAGCATCTTCAGTAAAGGCGGCTAAGAAATATATCGAGGGAGTTATTGGTAGACTGATTTAGTAGATATTTTTAACGTGGCGGGGCAGTAGCTAGCCCCGTCTTTTTTATCCTGTGGGCCATGAAAAAACAATTTTACGAGAAAGCATTACCAAGGCAAGGCGTCTACTGCATAACGTCGATTGACGTTAAGGGGAAAGCTACCAATCGGTTTGCAGAGACAGTTGATCAACTACTTGCAATCATTGATGACTTTGAAAAGCAAAAGCTCAATGTGTTTGTTACTCCAAATACGTTCAAGTCATACAGCCGTATGGCTGACAATGCTTTATATGCTAGATCTTTCTTTATTGATCTGGATGTTGGCGACGATGAGAAGAAGTATGCCAGCCAGTCTATTGCATTAGATACGCTTAACAAGTTCGTTGAAGACCGTGAGCTGCCTCCACCTGTCATCATCAATTCAGGCGGTGGAGTCCATGCGTACTGGATCTTTGATGAAGATATTCCTATAGCAGAGTGGAAGCCTTACGCCCGTAAGTTCAAGGCGCTTTGCCTAGATCACCTATTGATCGACCCCAAGGTTACTGCGGATGCGGCGCGCGTCATGCGTTGCCCTGACTCACTCAACTACAAAACGAACCCACCCAAACCTACAGGATTCTTTTCAAACGAGATCAACGAATACGATTTCGGTTTGTTCAAACAGTTTCTCGGTACGTGCGAGCCAGAGCTAGAAGATGTCTTGGCGTTAGCGCAGAAGGGTCTTGATAACGATACGCTCAAGCTACTCAAGAACGATAACTTCGACTGCGAGTTCCAAACGATTGTAGTCAAGAGTCTTGAGGGAGATGGCTGCAACCAAATCAAATACATAATAGAGAATTCTAAAACTCTATCTGAACCTATGTGGTATGCAGGGCTGTCGATTGCCCGTGCCTGTGTTGATTGGGAAGAAGCCATCCACCTGATGTCAGAGGATCACCCCGGCTATGACCGAGCAAAGACCATTGCTAAAGCTGAACAAACCGTTGACCGATCAACGGGTAAGAAGCGCCCTCACGGCTGCGAGCAGTTCGAGGACAGTAACCCCGGCGGCTGCGACGGTTGCCCACACCGGGGAAAAATCACCAACCCCCTGCCAATCGGAAAAGTATTTAAAGAAGCGCCAACCACGACGGACACAATTTGGCAGGAGCCGGTTGCCAAAGAAGTTCCAAAGTTCCCTGAGTTTTTAAAGCCTTACGTCAGGGGTGCCAGCGGCGGCGTTTACTTCATGTCGCCACCTGAGAAGGATGAAGAAGGTAAAGTCACTCAGGCGATGCCAATCAATATTTTTCGGCACGACATCTATCCGTTGAAGCGTATGTACAGCCCACATGATGGGGACTGCTTGCAGATGCGCGTGGTGTTGCCGCATGACAATGAGCGAGATTTTCTCTTACCCATGTCACAGTCGCAATCGCCTGACCAATTAAAGTCAATACTTCCTCGATACGGGGCGTCGTTTGATAACAATCAAGTTTCGCATGTGATGCGTTACATCAAGAAGTGGGATGAATATATGAAGGAAAGTAAACCAGCAGAGCAGATGAGAATGCAGATGGGGTGGACTGAGGACAAAGATGCTTTCGTGATCGGCACGATTGAGCTTCTTCCTGACGGCACCGAACGTCCAGCGCCATCTTCACCCTTCGTCAAGGGCATCGCCAAGCTGCTCAAGCCGTTTGGCAGCTACGCTGACTGGCAGAAGTCGTTCAACGCATTGAACGCGCCGGGGTACGAGATGCACGCCTTTGGCGGTCTGATCGGGTTTGGTTCCGTCCTGATGAACCTGACCTCTACCAGCGGCGCGGTCGTATGCTTCCATGGCGACTCAGGCGTAGCCAAGACAGGCGCGCTGTACGCTTGCCTTAGCATCTGGGGTCAACCCAAGGAGCTGAGCGTATTCGATGCCACCGACAACGGTATGGTGGGACGCTACCTTGCACTGCACAATTTGCCGCTAGGTTGCGACGAGGTATCGAACAAGAAAGCTGACCAGCTATCCAATCTTATCCACAGGATTTCCCACGGTAAGGCAAAGATCCGGATGCAAGCATCGGTGAATGCCGAACGTGAATACGAGTATTCCGCATCGCTGTTGTCATTGATGACAACAAACCAGCCCATCTATGACAAGCTGGCTGGCCTCAAGGGTAGCCCTGATGGTGAGATGGCGCGACTGATTGAGTTCACCATCGGCAAGCCGTTCAGCATGACCCCGGCACGAGGTCGAGAAATCTTTGATGCCTTCCGTTACAACTACGGCTGGGCTGGGCCTGAGTTTATAAAGTACTACTTCAAGGTTGGCGAGGCGCATGTCAGGGAGTTGATCGACAAGTGGAGCAAGCGGTTCTCTGAAAGCTTTGGGGATGTCGCTGCCTATCGGTTCTACGAGAACACCATCACATCGACATTTGCCGCTGGCGAGATGGCCAACGCAGCTGGGATCATCAAGGTTGATCTGGATCGTATATACAAGATTGTGGTCGCTGCTATGTGCGCGATCCGAGACGAGACGCCGATCAATAACCTTGACTACAAATCTTTGGTGGGTGAATTTGTGCACCGCAACCAAAAGAACTTCTTGGTGTTGAACGACGGCAAGTTGGTTACGGAACCGTTTGGCCCACTGGTCGGGCGTACCGAGATTCACACGAGTATGCGATACATATCGAAGACTGAGTTAAGAAAGTTCTTAGCCGAGTATCAGGTTAGCGTTCGACAGTTTGAACATATCTTAAAGGAAGATGGGATGCTGCAATACTCTGGCAAGCAGCGCCTGTCAAACGGTTGGAAAGCGGGGCAGAGTACGCCCCCCATCGCGGTCTACGGATTCAAGATGGAAATAAGCGAAGATGTCTTCACAACTGAATGAGCCAGTCTGGTTGCTGCCGTTTCAAGGTATGGAGGTGGGGGACAGTTTCTTTGTCCCCACCCTCAAGCCAGCTACGCTGATCTACGTTATCGAATCGCGTGCCAAGGCAGTAGGCATGCGCGTCAGGGCTTACACCTCAACCAAGGATGGTTATCTTGGTGTACGTGTATGGCGAACCGGCTAGTTGTGCGTATCGTAATAGTCAGTCATGGTACGCATGACTCGTTCTTGCACCTGCCGTAGATACCTAACGCGCTCTGCGTAGTCTGCTGGCGGTTGATCGCTGGACTGCATCTGGTGAATGGTCTCACGGATCTTCTTCAACGGGCCGTTGTTGATCTTGTCGTAGGTCGCCACGATGGCCGGGGCATTGGGATGCGCAGCCACATAAGCCCTATACAGTTCAGGTCTTGTACTGAACGAATTCAATATATCCCGCTGTTGCTTGATGTCTTGCTCGGCCTTGGCGTACTCGCGTGAATCGAAGCTGGTCTTCTTACCAATGAAGTTGCCGAACGGCAGCATGGCCATCTTGGGATCAATGTCCTTCTGCCCTGTCACTCCCATGCCAATATCGGTTGCTGTCTGCGCCATACGCGCCCAACCATCGGTAAAGTTGCTGGCAAAGAAGTGGATGCTGGTTGGCTCCCACATGATGTAGCCGTTTGTTATCTCAGCAAGGTGTCTAGCAGCGGATTGGTAAATCTGCGGCACGTAGTCGCCGCCTTCATATACACCGCCGAACTTGGACATGTTGGCGTTGTGAATTTGCCTACCGAACGTGTCCTTGTTCATCTTGTATTCAACGATGGGTCGGAACACAGACGGCATGATGGAGTCCACAGCCCACGCCATCGGATCATCCATCACGTTGAACTCGGCAGCAGGTATCGGCAAGTACGAGTCGCGCAGCAGCGTCACCACGTTACCAGACAAGTCTTTGGCATCGGTATGCCCATAGATTGCCGCCATCATCTGCGCACCAATACCGGCTAGCGCACCGCCGCCGAAGCCCCATGGGATCTGGACGAAGTTGTTGTCCTTGCCCATTGCATCCTTGCCTACAGGGATACGCCAGCTGCGCGTCCACATGGAGTGGTCATCGGTAGCAACGGCGTTTCGACCTTCATCGTCTTGACCTGCCATCAGGTACGACATGTTGTAGGCCACCATGCCAGCACCCACCAAGGATGCGATCAGGATCCGCGCCGTCTTCTGGCGTTCAACGAACCGCGCCGTCAGCTTGTCGGTAGCTTGCTTGGCCTTGACCACAGCATCCGACTTAGCAATCTGGGCAAGCTCGGCGGGGTTAGGTTCACGATTGTTCTTAGCCTTGAACGCATCAATACCTTTCTTCATCTGCACATCGTGCTGCAAATCAGGCGGCAACTGCTTGATGAATTCGGCAGGGGAAGTCATGAACGCTGGCATGAGCGCATCCATGGCGCGTACCGCACCCGTGGCATTGGCTCGCCAAAACGAGAACAAGCTGCCCAGCTGCCTACCGTAAGTACCAGAGTGTTCGTAGTTGATCAGTTCTTTAGTGAACGCAGCTGCCTGTTGCTTCAGGCCATTGAGTTCTTCAGCTGTTGGCTGGCGACCTTTCTCTTTAACGAACCGCTCTACTTCAAATTCCTTGGAGGTTTCGTAGGCGCAAGCGCGAGACGTAAGCTCGAACATATCACCGTAGTGGTCGGCAATTTTACTAACCTGTTCAGCAGTCTTGGCAATGCCGCCCTGCATCTTCACGTCTTTTAATACGTCGTTGTATTTGCTCTTGGTGGTCAAACCTTCCAGCCATGAAGTGCGGCCACCTTGCTTGATGAACTCCATCAAGTTAGCTATGTAAGGATCAGTCTTAGCCAGCCTATCTAACTTGTCAAATTCACCGTTCTCATACATCCGCGCAAAGTTATACGTATCTAGCAATTTACCATCAGCGATCTTGTTCATCACGCGGCCTAAGAACTGGCTTCCTTTCGCTGCGCCCATGTGTGCCATGATCGCCGTGGTGTTGGTAAAGGCGTGACGGATGAAGTTGAACGGCGCGAACGCCACGTTGAAGCGGGTGTGCGCCATCGACACGGTTTTAGTAACCTTGCCAATCTGATCAATGCCTTTGTTGATCAAATCATTACTGACCATGTAACTACGGCGAATGGCTTCAGCATACTTGGCATTTTGCGGATTGAATTCGTATACCTGAATATCGCCGTTGGGCATGTAATGGAAGAAGCGATTAGTTCCTTTGCTAGCCGCCAAGTGTTCGCCAGCTTTGGCGCGATCTTTAAACTTGATGGTGTCGATGGGTTCGCCACCCTCTTCCGATGGGAACTTAACCCTGCGGCCCAAGCTGGGAAAATCGTCGATCAGGTTTTTGATGGACTTGGTAACGTCGGCACGACCCACCCGCAAGGATGCCTGAACGCCATCGGCCATGGATTGCAGCAGCGTGTTGGAAGAGTCTGACTTACGGCCACCAAACTCTTCTTGGTTGTCGGAGTATCCGGAACCGAATTTTTTGCTGGTACCCAATTCAAACTCTTCATTCAACGCGGCTTGCCGTGCGCCCACTTCGTCAGGTCGGCCTTTGAACGGCACGTAATGTTTCCAGCCGTAGAAGTCAACCATGTTGGCGACTTGCGGCGTAAAGAAGTTGGCACGACGGTTCAACATGTTCGTGTTGTCATGCAACATCTTCATGTGCGTCGTGATCTTGTTCAACGCATTAGCTGTCGCAGGATTCTTCAAATCCTTTTCATACATTTCCCGTAGGCCATCAATGGCTTGCTTGGTGTATCCACCAATCACGGAATAGTCTTCATGATTCATGTCGATGGACATCGGCTTTTTGTTTTGCCGAGCTACACTAAACCCATCAGCCTTGACGTATTTTTCGTTGATGATTGGCTTGCCAGCAGCGTCGTAAATAATCTTGCCAGTCAACGGATCTTTCTTAAAGACAATCTCATCTAACATGCTACGCAGTTTCTTGGCTTCACCAGAAGTTACAAGATCTTTGTATTGCTTTAGGTATTCGTCAATGTACCCACGATGACCAGCGGCGGTATCCATACGCTTTGTGCCATCGGGGTACGTCAGCTCAAACGCATTTCCTCGTTCATTATCAAGCGGCGCTTTTTTAATGAAGTTCACCAACCGGCGTTCAGGTTCGTGAATCGCCATGTAATAAGCATCCAGCCGCGCCAACGCTTGCTGCGGAGTAAGTCCCTTGGCCTTGGTGTATTCTTGGATACCTTCGTTAATCTGGTGATTGTGCGGTTTGATGTATCGCGCATCGTTGTCAGCGGCAATGCCGGTAGACCGAATAACGGCAGAATAAACAAGGTTCCCATCCTTGTCGTACTTCGCCATACCTGAGTTGATCAACGAATCTTCTAAGTCTTTCAACAACCGCCGGTCACTTTGCATGGCAATAACGGCATTCTGGAACCGCTCATACCATGACTTCTTTTTGTTTATGTTCTCAAGTGTGTTTTGAAGAGCTTCATTCTTGCCGCCAATTACATGCAGCGCAGCAGCTTCTCGCCCTGCCGGGGTGTCAACAAACTTCGGGAACGGCGGTGCCTTGACCGTAACGCCTTCACGTCGTTTAGCAAATAAAGGCTCAATCCCAGACACTTTAGTAGGGGCTTTTAATAGATCAGGAAATGCTTGAGATAATTCAAGCATGACATTACCAGCACCTTTGCCTTTGATGCCAAGCATTTCCTTGACAGCATTGGTAAAAGCGTTCCAAACGGAGCCAATTACCCTACCAATTGTGCGACCGGTATCTGGCCTTGCTTCCGCAGCTTTACGAATAGCAATATTCTCAGCATCTTCACGAGCTTCGGCCAACAATTGTTCAAGTCTTTCTTTTTGACTTTCGTAAGTTTTTGCCAACGGGTTCAGCTTGGAAATTTTTTCTTCAAGCTGTTGCATCATTTCAGTGTTCGCAACTTCAGCTTTTTCCGAATATCTACCCGCTTGTTTAGATGATCGGTATTCGCCACGGTTGGTCGTATACCCTGATTCTGGAATAGATATTTTTGCCAGACGCTCTTGAAATGCACGATCAGTCATGGCATGTGAAACAAATTCGTACACATTCTTAAAGGCATCTGGAAAATCTTTTGCCAGCGCCGCACGAACCAAGCTATGCTTGAAGATCTCGTTAACGCGCTGCGCACCAAATTTTTGAGCTTCGCTAAGATTCTTTCCACCGGTCTTTTCAAAGTCGCTAAGTACACGTGTTGTAACAGCGTGTACAGCTTCATGTAATATATTTTGATCAGTTAGCCCTTCGCGTGTAACGTGAATCGTATTAGTTCTAGCGTCATACATAGCGACATTACCTGCCGCACGTAAAGCTTCGATAGGTTTAGGGTCGTATCCCTTAGCCCCTTCTACATTGATATTTACATTCTTAAACGGTGTAAATTCTTTAGTTCTAGACGCTTCTTTACCATACTCTTCGCCGCCGTAACCCTGCCGCCCTGCACGATTAATAATTTTAGCTAATGCTCTACTAAGTGGGTTGCGTCCACTTTCATTATCATCAGCAGCAAGATGCTCAATCGCGCCTTGAAGGTCGCCAGCCATTAACTTCTGTTTCAACTGTTCTGAAGCATAGTCAGGATCCATACCCGGCTTCAAGACTGGCTGCGGGGCTTCTTTGGCATCAACCGGTAAAGCCTCATGCCTAGCAACTTCTTCCTCAAGCTGTTTAAGCTCTTCTGGGCTAGTCGCTTCCATCACACGGTCTTTAAGATTACTTAGCGAATCATGGCGTGCAGAATGAGTCTCATCAATCAATGCCGCAATACGTTCTTGTAGCTCATTTGATTTATCCGACGCTTCAGGCAACGGTTTTGGCACTAGCTCTTGAACTCGTTCCCCCGGCGCACCCTTTTTCAATTCGGCAATTTGCGATTCCGTTAACGGCGGTGTACGTGCGCGCGTATCGGCAGTGGGCGTAACAGCTTCGCCGGTACCGCCACCAATGCTGGTTGGGCCTTTTTCAGCAGATTCTATTACACGCTGCTTGGCATCTTCGGCTGCTTTGGATTGCTCGCTGATACGCTGCTGATCTATGGCAGCATCGTTCGCAGCCTTAATGGTAGCGTCTATTTGCGGGTTGCCAGTCGGCGCTGGGTCACGAACAGGTTTAGGCGGCGCGTCTTTCGGCGCATTGGTTATTGGATCGGCTACAGCATTGAGGTCTTTGGCTTGTTGCTCAGTCAGTGGATCGAGGTTAGTCCTCGTTCCTTCAACAACGCCATTAGCAGGTCGGCCACCACCTTCCACTCCTCCACCGACAGGCTGAGCAGGTTTGGCTCCCTCGGCTCCTGTTGGTGGTACAGGCACTGCATCGCTTGTTCCAGCTGCTCCACGCTCAGTTCCAGCAGGTGCATTAGCGGCTCCCGTTTGCTCTTCACCAACGATTTCATATCTCGCCTTTCCGGGTTTGGCGTCTCGTGTATTCAGCACGCCTGATTTACGCATATCGCGCATAAGGTCTAAGGCGGCATCTTTATCTATACCAAGAGTATCGGCAACATTTTTAGCTGTACGTTTTTCGTGGGGGAACTTACGCATTGCATCAAGAACTTCACCGTGCGTGAATTCTTTGGTTAATCCATCAGGCATCGTTACTGTCGTAGCCGACTTTTGTTCTACTGGTGGTGCTTCTGTTGGAGCTAACAGACTTGAATCTGGGGCTATCGGCCCAGTAGCCTCTGCTGGCTTGGGACGCCGCATCAGGTCAAGCGTTTTACGGGCAGCGGCGTCTATGGTGCCTTCACCAATGCCGGTCAGCCTACGCCCAATCCCAGTCTCTTTCTGGCCAAGCCCTGCACTAGCCGCTGCAAGAGCAATCCGGGTAGGATCCATGGGCTGATCCCCCATAGCCTCCTGACCTGCTTCCATGCCGCCACCGATACCGACGTTGATACCTGCATTGATACGGGCAGCGGTGATGGCTGCTTTAGCTTCGGGTGTAGCAGCACTTGCAATGCTGCGGAACATTTGCGTGCTTGGCCTGAACGCCAATAGGTTAGGCGCTATCTCACCTGCCATTGAAGCATATGGATGCGCTTTCTCTTCGGCTGCGCGTTGTTCTTCGGATAACCCAAGGAAGTCTGCAAAATGAGGATGGTCTTTAAGGAACGCTTCTTGCGCTGCGCTAACCGCCGACGAGGCAGCAGTACCAGCGGCTAAGCCACCTATCACGGTGCCTACCGGCCCCGCAGCAGCACCCGCAGCAGCACCCGCACCACCCGCGATAATACCCGCCGCCGATGGCAAGATGCCTTGCAAAATGCCGTGGCCAAACGCACCGCCGGTAGACGTGGTGGGTTCTGGAGGTGGGGGTGTCAAGTCCCCTAGTTGTTGCTTAATAATGCTCGCAGCTTGTTCATGCGAAACATTATCAGGAAACTGAACAGTACGCCCATCAGGTAGCGAAACTGAATACGGCATTGCTATTACTCAAGCTTGCCAGTAGCAGGATTGTATGTAAGTGTCGCCCCACCGCCACCACCGCCCCCGCTACCCCCGCCAAGCACGGCTTTGTACCTAGCGACGCGAGATTGAAGATCAGCCATAGCTATACGTTGCTCAATGGCTTGATACTGAGGCGTACCTGATTTTGCCCCAGCGGCTTTAGCCGCATCATCAATTTTATTTCGCAACGTACCGCCGGGAATAAGATCTTTTTCTTGATCAGACATAGCTTTAGCTGCGGCTGCCTCTTGTAGCTGTACACCACGTGCTGCGTAATTGGTCTGCGCGCTACCAATCATCTCGCCTAGTTTATTGACCCTTTGCTGAATGGCCGCAGCATGTGGGTCATCTGGATGCTGAATGAGATAATTCTGCAAATACAACGCCTCATCCTGATACGGGCGCGTTGGATCATTAGGTGGTTTCATAGCCCCTATTTGCGCCCTGACCCTCGCCGTATTAGCATCTTCCTTGGCCTTGTCTGCATACGCATTGCCGATAGCCGTGGTGTAATCCTTAAGCGCAGCAACATGTTCTGACTTGTCGGCTTTGACATCCATCATCGCGTCCTTCATCAAGGCGCGGTTATCCTGCTCAGCGGCGTTAGCGTACTTGTACTTATCTTCAAGCAGCTTGGCGATTGAACTCTGATAATTGTTCTGCGCCGCCATTGCATCCTTACCGTACTCACCCATACCGGCATTCATTGAAGCAAGGAAGCCGCCAAGTCCTTGCCCCGCGTATCCCGGCTGGTCACCACGGATACTGGCCTTCGCACCCATGGCGGCAAAGCCTTGCAACATGTTCAGTTTGTTCATGTAGCCCTTGTTGTTTTTTAGGTCAGCCAGCTGTTTGTCTACATCAGCCATGCCTTCCTTGGCGGCTTTACCAAGCCCCATCTGTTCAGCAGCATCGTTTAGTTCCTGAAGATGATCTTTCAACGTCATCTCAGGTTTGTTGTATGCCTGTTTAATTAGATCAATAGCAGCTAACTGTTCTTTCGGTATTTGATAACTTCCCAACCCACTCACCGCCGCCGATAGTGAAGCGTTGGGGTCAGTGGGTCTATAGCCGGTGTACTTGAGTACGTCGGTATTATCAGCAGGAGGAGTCGTGCCACCGCCGCCACCAGCTGGGGCAGCGGTAG
>Ga0209777_10008303_pt1 | contig 11380 bp, 14 predicted proteins | sample FrelakmetHBP12HB_FD_187147 | JGI IMG/M metagenome (GOLD analysis project Ga0209777, IMG submission 187147) | Freshwater lake sediment microbial communities from the University of Notre Dame, USA, for methane emissions studies -HBP12 HB (SPAdes)... | ecosystem: Environmental > Aquatic >...
GCCTCTGAACAAACCGCCTTCTGCCATCCATCGGTTGGTAACGATCAGAGGCAGGCTTGTGCAGCTCCGAACGATTCTCAATGCCTCTAGAGGTTCGGCATCGATGAGGTCGAGGCGTACTTCCATCATGTCAGCCTCCGATGCCTGCAAGACGTCCTTAACGGCGTTCTTCCCGAGAGACGCCACGATGCGGGGCTTAAGTTTCATTCTTCTTTCTCAGTTAATATTTCTAAAACTCCTTCTTAATTTCATTGCTCGATGATGCTCTCCTCTATACTCATGCCGAAGTGCCTGGCTCCCTCCTCCAGATAGACCATCACCTGATCGTCAATCTTCAGATCTGCCACGGACTTGGGCGCACCGTCAGCTCCAACCAACTTTATGGTCTCTGCATTCTGCAACAGAGTGCTGATCCGCTCACCTTCAGCTTCTGCCTCTATCAGGATCATGGGCCTCTTCTCAATCTTTGCTCGGCCCACGATTGCCGTCTGAGCCTGGCCGTCTTTATTGACCACGGTTACCTCATCCCCGGATTTCAGCTCAGAGAGGTACTTGGTCTTATCCCTGATCTTTATGTAAGCGTGCACGCCTCCTGCGTTTACCCGAAAGGGCCGAGCAGCTACGTAGGGGCTGTCCTCGGACTCGCTCTGCACCAGAAAGAAGGCCCTGGACTGAGAGCCTACTAGCATCCCCTCGCCCACACGCATGAGGCTACATGTGTCCACGCATACCCGGTCGCCCATTCCCAACGGCTTGACGTTTGTGATCCTTGCCGAGATCAGATTCAAGTGAGCTTTATCGGACTGCTCTACTACCTCCTGCACCCTTTTGATCTCGGAGAGGTCCGATGTGTCCAGCAGGACTCCGTCTGCGCCCTGCTCAAGAGTTCCCAGTGCAAGCTCTGCCTCTTCTGCACTCATCACTCCGCTGATGATCTTGACCTTGGCACCATGAAGGCCTGCTATCATATTCTCTAGAGGAATAACCTTCCAGTCAGTGCCTATTACCAGGAGGTAATCGACGTGCTTTCCCAGCTCAACTGCAAACTGCTCATACCTCTTGCCGGCCACGACCACATAGCCAGCCTTCGGGCCCTCGACTGTCTTGGCTAGGGCGATGTCCATGGAGGCGCTGAAGTCACTAGGCAGTGGTATCGAACCGTCACCTTCACCGTTCTTGCCAATCACTATAAAGTCCTGGAGACCTCTCTCCGCGCAAAAACAAGCTGTCTTTATACTGCCTAGCTCCTTTACACGCAGGACGTTCTCGCTGTCGACCACCACGCAATCGAAGCCGGATTCAAGGGCAGTGGTGATCCTGGACTTGATATCGTTCCAGGAGCCGATGTTCGCCATGAGCCACTTCTCTTTCATACGCTACATTTGACACACGCTTACAAAATCCTTTTGATCTTCGAGGACTGTGGAATTAGTTGCACAAATTGTTAGTTCCTCTATAATTTATAAAAGTACTTCCAATTGTTAGAAACATATTAATATTATCAAATATACTAGTTTATAGATCAGTTACACCTTGAAAATCCAGAAAATAGAGGAACAAATAATGCTCGAAAAGAGTTGGAAAACAAATGCCAAAGTGGTATTCATCACTGCTCTTCTGGTGGTCTTCCTTGGTGTGTCAGTAGCAGTTGGCCAAATGGTTGTGAAAGCGAATCCAGCAGTCAACCAGACAACTAATCAATACAACGCTACATTTAACCAAGCGAGTCAATTTTATTCAAACCCAAAATTCATCAATATAAGCGAAACGACTAACATATACATAACCAAAGTTGTATTTGTCAATGTCTCCGCCCCTAACGCGGATGAGTACGTGGCTTTGTACAATGCAGGAAGCGACGTGGATCTCTATGATTGGACTATCACTGTCGGTAACACGATAAACTATAACTTGCCTGGATTCAGTCTAGGCTCTCTATCCAGCGTGAATGTGCACTTAGGCAAAGGGGCAACTAATTCGACGGACATTTACCTGAACCAAGCGCCAAATGCCCTCAACTACCAGCACGAAGATGTGCGGTTAAGCGACGGTCAAGGTAATCTGGTTTCTGAAATACAATACTAGATCTCGATAACTAAACAAATTGTCGTGCCCTAAACTTTTTTGTCGTCTTAGCCAAGCGCAATCAATCGGTTTAACCACAATATTACGACCTAGCCCGCAGATTAATTGAGTTAGTCATCAAGTCTATTGTCAACATTAAGCAGACCATTGACTTCTTATTCAAGAATTCTGTCTACTACATCGGGTTCATGCCCACGCCACGTCCACCTCATCAGGCCTATATCCCGGCCGAACATGAGATTCAGAGATCGGCGTGGTCATACCGCTCTTCAGCATCAGCAGCCCATTGTAGGCGATCATGGATCCGTTGTCGCCCAGGTACCTCCTGTTGGGCAGGAAGAACTTGGCCCCCCGCTCCTCGCACATGATGTTCAGCATCTGGCCAAGTCTCTTGTTCGCGCCCACGCCTCCCACCAACAGAACCTCGTTCTTCTCAGCGTGAGCCATGGCCCTTTCCGTGACTTCGACCAGCATGGCGAAGGCAGTCTCCTGTAGACTGTAACATACATCGGCCAGGTCATGCTTCTTGGCAGCCTCGGTCGCAGCCGTGGACATGCCTGAGAATGACAGATCCATTCCCTTCACGGTGTAGGGCAAAAGGATGTATTCTGTAGCCTGCAATGCCAGCTCTTCCACCTTTGGGCCTCCGGGATGAGGCAGGCCGACGGATCGGGCAAACTTGTCTATCGCGTTTCCTATGCTGATGTCCAGAGTCTCTCCGAAGATTCTGTATCGGCCTTTGCGCAGCGCCAGGATCTGCGAGTTAGCTCCACTGACATAAATTATCGCGGGGTCATGGGCCCCTGACTGCCACTTGCCCACCTCAATGTGAGCCACGCAGTGGTTGACGCCCAATAGTGGCACACCCATGCGAAGGGAGAGCATTCGCGCCGATGTTGCTACTGTCCGAAGACACGGCCCAAGGCCCGGTCCCTGGGAGAAGGCGATGCCGTCAATTTTCAACTCTTGCCTTCGCGCCTCGGACAGGACGGAGCCAACAACTTTGGCCATATGTTCAGCGTGGTGCTGGGAAGCCTCCCGAGGATGGATGCCTCCTTTGGCTGGAACGTACGTGGCGCTCTTCTCCTCAATTACCCTCTCCTCGTCAACCAAGGCAGCGCTCAGGTTCCAGGCTGTTCCTTCCAACCCAAAGACGATCATTCTCCAACCTGTCCCCTAAACATATCCCGACCCGATGTCCCTGCGATAGCGCATTCCATTGAACCTAATCCTCTTGATGTTGTCGTAGGCCTTATCCCTGGCCGCACCAAGGGTCTTCCCTCTTCCTACCAAGGTCAACACCCTGCCCCCGGTGGTAAACAGCCTTTTTCGGCCGGCGACATCGGAGCTGAAAGCGGTGCCATTGTGATAAACGCAAACATCAGGATCGACCTTTTCCAGGCCTGAGATTGGCATGTTGGTGTAATGGCCTCCAGGATAGCCAGGCCGCTCCTCGGATCCGCTGGACAATGGCCTGATAGCCCGGCCGCTAATGGCACAAATGCCCACACAATAGTCTTTGGACCACTGCAGCTGCATAGAATCAAGATTCCTGTCAAGGACGGCTTTGGAGAGCCGGTATAAGTCAGTCTCTAGTCTTGGAAGAATGACTTCCGCTTCAGGGTCACCCAAGCGGACGTTGATCTCCAGTACATGTGGCTCTCTTTCCTCGGTGATCATGAGACCAAAGTAGATTATTCCTGTGTATTCAAGGCCAGTGATTTCTCTAAAGCCGGTTATTGATGGTACGGCTATTTTCTTCATAATTCGATCGGTAAGCTCCTCATCCAGCCAGGGATGGGGCGAGAAACCTCCCATTCCGCCCGTGTTGGGGTTATTGTCCACGTTGGGGTTTGCCGACAGCTTGTTGAAGAGCCTTATAGCCACCGTCTCATCTGGTGAAAAGGCCTGTTTATAGTCCATGGCCGACTCTAGAGGAAGGACAGTCCTTCCGTCGGTGATGGCAAAGAACATCAGCTCCCGGCCTTCCAGCCGTTCTTCTATATCGATTCGGTTGCCGGCATCTCCGAACAGTCTGGGATTTACCATTATCCGGTCAATGGTGGACAGAGATTCATCGAGAGATCTGCAGACGACTGACCCCTTACCCGCTGCTAGTCCGTCTGCCTTAATCACAAGGCCACCCTCTGGATGAGCGTCGCAGAACTGGACAGCGTACTCTTTTGCTTCCTGGGGATCTGAGAAATTGTTGAAAGGAGGAACAGGAACTCCAAGGTTCTTGAGAAAATCCTTGGTGAAGCATTTGCTACCTTCGAGGATGGCCGCTTCCTTCTTTGGTCCTATTATTCTCTGGCCTTCCTCCTCGAAGACATTGACAATACCATCGGACAGATAACCTTCGGGACCCACGAAAGTGAGATCTATGCCCTCTCGCTTGGCGAAGGCCATTAGCTCGGAGATTGATCTTGGTGTTCGGCCGTCATTTGTGGCTAGATGGCATTTTTTCATCATCTCGCTGCCCGCATTGCCTGGAGCTACATAGACGGCATCAACGTTCTCGCTCCTGGCAAAGACGTGAGCTATCGCATTTCCCCTGCCGCCGGCATCGACAACCAGAACTTTTGCACCAGACATGTTTGAAACAAGACGGGATAACCTCTAAATAAGCGTATTCACCAGGGCGATCCCGCGAGCAACGGGCTATATCTGACCGAGGGCAAAGAGAGAAAAGGCAGTGTCAGTGGCTCGATACTCATCCTTTGTTCTGAAAAAACGCATCAGAACAGCCTAATGATCAGTTATGCGCGAATGCTCTAGACTAGCGAATACCAACAACATAATATAATCTGGACTTCCGGATTGGGAGAGGTCAAGGCTATGATCATTGAGAGAGAACTAATATGATGCTTCATTGGATCCCATGATTCATTCCTCTTATCGTGCTCCGATCACTTCATCGCTATGCCTTAGCCTTCGTCCGTCCGAAACGTATATATCTAGCATCAACGTTGGGGTGGTCCGGGCCGGTAGCTTAGTCAGGCAGAGCGAAAGGCTCTTAACCTTTAGGTCGGGGGTTCAAATCCCTCTCGGCCCGCTTTAAAACGGGGCTGTGGCCTAGCCAGGTAGGGCGACGGGCTCCAGCGGTATATTTGATGATGAGCAACGGGTCTACTGAGGTCTCTCGACGGGGAGGCTGTTGATGATCCGTTGGAGCACTGAAATGGGTTGTTATCAGCCACCGTTTTCCGGAGGTTGGAACACTTCAGTATCGGAGAGACCCGTCGATCGTGCGTTCGAATCGCACCAGCCCCACCTCTTTTTCATAATTTTTTTTTTGGAATGCCCTAAATTTCATAAACGCAGATTTTAAATAATCTTGGCGCATGAACAAAGGAGGGGTGCCAAGATGTATCAGGATATACTCACCATGTGTTGGTCTATCAAGGAGGTCAACAAGAACCTAGCTGATAGGAAGCAGCTTTCCGATTATTCAATCAAATACCTGAAGAATGCTTGCTCAAAGCTTGCGGGAATGACCAAAGACCTTGCCAGTTCCCGACCAGAAGAGCAGATTTCAGTAGTAAGCAAGAACGGCCAGAAGAAGACCTTGGCCCTGAAAGAAGTAGCTGAGATGCTTTACGATCCCAGGAAGATCATAGAGCTGAACCTTATAGACAACATCGATCGGTGGGCCAGATCACAAACCTAACTCAAAGTCCTCAGGGGTTGTCTATAGCGAGTCTTACTTATTGCATCTTAAAGAGGGCAACTTCTTTGCCTCCTTTTTTGGAAATATCAGCGCCTCAGTACTCATAGGGCTCATCACAAATCAGCCAAATTTCTATCTTCATTGGCGCAGCGATACGATATTATCCTCCTCCTTATAGATAATCAAATCGATAAGGTCAATTAGCTATTCGGTTTAGTTGTCAAGAAGAGATGGACTAGATAAATCAACTTCATACTATGATCCCTAAAACATGGTATGATTCGGAGTCCATATCCATTGCCGGCTGGATTGCAAAAGCTGTGGACGAAGCTGCGGAAAGAGGATGTGACGTTTTTCAAATATTTTCCAGGAATCCGCGGGGGCTGGAAAACCGTAGGTTAATTGTGCCGAAAGCTTCGCTAAGAAGCTGAAAAGATATGGCATGGGCCAGGTGTTTGATCATATGCCGGATCTTCCCAACATGGCCTCGCCCAAGGACGACGTATACGATAGGTGTGTTGTATCTCTGTCGCTTGAGATTCTCAGGTGCGGCCAGCTTAAGATACCTTACCTAGTAACTCACTTGGGAAGCCACCTGGGCGCTGTCAAAGAGGCTGAGATATAGAGGATAGTTGACTCCATCAATATCGCTTTCATCAACGCTGATAATAAACCGGTTCTCTTGCTTGAGAACTCCGCTGGTACAAGAAACAGTATTGGTGGTCTTTTGGCGACATCGCGGCCATAATCGACACCTTGGACACAGATCGAGTTGGTGTCTGTCTGGATACATGCCACATCTTTGCGGCTGGTGCGAGCTAGGAACTCTTGACAGTCTCGATGGAACAGTCGATGACTTCAATAGTAGCATTAGCCTGTAGAAGCTGAATCTTGTTCACCTGAACGACTCCAAGGGAGGCTTTGGATCAGGACCGACAGGCAAGAACACATCGGTCTCGGAGCGATAGTCGAAGAAGTGGTCAAGACTGTTCTTTGCCACGAGAAGATCAGAGATTTGCCCTTCATTCTGGACCCGTTGATTCAAGAAGAGACGATCGCATCTCATCGATAACTTCTGAACGACTCGTTGAAAGCCATCTTAAGAATCCAAAGAGATTCATCAAATGAACTATCATCTAATAACATATAATCTGAGAACTAAATGTCACCCAAAGATGTTCTTGATAACCGGCATCAGAGCATCCTTGGAAACGGGCTTGACCAAGTAGGTAATTGCACCTAGATCATAGCTCCTCTGAATATCATCGTCTAGGTTGGAACCCGTAAGCATTATCACAGATATCTGGCAAAACCTGGGATCACTTTTGAGCCTAGTTAAGAGCTCTATGCCGCTGATGTCGGGAAGGTTGATGTCCAGGAGAATAAGATCTGGAATCTTCAACCCATCTTCTGCAAGATCCTCCAGAGCTTTGATTGCCTCCTTGCCATCTTCAGCCACTACCAGGTTTCGGTCGAGCTTGTTTTTTTTCAGGATTATCCTTGTGAAGGCTACGTCCTCAGGATTGTCCTCTACCAACATGACTCTTAGTTCTTTGGTTTCCGTAACATCACCGGCATCTGGCTGATTCCCCAACTCTACCAGGCGAACGCAAAGACAATTGCCTCTTCCAGTAAAAAAGTTTTTCCACAGGGTGACAAGAGTGAGGACTTGCCGCGAATTGATTTCCTATCATGCATCAAAAAATATTTCTTAAAACTTTTCCGTTGGTTAGGAGAGCTACCCTGCTTAGAGGAACATCATCTTCGAGTTTATATCCTAAGGATACTGAAATCTCTTCAGCAAAAGCCAAGACTTCAGCATGCTCAGGCATAGATTCCCTGCTCAACCGGATCCTAGATTTTCCCAGATGCATGTAAGCCTTTGCCTCGACGAAATCTGGCTCGGCCTTCTCTAGCAATCGAGCGTATCCTTCCGGATTTGCCATGTTAAGGCCGCGAGCAAGAGTCATGCGCACAACAGTCCTTGAAGGGGCATTCTTGAGGATGGATAGGCTTTCCTGGATATTATCCCAGAGGCCCCGTGACGAGGGGTTGGAGATGCGCTGGTACAGCATTTCGTCGGACGCATTAAGGCTTAAGTAGAGCTGGGTTGGCCTCAGGTTCTCCAGGACATCTGGCATAGTCCCGTTGGTTACAAGAAAAGACGTCATGCCCCTTCTGCCAATCTCCCTGATCAACTCATCAATGTAAGGATAGAGCGTTGGCTCGCCCATCAAAGATATGGCTACGTGCGCCGGTTGTCGAGCCTCTTTTAGCCTCGCTTGGTCTGTCGTCGCCGCCCCGCCATAGCCGGATAGAATTCGCTGCTGTTCTCTAAGAATTCCGTCCAAAAGCTCTCGGGGCTCGATCCATTTATCGGGTGGTGCGATGGGCTCGTCGATGGGCCTCCAGCAGTGAAGGCAGAGATGGTTGCAGGAAAGGTTGGGCGTCATCTGGACACAGCGATGGCTGGAGATGCCGTAGAAGTGGTGCTTGTAGCACTGGTCACCTCCGCGAAGGCTGCGGTTAAGCCAAAGGCAGGGCTTTACTGCCCCATGGGCTACAAGGTGGTAACCTTGCTTTGACAATGTCGCTCTGGCCGGTTCCGGAATGTAATTCATGATGCAAGAGTGGAAGATCTAGAGGTATATATCTATTCTAGCCGAATCATATCTATTATGGATGACTCTGAGGCGGAATAACTCAAGTACTCCTTAAGAATAGGATTGCATTCAAGAGAAGCTATGTTTGCGCTGTGTCTTTTTATCTAATCAGATAAGCAGAGTTTTTCCGCCAATTATCACCCTCAATAAATACAACCACGAAATTGAAGATGCGATTGCAGTCCTTTCAAATCAATTTGATAATGAATCTCCAGAGAATTGTAGAAAACCCTTTATCTATCAAAACAGATTTGCGTTCATGATAGAACTGACCAGCGACCCCTTCGTCCTCAAGCCCAGGACTGCCCCTCTGACCGAGGCGGACTTTCGGCTTCACCTGAACATTAACTGGTGTCGAGGGGTCCTCTTCAACGTGGTGGCCCTCAAAAACTCCGTGGCCATGGTGGAGTACGATGCTTTGCTGTGGTCAGATGACTCTGTCATGTTCATCGAGTACAAAGACTCTGTGGCGGCTTACAGAAGCCTATCATCCCGCCGTGTACAGCAGATGAACAGCTTTGCAAAGAACATCGCTCGGGGCCTGGGGTACAAGAACTTCACCTTTATTGTCGTCGTCAAGGGTCTGGAGGATGCCACTGAAAAAGGAGGAGTTGAGGTAATGCCCCTTTTTGCTCTGGGTAACTACCAGCCCAAGTTCGCCTCTACTATAACTGAGCTTGAGTACCTGAACAAGATGATTGGAAAATACAAGAGGGAGGGCAAAGAAGACGTCGTGAAGGAGCTGGAGAAGCTCAAGAACATATTCGAAATGGAGACGACTTGAGAGGATTTGCCACGGTAATGGGAGCGGCTACAATCTTGAACGCCGTAGCTACCTGGAAGGGCTCAGCCTTTGGGATTGGCCTGAAAACTACCGCTGAGGTTGAGCTAGACCACTCAGCCAAAGTCAGAGGGGAAATTCCGGGGATAGATTCAAATCTTGTTGTAAGGTGTGTCGAGCTTGTTCTGGAGAAGTTCGGCATAGAGCATGGCGGAGTCGTTCGTACCCGGAGTGAGATCCCTGTGGCAAGCGGCCTGAAAAGCAGCAGCGTTGCCGCCAATGCAGCCGTGCTGGCAACCCTTGATGCCATCGGCGATGAGATGGATCTTATCGAATCGGCGAAGATTGGAGTGGCGGCTGCCAGAGAAGCGGGCGTTACAATAACCGGAGCCCTGGACGATGCTTTGGCCTCAATGCTGGGTGGTGTTGTGGTCACCGACAACCGGGAGATGAAGCTGTTAAAGAGGGAAGAGCTGGAATCGGATGTTCTTCTCCTGGTCCCAGAAAGGAAGCTCTTCTCAAAGGACACCGATATCAGAAGATCGAGGCTGATCGCGCCTCTCGCGGAGTTAGCGTTCGATCTGGCCATGAGGGGGGATTACGGTAGGGCCATGACCCTCAATGGATTCCTTTACTGCGGTGCCTTGGGCCTTCCGACGAAACCGTTGCTGTTCGCCCTGGAGAACGGTGCTTGGGGAACAAGCCTTTCTGGAACTGGGCCCTCTTACGCTGCCCTAATCGATGCGGATAAGATGGAGACGCTGGAGTCAGCCTGGAATAACTTTGGCGGAAGGGTGATAAAGACGAAGGTAAACAATAATCCAGCATCAATTGGTCGAGGGGTTTGATTGGGTCTTTTGGAGCATCGCAAGAAGATCGAGGCCATCGATGAGCAGATCATACGGTTGATAGATCAGCGCAACAAAATGGCAAAGAACATCTTCGAGGCCAAGAGGCAGGAAGGCTTGCAAATCAGCGATCCCGAGCAGGAAAGGTTAGTCCTTGGAAGGGCCATGGATCTTGCCACTGAACTGAATCTCGATGCAGGTGCACTAAGAGAAATCTTTAACATTTTGATAAGGATGAGCCTTCAAAAACAGCACGAGCTCCTAGGCAGTGATCAGGGATAACATGACGGACATTGCTCTAATTTCGGGGTCGAAATCGGACCAGGCCGTAGCTGACAAGGTTATTGCCAGGCTAAAAGAAAATAAAGCCAGCTTTGAGCATGAGATCCTATCGGCCCACAGAAACCCCAAGGAGCTGGATGAGTACATCAAAAATAGCGATGCCAGGGTGTTCATTGGTGTGGCCGGGCTTTCGGCTGCGCTGCCTGGATACATCGCTTCCAGAACCAGGAAACCGGTTATAGGGGTTCCAGTGAGCGGCAAGCTGGGCGGTCTGGATGCCCTTCTGTCTATTGTTCAGATGCCTCCCGGTGTACCTGTGGCCTGTGTGGGGATAGATGCAGGGGAAAATGCGGCGTTGCTAGCCCTACGGATACTTGAATCCGGAAGATAGATTTTTATACCATGTAATGGAGATAACCGACCAAAGGTGGGATAGGATGTACAAGAGGATTTTGATCGCGACGGACGGTTCTGATAAGTCAAACGTTGCTGCTCAGGAGGGCATGGACCTTGCCAAGGGTTTGGGGGCGGAGGTGATTGCGCTAAACGTAATCAATGAAGTCGTAATAGCTAGCGCAGTCAGACAGCTTGGATCCGACAGGAAAGAGGTAGAGGGCAAGCTCATGGCTGCCGGCAAGAAAGCTGTAGACTCATTAAAGAAGATGGGCGAAGCTGCAGGCGTTAAGGTAGATCCAATAGTCAGGTTGGGCTCCCCGGCCAACATGGTCATAGATATTGCCATGAACGAAGGCGCTGATCTCATAGTGATGGGAAGTCACGGCGAGTCAGGAGCCTCCAAGCTGCTTATAGGAAGCGTAGTCCAGAAGGTGCTTTACTGGGCAACGATCCCGGTGCTGGTAGTGAGATGATTTTATGGCAGCAGAAGCAGCGTTCATGATCGCGGATTCCCTGGTATACGGCGCTTTTGCCGTAGTGTTCGTAGTGGGAACCATTCTCGCTTATTTCGTCATCAGCCTAATCGGCGGAAGCTAGAGCAGGCAAAAGGAGAGTTCATCCTGAAGGGATGTAACTACTCCTATCATAATTTTCA
>Ga0209777_10008304_pt1 | contig 11380 bp, 15 predicted proteins | sample FrelakmetHBP12HB_FD_187147 | JGI IMG/M metagenome (GOLD analysis project Ga0209777, IMG submission 187147) | Freshwater lake sediment microbial communities from the University of Notre Dame, USA, for methane emissions studies -HBP12 HB (SPAdes)... | ecosystem: Environmental > Aquatic >...
AACTCGAGCTTCTCGAGCGCCTTTTTGAACTCGTAACGCTTTCGCGCATCGTCCATCTCCCGTTCTTCTGCCATTGCCGGTCTCAAACCTCTCTGGAGCTATTACTTATTCACTCGCGTGTGGCATATATTTGCGCCCATTGCATAATGACACGGTCATCGACATCGGTATTGATGCCGTGTTCTCCGGAAAATTCAATGAATGTCTTTGGCTCATGTGCATCCTGGAAGAACTGCTTCCCGTTATCGAACGGGATAATGGGGTCGTTTACTGCATGGAAGATCCAGACTGGGCGCGGGGATATTTTTGCAAAGTACGTGCTTGGCTCAATTGAAGTGGCAAACCGAACCAGATTTCCTGTATATCCCTGCTGAATCACAGCGTCCCGAATACCCCAGTCAGATGTGGAGATCCCCACATACCCGGCTAAGTCTGGATCAACGCCGGCGGCAACCGCTGCATAACGGCCTCCGTTGCTGGACCCCATTGCATAGACCGGAACACCGAACCGTCCCGAAAGTATCTGTTGCGATGCAACGAGATCGCAGACCGTCAGGTAATACTGCGGCCAGTCGCCCTTTTCAAACAGGGAAAAGTCCCGCTGGGGATTGAACGGGTAGCCGGGTGTCTGCCCGCCATTGCCGCGGGTATCGACAAACAGAAACGCATAACCCGCGGCAGTGTAGCGTACCATACGCTCTTCATGTCCTGCAGGTTTTTCGCCGGCTCCAGGGACGTATACAATTGCCGCTCTCGGATGTTCCGGTGCAGCAAGATACGTGACCACATCCCCGTTCTGTGTGTGCAAAACAATCTTTGTCTTTGTGTAGGTTTCATTGGTGAAGAGTACGGTCTCGCTTGTGGTCACGGGCGCACACGAAACCGAAAGAACGCCATTATTGTCAACAGAATACGATGACGATGCCCGGTTTCCCGTGCAGCCGACAAGGGCAATAAGCACAACAAGAATTCCTGTTGCTATGATACCAGTACGCATGGTTCAGCACCCCAGACAGTGATGGATCAGGCAGATTGTCTTGGCATCAACAATTGTGCCATTCCTGATCATGCCCATAAGATCGCTTATCGCAATATCCACAACATCTATTACCTCATCCTCATCCTTCCCGTACTCCTGCGATGGCGACAGGTCGTGGGCTTCGAAGAGAAAGATCTTCTCATCTGTGAAGCCGGGTGTCGTGTAAATGAATCCTTTCGAATCGATGGTTTGTGCGGTAAACCCCGTCTCCTCGATCAGTTCCCTTCGTGCTGTCTCGAGGGGATCTTCCCCCGGTTCCATCATACCTGCCGGTGCTTCAAAGATGTATTGATCTATGGCATACCGGTATTGCTTCAGCAGTTTGCACCGGTCACCATTGAGAGGAAGGATAGCCACTGCGTTGCCGGGGTGGACGATTACCTTTTCTCTTTCAATACCATTTTGAAGCCGGATCGTGCGCTTCTCGATCCAAAGCCGCCTGCCACGGAAGATCTCCATTTATTCCTCGTACTCGATTGGATCCCGCTTGCCGACAGCAGCGAATGCCTCTTTGCGGAAGTGGCACGACCCGCAGGTGCCACATGCTTTCCCCTCATTCCGGTAACAGGACCAGGTATGCTCATAGGGAACGCCGAGCTTCAAGCCTTCATGCAGGATATCAGTCTTGGTCATGGTGATGAAGGGAGTGAAGAGGGTGATCTTTGTCGTATCCTTTGTTCCCAGATCGATCACGCGCTGGAATGCCTCGATGAACTGCGGACGGCAGTCAGGATATCCGCTGTAATCGAGAGACTGGACGCCAATGAAGATTGCATCTGCCCCCCGGGCTTCGGCAAAACTCGTTGCAATCGAGAGGAGGTTTGCATTCCGGAACGGGACATAGGTATTAGGCATGTGTACCTTCTCCGGATCATACTCTTCCACAGCAATTTTTTCATCGGTAAGGCTGCTCGCCCCGAACTTTGCAAAATAGTCCAGGGTAATTTCAATAAAATCTTCAGCATTAAGGAGTGATGCGATCTTTTTTGCACTGATTAGTTCCTTTCGTTCGGTCCGCTGTCCATAGTTCAGATGGAGAGCGAGGATATCGTAGCCCCTGCTCTTTGCCACATACGAGAGCGTTGACGAGTCCATCCCCCCCGAGAGTAAACACACCGCTTTCATCATTTCACCCCGACAATTTTGTGCAGCTGGATCTGGAACCGCACCGGGAGGTTGTTGTCCAGTATGAATTGTGCAAGACTGGCATAATCGCTGCCAGCAACGGGAGAGAAGAAGATCTCCCCGTCAATACGGTGCGACTCCATGATCTGTTGTGCATACCGGCAGTCATTTTCATCCTCGAGGACAAACTTCACGATGTCCTGCGGGCGGATGGCATCGAGCAGCGACAGATTGCTCTGTTCTCCGGATGAAGGGCATTTCACATCCATGCAGATCGATGCGTACGGCTGCAACCGGGTAAAGTTGATCGTGCCATTCGTCTCGATATCGATCGCTGTTCCCCGCGTGTGAAGCGAGACGAGCAGCGGTTCAAGATCATCTGCCTGCAGAAGTGGTTCCCCTCCCGTGATACAGACATACAGGGGGTTCACGCGCCAGACCTGCTCAAGGATGATATCAAGATTCATCTCCTGGCCGCCAGTTTGTGCATAGGGAGTATCACACCAGTGGCAGTGAAGATTGCAGCCCGCAAGCCGGATAAACAGGCAGGGCTGTCCCTGGTTTTTCCCCTCTCCCTGGAGGCTCCTGAAAATTTCAGCGATCTTCATCAGAAAGCTCGGCAAAAGAGTTCGGTGATTCCCATACCCGTATTTTAGGTATTGCTGCCTGAATTCCCTGAGCCCGGCAGACCTCATAGAGATCGTCCCGGATCAGGACTGCCAGGAGTTCACTTGTCGGGTCTCCCGGTGTTGTAATCACGTGCTGGAACTTTTCAATACAGGGAACCATAGGGTCATCCCTGTTGAGGATAATCTGGTGATCATATTTACCGATTATCTGCTTGATCAGGTTGTAATCGATCAGGATTTTTGTCGTGGCGTCGGGTTCCCCTTCTATCCACACTTCAACTTTCCAGCGGTGGCCATGAAGGTTGGCACATTTGCCTTTGTAATGGAGGAGACGATGACTCGCATCAATCTGTACCTCTTTATAGATCCCCACTTTCATTGTTTGCTATAGGCCATGGAAGGATATAATATTATTATGAGTAAGGGATAACAGTATAAGACAGGCAGGTGCGGTGCCACAATTTATAAATCGGTTACCTGCGTTTGTATATATCTCAGTGTAGGTTATCCATAACCACAAAAACAACAAAAATGAGGCTATTTAATGGGACAGGGTAAATTTGCAGCCAGAAAATTGGTTCGGGACTCAAACAAATTCCGGTGGGCAGATAAAAACTATGCCCGCCGCGAACTTAATCTCGATGTGAAATCAGACCCTCTGGAGGGTGCTCCACAAGCGAGAGGTATCGTGCTGGAAAAGGTCGGTGTTGAGGCAAAACAACCGAACTCCGCGATTCGAAAGTGCGTACGTGTGCAGCTGATCAAGAACGGACGACAGGTTACTGCCTTTGCGGTTGGTGATGGTGCAATCAACTTCATCGATGAGCATGATGATGTTGAGATTGAGGGTATTGGCGGGCGTCTCGGGCGTTCTATGGGAGATATCCCCGGGGTACGGTACGTCGTAACCAAAGTGAACAATGTCTGCCTCCATGAAATGGTCATTGGCAGGAAGGAGAAACCGCGCAGGTGATCACTATGAAAGAAACAGAAGGAAAGAAACTACTTTTTAACAAGTGGGACGCGAGCGAAGTCAAGGTCAATGACCCGGGCCTTGTGCGCTATGTGAACCTGACCGCTTTGATCATCCCCCACTCCTGCGGTAAATTCTCAAAGCAGGAATTCAATAAGGCTAACATGCCGATCGTCGAGCGCCTGATCAACCGTCTGATGCAGACCGAGAATAATACCGGAAAGAAGCAGATGACCATCCGGATCGTGCGGGAAGCATTTGAGATTATCAACAAGAAGACCAAGCGCAACCCCATAGAAGTACTCGTTGAGGCAATTGCAAATTCCGGTCCCAGGGAAGAGACGGTTCGTCTTAAATATGGTGGTATCAACGTCCCGAAATCTGTCGACACTGCCCCGCTGCGAAGGGTTGATTCCGCAATCGGTTTTATTGCAGAAGCAACCCTGAAGGGATCGCGTTCAAGCAAGAAGAAAGCGAGTGCAATCCTCGCCGATGAACTGATCGCCGCTTCAAAGGGCGATATGAAGTGCTACTCGGTAGGTAAAAAGGAAGAACGCGAGCGTATTGCAAAATCCGCCCGTTAAATATCTTTTTTTGAGGTTATTTCATGGTCCGCGGCAAAAAATCTGTTGAGCGCGCAACTGAGCTCATGAAGGATCCGAAACACATTCGGAATATCGGAATTGTGGCACACATCGACCACGGTAAGACGACCCTTTCCGACAACCTGCTTGCAGGTGCCGGCATTATTTCAGAAGAACTCGCCGGCAAGCAGCTCTTCATGGATTCTGATGCAGAGGAGCAGGCACGAGGTATTACGATCGATGCCTCGAACGTCTCGATGGTGCATGAATATGAAGGTCAGGATTACCTGATCAACATGATTGACACACCGGGCCATGTCGACTTTGGTGGCGATGTGACCCGTGCAATGCGTGCTGTCGATGGTGCAGTCGTCCTGGTCGACGCGGTTGAAGGCACCATGCCCCAGACCGAGACCGTGCTCCGGCAGGCATTAAAGGAGCAGGTGCGTCCCGTGCTCTTCATTAACAAGGTCGATCGTCTTATCAACGAGCTGAAAGTCGACGAGATGGAAATGCAGATCCGGCTCGGCAAAGTGATCGATAAGGTCAACAAGCTGATCAAGGGGATGAACGAGGAAGCCTATAACAACGGCTGGAAGCTTGACGCTGCGAAAGGTACCGTCGCGTTTGGCTCTGCACTCTATAACTGGGCAGTATCTGCACCGTTCATGAAGAAGAGCGGTGTCTCATTCAAGGATGTCTATGAAAAGTGCCGTGAAGGGGATATGAAATACCTGGCAAAGAACAGCCCGCTCTCTGAAGTCCTTCTGGACATGGTGGTGCGCACACTCCCGAACCCCTTAGAAGCCCAGCCCCGCCGTGTCAACGTTATCTGGCACGGTGACAAGACCTCTCCTGAAGGCAAGGCTATGCTTACCTGCGATCCAAAGGGCCCCGTCGCAATGATGGTCACTGACATCTCTTTTGATCCCCATGCAGGTGAAGTAGCAACGGGACGTCTCTTCTCAGGCAGCCTCAAGCGTGGAGACAGTCTCTATGTCATGGGTTCGGCAAAGAAGGAGAACCGGCTCCAGCAGGTCGGTATCTTTATGGGCCCCAAGCGTGTGGAAGTCGAAGAGATCGTTGCAGGGAACATCGCCGCAGTCACCGGTCTCAAGGACGCGATGGTCGGCTCAACGGTTACCTCCCTTATGGAAATGACGCCGTTTGAGTCCCTCAAACATTACAGCGAGCCGGTCATGACGGTTGCCGTAGAGGCAAAGAACATGAAGGATCTGCCAAAACTCGTTGAAGTGCTCCGGCAGGTTGCAAAGGAAGACCCGACACTGGTTATCACCATCAATGAAGAGACCGGCGAACACCTGATTTCGGGTATGGGCGAACTGCACCTTGAGATCATCACCGGCCGTATCAAGCGCGACAAGGGTGTCGAGATCGTCACCTCGGAACCGATCGTTGTCTACCGTGAGACCGTAGTCCAGAAGGTTGAGAGCGTGGAAGGCAAGTCCCCGAACCGCCACAACCGGTTCTACTTTGATCTCCAGCCACTTCCCGATGCGATTGTCGACCTTATCAAGAAAGGCGAAATCTCCATGAACCAGCAGATGCTTGAACGCCGTGACATTCTCATCAAGGCGGGCATGGAAAAGGACGAGGCGAAAAACATCAAGGACATCAAGGGCACCAACATGCTCATCGATAAGACCAAAGGTGTCCAGTACCTCAACGAGACCATGGAACTGATCATCGAAGGTATCCACGAGGCACTCGCCGGTGGTCCCCTTGCAGATGAGCCGGTCCAGAATCTCAAGATGACACTTGTCGATGTCAAGCTGCACGAGGATGCGATTCACCGGGGTCCCGCACAGGTTATCCCTGCTGTCCGTGGTGCGATCAAGGGTGGTATGCTGGTTGCCGGTGATTCCCTTTTAGAGCCGGTCCAGAAGATCCAGATCACGGTCCCGATGGACCAGATGGGGGCTGCAACCTCCCAGATCCAGGGACGGCGCGGACAGGTCTTTGACATGACGAGCGAAGGCGACACGATTACCGTCGTTGGCAAAGCGCCGGTTGCCGAGCTCTTCGGGTTTTCAGGCGATATCCGCTCCGCGACCGAAGGCCGTGCCATGTGGAACACGGAGTTTTCAGGATTTGAACTCGTGCCCAACAGCATGCTCAAGGAAGTTGTGGTTGCGATCCGCAAACGCAAGGGACTCAAAGAAGTGCTCCCGACCCCGTCAGATTATCTCGCTGGTTAAATTTCCCCTTCCCTTCCCCATTTTCATTTCGTTTTTTAGCTCTTTGTCAGGTAAGAAGAGAGTATATCAAATGAGGGGACCGTGCCTGTCTTCCGTATACGGCCCCTGCGTTGTTGCGACAGGAACTCAATCGCCGGTGTTCGCAAGTAACGCAAAGAGGGAGGGGTCACCTATATGAGGGATTAAAATCCCCCCTCAGCGATCGTGTTCGCCGGGGCATTTTTTTAAAAAAAACATATTTTTTGAAACCTTTACATTTAACAATGCAGTATTTGAAAACAAGAACCAATAATATAGTGGCTTGTCAAATAAATAAGGAGTAATATCCGATGCCCATTATCTTATCTCCTACATTTTGCCTTCCCTCTCGACAAATTGTATTTACAATGTGTTGCATACTACATGTAGCTGGGTGCGTTTCACCATCATCTGACAGGGTTAACCCAATTATTAATATGAGTGAAACTATACCTTCTAACCCCGTTTTGACAAAATCACCAAATGAAACCCTGAAACCTGTACGATGCCCACAACAAAATAACTGCTTTTTTGACAATGTTACCCTTGAAAAAGAGCCTATTATCAATTTTTGCCCTCAATATGATTACCATTCTGGGGGTACGATCACACTTGGGGGAACTACGAATCTGCGAGTTGGTGAAAATATTACACTCCAGATAGGTTCTGGATACTCCTCGACATGCGCCAAACATCGGCCCGAATATTGTGAAGATACTGTTCGACCCTGTTGCGACCTCAGCCAGAATGTTACGGTCAAATTGGGAGGTTGTGGTGTCAACACATGGTCTTTGAATATCAATACATCTCAGCACGAGTTCGCTTCAGGAGTATATTCCATTCTCGCAATATCGTCATCTAATCCAATAGTAGCGAACGAAACAACATTCCGTTTATACTAGGTGTTATTTGTTTTTTTAAATTTTTGGCTCTGTAGAAATCCTATGTTCTTCGAAGTAAACGACTGACCAAAAAGCTAAAGTACGGTGTATCCTTACCTTTTATTAGAGTATATATTGTAATTTGAAAATAGCATGACGCTAAAGAAGCATAACTTACCAATGATGGTAGTCCTCCTTACCCTTGTGGAGGGACTGGCTATATACATCAATATGGTAGTACATCCTAACAGTCAGCCCGCCCTCACCATCGTTATCGTCATTCTTTTTGCCATCGTAAGCGGGCTCGGGGTATGGTATGCAACCAGAGTTCGTGGCATGATATGGTCCTGACGAATGCAAGGATCAAATTAAAACGATTATATCCACAATTTTAAGTGTCCCTCGCCACGAGGTTAGGAGACGCTGTACCTTAGCTTTTGTGGTCAGTTGTTTACTTCGGAGAAGGTAGGTTTTCTACAAAGCCAAATTTTTAACAATTAACAATGTGTTATTTTAAAAATCTGTTTTTCTCTTGACGTTATCACAATGTACCGAAATGGTAAAAACAGTCCCCGTCAGATTGTATCCTGATGACGGAAGAGAAAAAATGCAAGATCGTTGTTTTCGGGGCATTCGGGGCGGGAAAAACCACGCTGGTTAAGACACTGGACCCAGAATCCACCCATGTGGAAGCCGCCTGTGCTGGCGGTACTACCACGGTCGCCCTCGATTTTGGGCGGGTACTGATGGATGGAAACCATATCCATATTTTTGGCACCCCGGGACAGGAGCGGTTCGAGTTTGCCCGGGAGATTATCGGGACAGGGATGGACGGTGCGATACTGCTTATCGATGCAACAAGCCCGGTCGACGATTTCATCCATCATCTCTATGATTCGCTCACTTCTGCAGGGATCCCGTTTGTTATTTTTTTAACCAAATGCGACACTATCGGCGCACGACCAGAATTAATCGAAAAAGTCTTTAATTCGGCTGTCATAAAAAAAGTCTCGGCAAAGGACAGGCAACAATCCCTCGATGCTCTGTGCACATTTGCCCAGAGCCTGCCCCCGCACCAGAACGGGCATTCAGCCAGTCATTAATTTTTATTACTCTGGCTCAGCAGGTCACATGGATGATCGCAACAAACGAACGTTTCTCTTTTTCCAGTGTATCCAGGATTTCCGGGGTTGGGCGGATGACTGTTTCAAACCGGCTGAGTACTATTTTTGCTTCCGGTGTGAGGGGGAGATCTCCATACTGCCCGGTCCCGATATAGACGATTTCTGGTTTTTCCCTCTCTAAAAAATCCAGTTCGTGATCGGAGAGCGGGGTGTGCCCGTACGTACTTTTAAGTTCTTTGGATCTTTTCTTGGATCGTTTGGTAACCGAGCCATCACGGTGTATAATCACATCGTGTTCATACCGTTTTTTGTCGATCTCTATCCAGCCGAATTCTGATTTCATCTATGCATGGTCATTTGCGTAAACAACCATAAAAAGGAAATGGGCCGGCATACAAAAACGGATGCCCTTTGGGGATAAAAAATATCTTTCAGGCCATCACTGCACGGATAATCGTGACGTTCTGGACCGGGCGGTCGCCGGTACCGGTTTTTGTTTTGCCGATTTTGTCGACGACATTCATTCCCTCGACCACTTTCCCAAAGACCGGGTGTTTGGCATCGAGGAAGTTGTTGTTGACAAGGTTGATGAAGAACTGGCATCCCCCCGTATTGGGACCAGCATTTGCCATGGAGATCGTACCACGGTCATTCCGGTTGTTTTTCGTAAACTCATCCTTGATCACGTACCCGGGCCCGCCCCTGCCAGTGCCGGTTGGGTCGCCGCCCTGCAGCATGAACCCATCGATAACCCGGTGGAAGATTACACCGTCGTAATAACCTTTCTTCACGAGCGATTCAAAGTTGCCTGCGGTTATGGGCATCGCAGGATCGAGCGCAATTGTAATGGTGCCCATGTTCGTCTCGAGTTTTACGAGTTTTTTTGATTGTTCTGGTGAGGTCATCGTATCCTCAGTGCATTATTGCCTTCTCCTTTTTCTGTGTTGCGGATATCCTGGCATAAAACCAGACCCGGGGATTTTCAGAGCAGAGTCGTTAATCAAAGATCGCTCAAGGGAATATTATAGCATACTCGAACACCCTTAAAAAGATACTCCGGGGAATATTTAGCGCAGGACAAATAAAAAAAAGATTTGGTTATACCAGACCGGAAAATTTAAACTATTTCGGCACGGACGATAGTCACGGGATTGGTCGGGCGGTCATTGGGTGGACCGGCGGTTTCTCCTTTGGCGATTGCGTCGACAACGTCCATTCCTTCGATAACCTCCCCGAAAACCGGGTAGTTGCTATCAAAGTTCTGACGGAGGTTATTGTCTACGAGATTGATGAAGAACTGGGAGCTTCCAGTGTTCGGGCCGGCGTTTGCCATCGCGATTGTCCCCCGTGCATTCTTGTTGTGAGTCGTAAACTCATCTTTGATTGTATAGCCTGGGCCTCCGGAACCGGTACCGGTCGGGTCGCCGCTTTGGATCATGAAGCCGTTGATGACCCGGTGGAAGATCACGCCATTATAGAAGCCTTTCTTTACGAGTAACTCAAAGTTGCCTGCAGTGATCGGCATGGCAGGGTCGAGTGCGATGGTGATGTTACCCAAGGTGGTCTCGAGTTTTGCCAGTTTCTGGGATTCAGCAGATGGTGTCATGGACACCGGCCCGGCCGTTATTGTGGCCTGATTTGTCGCTGGGGATTGTGTGCATCCCGCACAGAGGATAAGGCCTGCAATAAGGAGACCTGACAGGATGCAGGTACGCAATGGTGACATCGTTATTTAATGTTAGTGGGGAAAGAAAATAAAGATTGCAGGAGGGAAATCCTCCCGGGAATGATATGATCCTCACTGCACAGGAATATTATAGGCGCGGGACAGCACTGGTCTGTGTCGGACGGTATGCTGATGCTATCGAATGTTTTGACAAAGCCCTTGAATGTGTTCCCCGTTACAAGGAAGTGCTTGTTGCCCTGGCTGCAGCGGTGGACCGGCTCGGTCTTTTCCAGGAAGCGGTCCTCAGCTGTGACCAGGCGCTTGAGATTGATAATCAGTTCCCGGATGCATGGTTTATCAAAGGCCTGGCCCTGTTCCGTCTTTCTCAGTATAGAGAAGCGGGCTGTTGTTTTCGGGTACTGGTGGAGATGGATCATTCCCATGCAGAGGCATGGTTCATGATAGGGAACTGCCATTACCAGCTTGGGGAGCTCAATGAGGCAATCCGCAGTTATGAAGAGACGATCCAGATCCACCGGAAATACCCAAAAGCCTTCTACAACATGGCCGTTGCCCTTGCAGAAACCAGCCGGTATGAAGAGGCGATCCGGTTCTATGACCAGTGCCTTGCGATGAATCCCGGGGTCGGCACGGTCATGACAAACAAGGCCGTTGCGCTCGCACGTCTCGGGCGCTATGAAGAAGCAGAAGACGGGTTCAGGCAGGCGCTGGACATCGATCCCCGTGATGTGACTGCATGGACAAACCTGGGGCTCTGTTTAAGCCGGCTCAGGCGCGAGCAGGAAGCGATTGCCTGTTTTGAAAAGGTCCGTGAACTTTCGGGTATCGATACCCAGCGGGATATCGTGCGGTGATTGTCTGCTCTTTGTCAGGCAGATATCATTTTACCGGTTCTCTTTTCTCCCATGACACGTCTTGTTCTACCAATACGTCGATCACCGTTTCAGAGATGTACCCCGCACAGCCTGTTTAACTATCGATTCCTGGTAGTCCTTTGGTTATGCGGGTTTTCTGAACGGCATGTATTTTGCTCATTTCATATCCAGGTTTTCAACGTTTTCAGATAGTATTTCCGGAAAAAAAATCGTATTTTCCGCGCAC
>Ga0209777_10008305_pt1 | contig 11379 bp, 6 predicted proteins | sample FrelakmetHBP12HB_FD_187147 | JGI IMG/M metagenome (GOLD analysis project Ga0209777, IMG submission 187147) | Freshwater lake sediment microbial communities from the University of Notre Dame, USA, for methane emissions studies -HBP12 HB (SPAdes)... | ecosystem: Environmental > Aquatic >...
CATCCACGACAAAACGAAGATAGACGGGACCATTAAAATACCCGCTCCCTGTGGCTCTGATATCGATTTGTTTAGATGTTGTTAATGAGAAATCAATTGAGATACCTGGCACATCAATCCAAGTAGAGTAAGTTCCCGACATATTGCCTTTCTGATAGACCTGCCCTACGAACGCGCAGACTGGGAATCCATCGTTCGAGATGTTACCACGGACATCGAGCTTCGCAGTCGGCTGTGTCGTACCGAAGCCGACATTCCCGTTATTGTCCACATAGACTGCATCGGTTGGGGATCCATCAACGGCATTGAGGGAAAATGCCGATGCTGCCGTGGTCTGAGTCGTATTGTCTGGAAACTTGAACCCACCCAAGCCTGAATGGATGATGCCGATGACATCAAGCGGATACTCAGGGGTTGAGGTGCCAATACCAACATTCCCCGATGGTATTGCGAACATGTTTGGCTTGTTGCTCCACCAGTTCCAATCATGAATCAGGAACTTCAGGATGGGCGAGGTGGGGTTCTTAGTCGGCAACGGGGTTTTGTCGGTGCGTAATGTGGGGTTCGTGTTGCCGACTGCATTCGGGATTACTAGACTTGTGACAGCTAGAATCATGGCAAGTCCTATTATGATGGTTTTTTGGTAAGGTCGCATACGTTTCCTCCTTGGATTGATTATAAGGATGGCTCCCTAATAAATGTTCCATCAGGGATTTATTAGAGGCGTAAGAGAGGAGTTAATCTGGGCGGTCACGCAGTGACACGGTTCTAACCTATAGTTTTACGCGGATTGAATATAAAAAAAAGAAAAAGAGGGCGTGTTATGTAAATCTTTTTTTAGATGTGGTGGTTTTTTTATAATACCACTGTTTTTCCTGTTGAAGTCTTAACTATGGTACCAAACGGAGGGTGCGCTAACTCCCATTTATGTGTTGTAAGATTCCATGAATATCTAGTCCAACTAACCTGCATTGTAGCTGTTATTGTGTCAATGCCAATCCTAAGATTCCAATCCTTATCAACAGAAAAATACTGATGATAATATTGGTGTTGTCCTGTTTCGTTAAAATAGACTAAAAAAGTCTGTTGATTTATATTAATGCTATGCCCTTGTGTATCATATACATCAATACGAAAAGTTCCTTCTATTCTTTGCCACATGTAAGCAAAAGCATCAGCTGGAGTAATTGAAAGATGGATTTTATATGGATTGTTTCTACGTAAAAAAACACTTTGAATACTAAAAGTTGAATATTGCGCTATTTGGCTATCCCATTGAATGTTTATCATTGCATCAATTAAAGAATTATAATACTTAGGTGCTCCGCTAGCAGCCTGAGATGTAGATTTTTCATAGATTATTTCTGTTGAAGGGTTATTTATTGGTGTTGTTTCTATTTTTTTAGCTGCTACAACATCTAATGTCCCTGCTCCAATAAGCGAGATTATTATTCCAAACACCAGCCCCTTACTATATAATTTGTTTTTCATTTTCTCTTCACCTCTTCCCTGACTGACATGGTCAAGCATGAATCTATATACTAATAAACTAATTGAAATTTTCAACGACGATTGCCGATGTTCCTCATTTATTCTCATTTTTTATCATTAGCAAATACTTTAGAATTAAGGGGGCGGCTGTCCTGGGAAACGGTATGAATAAGTCTGGGAGGCGCCCTTCCCCATTCAATACTCAAAATCGACTTAGAAACATTAGAGATAATATTTAAATAAAATATAGAGAGGGACTATGGTTGCAAGCTACTTAAGCATAACCTTATCGGTTATTGTGTTGGATGTGGTGGGTTCGGTGGTGATACAAAATTTATTACGGCATCTGTAGTCTCTCCTAATCTGACAGAATACCAAGCGGTAACTAATTGTTCACGTATATTATTTTCTTTCAAATAACTGGTATTTACACAAAACAGAAAATAAATCCCTGGACGAAGATATTTTATCTCAAAATTTCCATTAGCATCACATTGAGCGCCATTCGCTCCCATAATAAGACCACTTGCACCCAACCAAGTAAGTACTATCATCTGCATAATTATTGAGTTATTTTTAACATGAGGAAATAATGAGGCAAGAAACACTAAAAGTCCAAGACATAAAGCAGCTCTTGGTATAACTGGAAAAAGACAAGCATCGATATAACTCGTAAAAGGATGATTGTCATTGATTGTTGCAACTCCTTTAATAGACCCTAAAATTTGTGATGGAAATTCATTTTCTGTTTTCACGTTTTTATTAGAATTATTAAATTTTCCATTTATATTTGGGATAATAGTCAACCCAATAAATAAAAATAATATTCCAATTACTGCTCCCTTCCTTAAATTGTTTTCCATTTCTATTCGCCTCCTTCCTGTTATTTGTTATAAATTCCTTCTTTAAAAATTTAACCTTAGTATCGAGGGGAGTTGTCCTGAGCGATCAAGCAGTGACACGGTTCTATTGTGATTTACTACAATATTTTGAATAAAGCGGGAAGAGAAATTTCGACTCTAACTATCCGAATATCGGGATACTGTCACTGAGATAGCGCTACATTCAAGTGTTCGTCTCCTGTTGCGATTTTCAAGGCATAGGTTTTCGAATCGTGTTTTTGCTATTGGAAACAGACACTAAATCTGTCAACATAGAACCATTGTTTAATGCTAATCAAACAGAAAAAGAAAAGAAAAAAAGAGAAGAATATTTAGATAGCAACTTCAAACAATCCGATAAGGAACTGCGACATAATCAATGCCTTGATATTATCCTTTGAGAATGTTATTTTCTCATCAGCGATGTAGTGCAGGAACTGGAACGGTTTGAAGATCACCAACCGTAGGTTGATCGCCTTGATGGTGATGTACCCATCTTCTGCGCTCAGATTCGTGTACCTGCCAAAAATAAATGCTTTCTTCAATGCAAATATCGTGATAACATGCGGAACTGACCAGTTACTTTCTGCCCCATAACTATCCTTGAGTTTCGCTTTAATGGCATAGGTCCCTGGCTCGCTCCAAGAATGAGATGTATTTATAATCGCTCCAGAGTTAAAAGGCCCGAGCCATCCGCTGGTGTTCCCATTGCCCCAGCCCCAGAGACAATACAGCTGGTCGCCGTTAGGATCGGTAATGGGACCAAGAGAAAATGCATATGTGGTGTTTGTTTTTCCATAGTGTGGACCATCGATAGTCGGTGGGTTCGGTGACTGATTGTCAATCGAATAAGTTCTGAAGGCACAATCCTCTGAGTAATAAGCCGTCCAATTTCCGTCATAGCAGAGCCAGGTATTTCCTCTGGGATAGAGGTTGGAACCATAGTATCCCATGCAATATCCATAGCCCGTAGCGTTGCTACGAACGATGATGTAGTACGTGGTTCCTGGTACGACCGTGACATTCGGAAAATTAAACGAGCACCATGAGATGTTGTCTTGGGGAATCTGCTCATGGGGCACGGTGATGGAAGTGATATCATTTCCCTCTAAATCTGAACGAATAGAGACAACGACGGGCTGGGTGGTATAAATATCTGTGAGGATCGCCAAATCAACCTTTGTTAAAGGGGTCATCGAGGGTTTGAAGGATTGAGCCACGATGTGTGCTTTGCCTAACTCGTTGACGTTCACTTCATATCCCTGGCCCGGATAAAAATTATCTTGGTGCTGGTCTATCAACTCATCAAATCTCGATGCGCAGGAAATAAATGCTGACCCGATGAACAAACATATGATTCCTAAAACCAGGCTTTTCTTCATTATAGGACTTCTAATCACTACAGTTCCCCCCGTGTCTACAATGATTATAACCGTGATTCCCTTTAAAAACATATCCTGAGAACTTATGGGGAGTTATCTTGGGAACCAAGAAAAAAGAAAGATGGGGTTAATACCCCATGAGCTGTCGTAGTATCGGGAACGCATGCGGGAACCGTTCGAATAATTTTATCCCCAAAGGTATTTCTGGGATTTTGTATGAATATGTCTTTGTCAATAGATTACTTTTCCAGTTGCATTTAACCCAATATGAATCTATTACACTCTTTTTAGTTAATTTTGTAATAGTAGCAATAATCCAACACTGTTTAGTATTATTATTTGGCTCTGAAACTCCAATATACAAGCGAGTGTAATCAATTTGTGTTAGGTCTGGAGCATGGGTCGGTAAAGAATCATTAGAGAAGATTGTATGGTTGGCGTCTCGAAGATAACATTGTATATCGTCTACTAACATTCCATTTGAAAGTTGCAGATTGTTGTAGCTATTGACATCATATTCGTCAATCATAGGATATACAATGTCAGGATAATCGTTTTCTATAACAATATGAAAATTGACATTGCTTGGATTTGTTTTAAAGACAAAACCTCCTGCATTTAGTTCGATTCCACAAGAAGCTGAGATAAAATTATATGATCCGAGTTTCGGGTCAGGATTCGAATCAGGCATCCCCGAGTCATAAATATATTTTCCAGAAATTGTATCGTTGACCTTAATTACTCCGTCTAGAAGATTATATGGATCGTCTAAAATACGGACTTTAGCATCAATTTTAATTTCGATAAGACCATATGATGCTGTTAAATTTCCAGCTTTGCAATTTTCGACATTCATTTTACCGGCGACGGGTAAGGCAGTTAAAATCAACAACATGCATACAGATATTCCTATAATATTCTGCGTCATATTTTTATTCCTCCCTGATAAAAACAGGTAATAGTTGCTATTCTATTAAGTCATTTAAATGTTTGGAAAAGATAAAAATTCAGAATAGTGGAGAATGAACTGGTTTTTCTTTATTAAAAACATATCCTGAGAACTGATAGGGGGAGTTGTCCTGGGAATGGTACGGGATTATTCTTTGAGACGTGCAGGAGGTTCTTCTCTTACTCCCTCGATATTAGGATATTAATCCATAATCTTAACCCTTATTTTAGAATCATCGAAAGCAGATGGTAGGAGCCTAGTTTGATCATGAATCAGGCTACAATAAAAAGCATCGTTAATAAAGGATAAAAGGGAGGATGACCTCCCCGAAAATTACTGAATATTCTATAGTAGCGTGACTACTGTTTGTAGATTTGAGAATTTTGTATAGTCCGCACCATTGCACACGCTTCTGCTGGATAACTGAATTTGGATTCCATTTAATTTCTCGTCATCTGTTAGAAGATGATACCAAGTAAACCCATGTGTTGTAAGAACGGGAGATTGCTCTATTGATGTATAATTTAATGCATTTGTATAATTCCCACCAATAGGTTTGGTTTGAATTCTAAGTTGAATCATCCTCTGAGAATGGGAACTTGCTTCAATCCAATAGTTACCAGTGATTTCAATTCTCAAATACATTATACCCGTTAGATTTTCAGCCTGAATTGGATTTAATTCTACACTATTTTCATCAGAACCTTGCCAGTACTGTTCACTATCAAACCCTTGACCAACGTACACAATTTCAGGTCTTCCATAAGCACGTAAATTTGTCAACTGCGATCCATCTCCTTGAAATTGGTTTGCTTTAATTGTCCCATTTACTTCCAAGGTCTCGGTTGGCGATGTTGTCCCAATACCCACTTGTCCGCCCATAATGGAAAGAACATTATTTTGAAGAATTCGAGAAAGGGGACCAAGGCCTAAACCAATCCCAATGGAACATGTTCCATTGACACAAATGGGACTTCCGATAGCGGTTGAGGAAATCCCAAATGCTTGAGAGCCGGATCCTAAAGCAATTGAATAATTCCCTCCAGCCACGGAATTTGTGCCTAAGGAAATTGATGCGATTCCACTTGCTTGATTTTGTGAACCCAAAGCAACTGAGTCTATTCCACTAGCATTCGTGTATGCACCTATCGCTGTAGAAGCCCAGCCATTTGCTCTTGAATATGTCCCCATAGAAGTAGAATAATCACCACTCGCTATTGAAGCGCACCCCATCGCAAAAGAAGCTATACCCATTGCTTGTGTGCTAAATCCCATGGCAACTGAAAAGTTTCCACTGGAATGTGTATAGCAACCCATAGCCGTTGAGCCTAAGCCATTAGCCTCTGTTACAGTATTTAAGGCAGTTGAATAATCCCCATTTGCATGAGTACAAGAGCCTAATGCTACAGAACCTAGACCAAGCGCAAATGTAGATCCCCCTATCGCAACGGACTGATTGCCCTTGGCAATAGGTCCAATCCCTATTGCTGTCGAACCAAATCCAGTATTACTTTCATCCCAATTGGAACCATCGGCCCATCCAGCTCGAAAAGCTGCCTTCGATGGAATCCACATTAACCTCGTACCTGATCCTGAAACCGGCACACACCCATTATCACCAGAGAACAACACCGCTCCATTAAAAACATGGAACAAGGCAAGTGGAGAAATCGTCCCGATGCTTACATTACCCATGGTGTAATAGGTATCGTTCCCATTCAAACCCCATCTTGAATCGCCAGGAGGTCCTTGTGATCCGTTATTACCTTTGGGTCCTTGTGGTCCAGGAGGTCCTTGAAGACCCGAAAGGTTACCGACCCATTTCCCAGACTCATCAATAATCAGATTTCCTTTAATTGCAATATTTCCATAAACGTCCAATTTCGCAAGAGGATTCATTGTACCAATACCGACATTCCCTAGATTCCTGGAGTAAATATTGGGTGGATTGTCCCAAAAATCCCAACTCAGAAATTTGAATAAAAATAATTTCTGTAGAAGACTGACTTGTTTCGAAGACATCTGAGAATCCTTTAATTCAATCTCTTGAACATTCGATGATCTTGCTACCGAGCTTGATAACGTGATTGCAACTAAGAGCGCACAAATCCCAAATGTTAGAACTAGTCTTATTTTTCCTAAGAAGTCTTTTTGCATTTTGTCTTCCTCCCTTTTTACTCCACTACATTAAACCTACCAAAGATAAACCATGACGTCATAATCCCTTTGTATTCTTCAGAAAACATGATTATTTCTCCAGCGATATAGTGCAAGAACTGGAATGGTTTTGACTGTATCATTCGTAGGTTGACCGCTTCGATTGTGATAAAACCATCTTCTGCGCTCATATTCGTATACCTGCCGTAAACGAATGATTTCTTTATTGCACGTATCGTGATAAAATGAGGATCCGACCAGTTATTTTCTGCGCCATGGACATCTTTCAGTTTCACTCTTATCTCATAGGTTTTTTTCTGAGACCATGAATGGGATGCATTGATTGTTTCCCCTGAGAAATAAGGACCAAGCCAATTTGTGATGTTCCCATCTCCCCAATTCCACATGCAATAAATGCCATCTTCATCAGGATCTGTAACATTGGTGTAGAAAGAATTTTCAATGTTATCAATTCCCCAGAGCGGACCATTAATAGTCGACATATTTGGTGGTTGATTTTCCTTTGCGAACATATACGCTGATCCAGAATGCTGTCCGCTGACATTGTCAAATGGTGCTCCGATAAGAGCGGTGTCTCCAGAAAGAGACACAGACCAACCAAAACCAGCTCCTTCAACACCATCTGAAGCGATGAGCTTGGTTTGCTGCTTCCATATTGTGCCAGTGCGGGTGAAGATATACACCGAGCCAGTATAGTTGTTATCGCTCTTTGCTCCAATGAAAGCGGTATCTCCGTTAAGTGAAACAGAACTGCCAAACCGGCTATTTGCTGGGCCGTCTGAGGCAAGGAACTTGGCCTGCTGGACCCAAGTAGTACCGTCGCGGATGAAGACGTATGCCGAACCAGAATAATTTTCAGTATCATTATCACAATCTGCACCGATAAGAGCAGTGTCTCCAGAAAGAGAAACAGACAAACCAAACTTATCCCCTGCTGCACCATCAGAGGCGTTGAGCTTCTGCTGCTGGGTCCAGGTGGTCCCTTGGCGGGTGAAGACATAAGTGGAACCTGACCACGCTTCAATACCGATACTAAAGGGTGCTCCGATGAGGGCGGTATCTCCAGAGAGTGAAACGGACAAACCAAATTTATCCCCTGCTGCACCGTCTGAGGCAAGGAGCTTGGCTTGCTGCGTCCAAGTAGTATCTGTTCTGGTGAACACATACGCAGAGCCAGAGTACTCTATGTTACCGTTACTATCATATGCGCCAATGATAGCAGTATCGCCACTAATGGAAGCGGAATAACCAAACCCGTCCCATGCTATACCATCTGATGCATTGAGCTTCGCTTGTTGCGTCCAGATGGTGCCAGTCCGTGTAAATATATATACAGAACCAGACCACTCGACGTTACCTCCACTAAATGGCACACCGATGAGAGCAGTATCTCCATCAACAGTGACACTAAAGCCAAACTCTTTTCCTTCAACGCCGAATGGTGCTAAAATCTTAGCCTGCTGCACCCAAGTGGTACCGTTTCGAATGAACACATATACCGAGCCATTCGAATTATCATCCGCTGGGACGCCAATGAGGGCGGTATCTCCAGAGAGTGAAACGGAAAAACCAAACTCATCCCATGTTGTGCCGTCTGAGGCGAGAAGCTTCATCTGCTGCGTCCAGTTTACTAATGGACTTAGATGATTACTCCTCAATGGCATCCTTTGAGTTATTGATATATCGCTTATTGCTCTGACCTCTAAGATAGCAACACTCGCTGCAACCATAAAAATGATTATTCCCCACACAATGCCTTTCTTCAACCAACTTTTAAGCATATTTTCACCCACCAGATCATATCACGACATCGACAATTCCAATGATGAATCGATGCGTAATCAACGCCTTGATATCATTTTTTAAGTATGCTATCTTCTCTCCAGCGATATAGTGCAAGAACTGGAACGGTTTGAAGAGAACAATGCGGAGGTTTACAGCGTGGACAGTCATCAGATCTCCTTCAGTACTTATATTCGTATACTTGCCGAAAATGAACGCCTTCTTCAACTCAGACACATTGAAGACACTGGAACTTGACCAACCGCTCTCAACACCATGGACGTCTTTTGCTTTCGCTTTGATCTGCCAGCTTCCTTTATTAGTCCATGAATGTGATGCGTTTCCCACGGCGCCCGATTCAAATGGCCCTATCCATCCGCTCGTCGTCCCATCGCCCCAGTCGAACAAATAGTAGACTTGGTCACTATCAATATCAGCGGCATATGTCGTAAAAGTATATCCAATGCCAGACTTCCCCGATGACGGACCCGACGGAACAACAGGGATTTTTGGAGGATGGTCAGGTTCAATGTTAATGGTCTTTAAATCCGCGTCCACCCAATTATCAGAGCTATCCACCGCTGAGATAATATAACTTAGTGTGACACTAGTCAAATTAATTATAATGATTTTCTTCCAACTATTTCCCCCTGCATTTGTCATTTTGGTGCTGATATGTGGACCGCTATTAGCCCAATACTCGACCCATACCGATGAAACCATAACATTGTCGGTTACTTTAGCGTTGAACGTAAATGGGTCACCAGCATGCGCCACAAATGGTGTATAATCCACGATGATCGGACACACATTATCAATGATAGTGATGTTCTTCACAATTGTAGTGTTCCAATTATTTGCAGGGTCTTCTGCGCTAATGCAATAATGCAAGGTGTCCAAAGTGTTTGCTATTATGATTGTGTTCACCCAGAAATCTTCAGCGGTATTTGTCATGTTGACTGTTGTATGAGTCTCTGTCCCGTACCAATATTCAACCTGTGCATTGGTAACTATGTCGTTATCAGTTATCGTTGCATTGAAGGTGAATGAGTTGTTGGTGTAACCTAAGGATGGTGTGTTATCTATTATTTCGGGTGGTATCGTATCATTGGGTAAATTGCTTGTATAGAATTTCCAGGTAGGTCCACATGCAGTCTCGTTGAATGCATCCCAGGCGATGATCTTCCAGTAATAGGTTGTATGGTTGCTTAGTATTCCAGGATTGTAGGTGATTCGTGTCAGGTTGGTGAGGTAAACGGTGTCGTAATATTGTGGTGGGTTGGTTGTTCCAAAGTAGACATCGTAGTTGTTATAATCATAGTCAGGGTCTCCGCCAGTCCAATTTAAGTTTGTGGCGGGTATCTCGGCTGATCCGTTCGTTGGCGAGGGATTGCTAGGATTGTAAAGTGGCGAGTGGTTAATGATAACTCTATTTGTGAAGGGGTACCGGTCTTGGTCGTTTGGAGTGTATCCGGTGATGTTGTAGGGTGTATCACCGATGCCGTCGCCCCCAGTTATGTTTTGATTTGGTCCGTGGTATATATCAATCCCGGTATAATCAGACCAGTAGTTGCCACCAGAGGGGTACCCGTTGTCCCAGGTGTTACTGGCGTTCGAGTCATCGTAGGCCTGCTGTGTGTTGTTCAGGATGTTGTTGTGATAGATTGTGGTGTTGGAACACCTGGTAAGGATGATTCCGGTGTTGCTGTTGTTGCTAATCGTGTTGCGGACGATCAGCGTGTGGTTCGAGTTGTCGATACGGACGCCGTTGTTGTTCATGCTGTCGTTAATCTTATTACCGAGGAGCGTGTTGTAGTCGGAATTGTCCTGGATGAGGACGCTGTCGTTATCAGAGCCGTTGATGATATTGTAGGCAAAGACGTTGCCATAAGAACTTTGCTTGACGTGGATCGCCTGCCCGGGCTGGATGATAGTGTTTGCTCCGACCGTTAACCCGTACGTTCCGCCTAAGATTCGGATGCCGTCGTTGAGCGTGTCGATGGTGTTGTAGGCTACAACCAAGCCTCTTCCGTAATAGTGGGCGTTGTCCATAACTCCTTCGCCGATGTATCCGCTCCATTCGTCCGTAATACCGTCATCACCACTGATGATCGTGTTAAGGGCGATCGTGAGCTGATTCACAATGACGGTCGCATTGTTATGCAGATCATTCCCGATATATCCAATTTCATAGATCAAACCGTCTCCCCAGCTGTTGTTGAGGAAGTTGTTGTTGATTTCGATGTTGCCGACAGTAGCTTTTGCATTGTCGTACAAGTTTTCTCCGATGTCGCCTAACCACCAGATATACAAACCATAATCCCCGGTTGTGTTCACGTTATTGTGGTTGATGGTGATATTGCCAATGGTAGCAGTTGAATAACCATACATATCATAGCCGATATAGTCAAGCTCCTCAAGGTAAATGCCTTCGCTACCGCTGTTGGTGATATTGTTGTAATCACACATAATGTCGCCCATGGTGAAGACACAGTGTGCATTCACATCACCAGACCTTTCTAATGTGCCAAGGCCTTCGTTTAACTGGCCCATATGATAACCAAATTCATCGTAGTACATGTAAATGCCATTGCCGTCCCCGGCTATGATGGTGTTGTAGTTCGCCTCAAGATTTCCGATATGGCATTGTGAGTTGTTATACATGTACCAACCGAAGCGCTCTGGGTCATAAAGGTAGAGGCCGCTATCATCACTG
>Ga0209777_10008306_pt1 | contig 11379 bp, 8 predicted proteins | sample FrelakmetHBP12HB_FD_187147 | JGI IMG/M metagenome (GOLD analysis project Ga0209777, IMG submission 187147) | Freshwater lake sediment microbial communities from the University of Notre Dame, USA, for methane emissions studies -HBP12 HB (SPAdes)... | ecosystem: Environmental > Aquatic >...
TGGATAACGATTTGCAGCGGGCTTATGATTTGGTCTGGCAAGCAGTGTGTGCCGAAGATGTTTTCGGCGAACTGCTCGATCCGCAGGCAAAGAAGAGCCAATTGGAACTGCTGGAAGAAGCGAATGTAAGATTGTCGGAACTCACCGATCCTAAAGCTTATACTTTGCCCAATGACAAGGAGTTGGCCGGGGAAGCCAAGGAGCGCTTGCAGCAATTTTATCAGATTGCCAAGGAGCGGATTGCCGCGGGCATCTATGGCGAAAAGCGCAGCGGCACGATTTCGCACCGTGGCCGGCCCACCTTCCGGACGGAAAAGCGCGCTTATTATCTGGGCCAGCCGATCGCCGAAGGCGATATCAGCGCTGTCTATGACGGTGACTGCATTATGGGCGATGATTTTGCCGGCCGCGTGGCCATCAAAATCATCACTGATCCGGCCGACAATGATTTGGCGAAGAACGAAGTGCGGACGCTGAAGCTGCTGCATGGAAGCGGCGGCGCCCAGCGCAAGCATCTGCCGGTTCTGCTGGATGAGTTCAGGACCAGCGACGGGCAGGCAGGCATCGTCACCAGATATCTCGAAGACTGCTATGATTTTTTGTCGGTGAAAGAAAAGTATCCCGACGGCATCCCGCCCAAGCACATGGTCTGGATGCTTAATCGGCTGCTCTCGGCCGTCGGCTATGCCCACAGCCTGGGCATCGTCCACGGCAATATCGAGCCCAGCCATCTGATGATCAGGCCCAAGGACCATAATCTGTTTGTCATTGACTGGTCTTACGCGGCCGTTGATCCCAAGAATTCCGGTGATGGATTCAAGGTCGTCAATGAGCAGTTCAGCGCGCCGGAAGTGGCCAAGCGCAAGCCTCCTTTGCCCGCGGCCGATCTTTATTCCATTGGTCTGTGCATGATCGATATCCTCGGCGGCAACGTCGAAGACAAGACCATGCCGGACAGCGTTGCTGAAGATTTGCAGCGCTTTCTCCAGTTTTTCTGCCTTGAGAGCGCGCAGCAGCGGGCCCAGGATGCCTGGCAGCTGCATGGCCAGCTGGAGAAATTGATTGTCAGGCTTTGGGGGCCAAAACGGTTTTTGGCTTTCAAGATGTGAATCGTTAACGGAAAAACGTGAAAGAAAGGTGAAAGGAGAACAAGACAGATGGGCGGAGGATATTATGCAGGCGATGTGGCCGAAAGGACGCGGTCGACCAGAACGGAACACTTTACCTATCGGGGTCAGGATGTTTCGTCCTCCAAGGCCGTTCGTTCCGACGAAAAGAAATGCCACAAAGATTTGAGTCCGCACAAGAGCAAGCGCGAGTGCCGGGACAATCCGGATCACCCGCAGACGACGCCGATCGTAGTGAATTTCGACGTCACGCGATCGCGCGGCAATGATGCCAAAGTAATGTTTGATAAATTCCCGATGTTCTTCGGGCAGATCAACATGCAGGGATACGTGCCGCATCCGACGATCAGCTTCGCGGCTACCGGCGATGCCACTTTTGGAGACATGGCGCCGATCCAAGTCGGCCAGTTCGAAGCGGATAATCGCCTCGACGATGTGCTCTCCAAAGTCTGGCTCGAGGAAGGCGGCGGCGGCACCGGGCAGGAATCGTATCAGCTCGCGGCCTACTATTACGCGCGGCATTCCCTGCTGGACAGCAGGGAAAAACGCCAGCAGAAGGGCTATTTTTTCTTCCTGGGCGACGAGGGATTCTATCCCGAAGTCAGCAAGGGAGAAGTCGAGCGGGTCTTCGGCGACAAGATTGGGGACAATCTCCCCAGCCAGAAAGTTTTCGCAGAGCTGCAGCAGCTTTACCAAACTTTCTTGATTTTTCCGCGCCAGTCGTTTGAAGAACGCAAGGCCGATATCGACGAGGAGATTCGCCAGCGTGTGACTCGCGCCGGCGGCAGGATCGAAGGCGTGGATGTGCGCTTCTCGCTGATCTGGCACAATCACAATGATTTGGATATCCATGTGGTTACGCCGAGCGGCTTTGAAATCTACTACGGCTCCAAAGTTTCGCCTTGTCGCGGCGAGCTGGATGTGGACATGAACGTGCGCGGCGAGACGACCAAGCCCGTGGAAAACATCCGCTGGGTCAAAGGCCAGGCGCCCAAAGGCACCTACCGCGTCTATGTCCAGAATTACGCTTTCCACGAAAACTCCGAAGGCGAAACGGCTTTCAAAGTGGAAATCGAGATCAACGGCAAAGTCCAGCATTTCGAAGGCAAGACGCCAAGGGGCAATTATGGTTCGGCCAGCAACGTCGAGATCGGCGAATTCAAATTCGATCCGTCCCAGCGTCCCGAGACCGGTGACCAGAGGCAGTATGCCGGCTACAACGACGTGCTGATCCAGCGCCAATGGGCCAGTGTCATTCCGCCGGAAAATATCCTACTCATCCAGGATCCCAAGGCGATCGTCGACGTGATGCTCGGCACTCTGGCGGTTGCCGGAGGCAGCCGCAAGCTGGAGCAGTATCTCCAGGATATGGAAGAGCGCGGCCAATCGGCCAAGCGCGTCGTCCAAGTGAAGGAATCGCTGCTCGGGCTGGCGGAGATCTCGGCCGTGCCCCAAGTGGAAGTGCCCGAGACGGTCACTCTGGCCAAGCCCAGAGCGCGCCAAAGCCGGTCTAAGCGGCTTTAGGCTAATCAAGCACCTTAGCCAGTGAATAATCAGAGGGTTGGACAATTAAATATTGTTTAACCCTTTTTTATTACCTACTAATTACAAATTAAATACCGAATATACAAATTAATTATTTGTAAATTCGGTATTTAATTTGTAATTTGTAGGATAACTTGACTAGATTAATAATTTATGATAGGTTTAAATGTCGGACATTAACAACTTAGATTAAGGAGAAAAGTTATGATAATCGCTACTTTGCCCGCTATTTATCGGGAAGAGCTGTGCGAAGAAATCGTGGCGCATCCGCTCATCGGCGGCGTGCGTTATAACGTGGGAGTACCGTCTCCTTTCGAGCCTAAAGCTACCTTGGAAAAAGCTTTAGCAATAACTAAGAACCATGGCAAGAAATTCTGGCTTGATCTCAAAGGCCGCCAACTGCGCATCACGCACTGGGCGGCGCCGCTTTACGGCAAGATCGTGCTCAATCATGAAATCGAAGTGACAGGGTCGGCGCGGGTGTATTTCCGCGGCAATGACTGGTCCGAGCTTAAGTTGGCCAGCGGCAACACTATTTACGTGGAGCCGCCGCCGCGCGAAGCCGTGGGCCAGGGACAGGCCATCAACATCATCGGCGAGGCTGCGGCTGCCGTGCGGATTAAAGGTTATTTGACGGATGATGACAGATTATTTCTGTCTGCGGCCAAGGAACTCGGGATCGCTGATTTCATGCTTTCGTTTGCCGAGCAGCAGTCCGATATTGATGAGGCAAGAGCAGAATTAGGATCTGCAGGCGCTGCCGCCAGATTCGTGCTCAAGCTGGAATCCTTAAAAGGGTTAGAGTTCGCCAAAGAATTCGCCGGCAAGCTGTCGCCAGCAGGCAGTATCCGCTTGATGGCGGCGCGCGATGACCTTTACATTAATATCGGCAGCAATAAATCGCGGATACTTTCCGCCATGGAAGAAATTAAGAATATTGACGACAGAGCCATAGCCGCTTCCTGGCTGTTTGGCAGTTTGGAGAAATCAGACGTGCCGGCTCTAACCGATTATTCCGATCTTCATCTGCTGGCCATTCTGGGCTATAAGCATTTTTTGCTTTCCGACGGCGTCTGCCAGCGATGTTTTGCCCGAGTGATGGAAGCGTGGCAGGACTATTTGGATAATTTCCCCTTGGACTGCCTGGAAGGAGATCTAGATGGATAAAATGATTTTCGCAGTTGCCGGGCTTGGCTTTGGCGATGAAGGCAAAGGCAAGACTGTTGATTATCTGGTGCGCCGCTTTAGTATCCGTAATGTCGTCCGTTATAATGGCGGCGCCCAAGCGGCCCATAATGTGGTCAGCCCCGAGGGAGTGTATCACTGCTTCTCCCAATTCGGTTCCGGCACCTTGGTGCCGGGAGTCAGGACACTGCTTTCGCGTTATATGCTGGTCAATCCATTGTCGGTCATGACGGAAAATGAGGTGCTCCAGTCCAAGGGTATTACTGATGCCCTGGAGCGTCTGCTTATCGACCGCCTTTGCCCGGTAATCACTCCAATGAGCGTAATTGTCAACCGCATGGAGGAAATTTTCCGCGGCAACAGCCGCCATGGCAGCTGCGGCCAGGGAGTGGGACAGACCATGAAGGATGTCGAAATTCTCGGCTCCCAGACATTGCTTATGGGCGATCTGGCTGACGCGAAAATCTTGCGCCAGAAGCTGGATTTCCTGTGGCGGATAAAGCTTGATTTGGCCCAGCAGCTGGCTGAACAGCGGCCGCAGCTCGGCCGCCTGCAGGATTATCTGCAACAGCTGCATAATTTCGATTTGGCCGGTCTGCTGCGGCAGTACTTGGATTTTTCCAGCGCCGTGCGGCTGGCCGAGGAAGCGCAATTACTGGAACTGATTGCCAAAGAGGGCGCAATTTTCGAAGGCGCCCAAGGCGTGTTGCTTGATCCTGGTCACGGCTTTTGGCCGTATGTGACGCAGACGCGCACCACCTATGTGAACGCGGATGATCTGATTCTCCGTTCCGGCTTTTCCGGGCAGGTGATTAAGCTGGGCGTTCTGCGCGGCTATGCCACTCGGCATGGCGCCGGCCCGTTCGTCAGCGAAAGTGATGATTTGCGGGATTTGATCCCGGCTTGCCATAACGGCCTTAATGAATGGCAGGGACAATTCCGCCTGGGCTGGTTTGATCTGCTCTCGGCCCGATATGCCTTGCAGGCGGCAGGCCCGATCCAGGGACTGGCCATTACCAATCTGGATCGTCTGGCCGCGATCAAAGAGATGAAAGTCTGCACCGAATATCAGCGCCGCGGCGCCGATGTCCGGATCTTGGGCAGCCACTTCGAGCTGGTGCCGGGAAGTACCGGAGCCATTTGCGGCATCAAGCCGAAGTCGGAAAACAGCAAACCGAGTACGGAAATAGCCGAACAGCTGCTGCGCTGCCAGCCGATATATTCCAGAATCAATAACTGGAGCGAAGGCGGTGGCGAGGATTTTTCCGGATCCAAGTATCTGGATTTCCTTAGTAAGAATCTCGGCGTGCCGATCGCCCTAACGTCATTCGGGCCTAGCGCCCGTGAAACTTCCACCCTGATTGCTTTTTAGCAGTCAGGGTTTTTTAATTTGACTTCAAATATTGATAAACTTTTGCATAATTGCTATCATAATTATGATAATAATTAATCATAAACTTATGCCGGCTGATTTGAAAGTTTGGGCCGACGAGCTGCTTCAGCCCGCGGGTATCAAATTAAACGGACCAAATCCGTGGGATCCGCAGATCCATAACCGATTTTTTCTTTCCCGCGTCAGCACCCAGGGCTCTTTGGGACTGGGTGAAGCTTACATGGACGGCTGGTGGGACTGCGACGCTCTGGATGATTTTTTTTATCGCTTGCTGAGTTTTGGTATTGATGCCAAAATCGGCTGGTCCTGGCCGGTCATTTGGGGCGGAATCAAATCAATTATCATCAATCCCCAGTCGGTCTGGCGCGCTTTCCAAGTTGGCGAGGCCCATTATGATCTGGGCAATGACTTGTTTGAAGCCATGCTGGATAAGCGACTGGCTTACAGCTGCGGCTATTGGCGCGAAGCGGATAATCTGGACGCGGCGCAGGAGGCCAAGCTGGATCTTATCTGCCGCAAACTAGGCCTCCGTCCCGGACAGAAAATTTTAGATATCGGCTGCGGCTGGGGCAGCTTGGTAAAATATGCGGCGCAAAAGTACGGCGTGAGTGCCGTAGGGATCACAGTATCCAAAGAGCAAGCCAAATTGGCGCAGGAGAGCTGTGTGGGCCTGCCAGTGGAGATTAGAGTTGAAGATTATAGGAAATTGAATGAAAAATTCGATCACCTGGCTTCGGTGGGCATGATCGAGCATGTCGGATCCAAGAATTACCGAGTCTATATGGAAACGGCCCGGCGTTGCCTCAAGGATGACGGCCTGTTCCTATTGCATACCATCGGCAGTTTGAAATCCAGCTATGGCACCGAGCCCTGGCTGGACAAATACATCTTTCCCAATGGCCAGCTGCCATCACTCAAGCAGCTCACTGCCGCCATCGAAGGGTTATTCGTGATCGAGGACATCCAGAATTTCAGCGCTGATTATGACAAGACCCTGATGGCCTGGCACGCTAATTTCGAGGCGGCCTGGCCGCGGCTGCAGGCGAAGTATGGTGAGCGCTTTCATCGCATGTGGAAATATTACCTGCTCTGCTGTGCCGGCACTTTCCGCAGCCGAATGAATCAGCTGTGGCAGCTGGTGCTCTCGCCCCGCGGCGTGCCCGGCGGCTATAAATCGATAAGATAAAGATTTATTAATAATAAAACATCCTCTTTCAAGGATGTTTTATTATTATAAGAATTCTATTGATAAATAATTACTTTTTTTTGTTCTTTCATAACTGAAAGAACCAAAGGTTTTGGGGGTGATTAGTTTTCCCTTTGCTTGGCTGATTATTACCCTTTAACCGCCCTCGCTGCTCCGCCAGCTGGCGGATCGCTCGGGCTCTAGGGGAAAGTAATCACCCCCAAACCCCCAATCTTGCTGCCAGGTTAATCAAGCTAAATAAATTAAATTGTAATAGCTAAACATACATATACTAAAAATAGAAATTGATTTAGTTTAAATTCATCCAAATAGTTCTTTTAAAAGGTTAAAAACGAATGTCATTTCGCTATCGCCGGTAATGACCACATCATATTTATTCCGGTACAGCTCCAGATTCTGCTCAATATTCTTATTCAGGAATCCGATTTTAATCAGATTATCGTAGGCAAAACCCTCGATCATGCCGATATCTTCCGGGCTGTCGCCCAGCAGCAGGACATTAGTCCTTTCCTTAATTTGCCGATAAAAAGGAAAATCCCGCACCATGGTTTCAGCCTTATTGAGAGTGTGGATGATCGGCTCTTTGACAGTGATTGCCCGGCCCGATTCATCCCAGATGAATTGATTGGAAATAATCTGGATATTGTCTGTCAGTAGATTTTGGTTTTTTAAATAATAGGAAATGGATTCCACTCCCAGTCCGCTCGAAGACATAATGACGAGAGGAATATTTTTCTTATGGAGATAGGCCAGCAGCTCGGCCGCGCCGGCTCGCAGCTGAAGTTTTTGGGATTTAACCGCTTGCTCGATGTCTTGCCGGCTCAATCCGGATTGAATCAGCAGCTCGAAATGCTTAGTCCACCACTCCTGCATAGCCGACTTCTTTTCGGCTTCTGGAATTAGCGGATCAATCTCTATTTGATGGTATTGGTCGAATAGCGCCTGGGCTTGTGCCGGATAATCGGGCGTCAGATAGCCTTCGCTGCGTAAAACCGAGATGATTGAAGGCACTTCCTCGCCGTTAACGTACGCTTTGGTCAGCGTGCGGTCAAAATCGGCCAAGACATGGAATTTATCAGGACCTTGTTTTTGAATTTTCTTTTTTATTCTATTGAAGGAATCTTCATCGGAGATGATAATTTGTTCCATTTTTTTATCATTTGTTATAAAAGCTGGTTGGCGGAGCGGCTATTTGAATCAAGGCGTTGCGCAGTGATTCTTCTAAGCTGACTTCGCGCAAAATCATTTCTCCTGAATAGATGCCCCAAGTGTCATTGGGAGTCTTTTTGAGCTCCTCTTCGAGGATGGCCATGACCTCACCGTGAGGTAGCTTCAGCTCGTCCATTTTTTTGATGATATAATCGGGCACCTTGAGTCCGCTGGAATAGCCGTAATGATGCTGATCATCCTTAGTGATAATCACCGCCCAAGCTTCTTCATAAATATGGCCGTAGCGTTCCACTAGGCCGCTTTCCAGGCCGATATAAAGATCGGCTCCGGGCCGGTTGGCTTGGGAATCCTGCGCGCGATTAAAGGCGCCGGTAAACGTTTCCCTGTCATAGGGCGTATCCGGCACGCCTGACTGGGCCGGATAGCTTGAAAATTGCAATTTCTCATCAGTTAACAATTGGCGGATGATTTTCTCGGCTGTTTTTATTTTGCGCTCACTAGTCGAACCGATGACAATTTTCATAACGGCAAAATTAGAATAACAGTTAATAATAATTTAAGTATAGGATAATGATTGATTTTATGCAACAAAAAACCGGCCAGGCGAAACGCCTAACCGGAGGTTATTTCAAATATTTTGCAGGTAACGCCGCACCATTTTCACGGAGCGGCTGCTGCCTGCGTTGCCATGTACCCTAAGCCTTGATTCCATAGAGCCTGTTTGCCCTGATATAATCCAAGACTTTGGGATTCAGGAATTTGGCCGCTTGTTTGGAGTTGCGGCGCAGCAATTCGCGCACCCGCGTGGAGGAAATCTCCGTGATCGGATTCTTTTCCGCCGCCAGGTAAATATGTGGCGGCTTCAGATACCAATTTACGCCCGCTAGCGGCGCAACGCCGGCGCGGGGCACGATCACGAAGCGGATCAGGCGTTCCAAATGCTCGAAGTTGACCCAGTCCGCGAAAGTATTGGCGTTGTCTAGGCCGAAGATGATGGAGAAGTCATACTGGTCCTTGGCCATTTGCTCGCCCAGCAGTCGCTGTACCAGATGGAAAGTCTCGCCGGAAAGCTGATTGGCGATTTCATAGTCAAAAACCTTGAGGCGCAAGTCCGCTTCGCAGGCCAGGCGGCACATTGCCAGCCGTTGCTCGGCGCTGGTCAGGCGCTTATTGTTCATATGGCGGAAGCACGGCACCAGCCAGACTTCATCAAAAGTCCGGGAGGAATTAAGCACGAATTGCGCCGTCTGGATATGTCCGACGGTAACCGGATCGAAAGCGCCGCCCAGCAAGGCCACGTTGATTTTTCTTCCCAACGTCCCGTATTGAGGCAGACGCCTGATGATTTTCTTTTCGTTTTCCAGCAGCAGCTCTGCGGCGTTCCAGCCGCATTCAGTGATGAGCTGCAGCACGCTGGCGAGCAGATCGCCGGCTTCTTCGCGCAGATTGTCCACCCCGGTGTAGCGCAGCAGTTCATTGGCTTCGCGGCCGATGTCCTCGAGCCGCAGCGACAAGGGTGTCTTGCCGAAAGCCTTGGTAAAAAGTTCATTGATTCTCGCCTGTGCGGCTCGCAGATTTTTCGCCATTTCCAGTCCTCTTCTTTCAGTTCGGTTATCTGTTAGTGTCAATGTTCGATGACTGGTCATCTTAGCATAATTATTTGGCTTTGTCAATGGTCCTTAATTTTTTAGTTATTAACAAAATATGAGAATTAAAAAAAACAGCCGGCGATATTTTCCCGCAGGATTTTTCGCAGGCTGGCGCGCCGGAGTCAAGAAAAAATACGGCCGCTTATGTCGGTGCTGCCGCTAATGAAATTTTTTTGCGGGAAACCGTTTAGGGATGGAAAAAGAAAGCGATGGCGATGATGGCGTAGGCGACCAGCAGCTGCATGCCTTCAAACCAGTTGCTTTCGCCGTCCTCGATAATGGAATTGACGATAAAAACCGAAAAGATTATGGCCGCCAGTTCAAAGAGGTTGAAAATCAAGGTCATGGGCTTGGCAAAAAACAAACTGATCAGCACCAGGACGGGCGCCACGAAAATGGCGATTTGCGTGGCCGAACCGATGGATACCTGCAAAGCCAGGTCCATTTTGTCTTTGACGGCCATGGTGATGGCCGAAGCGTGCTCGGCCGCGTTGCCGATAATGGCGATAAAAATCACACCGATGAATAATTCAGACCAGCCGAAATGGGCGACCAGCGGCTCGATTGATCCCACTAAAATTTCGCTCACCCAGGCGACGGCCACGGTGGCGATAAATAAGATGATGATGCTTTTCTTTCGGCTCCAATTAGCTTCGGCCTTGCCGACTTCCGCCTCATACAGATGCTTGTGCGTCCAGAGGGAGAAAAACAAATTGGCGCCATAGGCGATGATCATGAAAATAGCCACCAGAATGCTTAATTTTTCAATTATTGAGCTTTCCACATTGGGCGCTGTCTGGAAAAACACGGCTGGCATGATCAGAGCGATGACGGTAAGCAGCAGCGTGGAGCCGCTGGCTTTGGCGGCCGTGGCGTTGAATTTCTGTTTTTTCTTTTTCAGTCCGCCGAAAAATATGGCCGTGCCGAGCACCAGCAGCAGATTGCCCAGGATGGAGCCAGTGATCGAGGCTTTGACCACCTCGACCAATCCGGCGCGCAGAGCCAGAATGCCGATAATCAGCTCGGTGGCGTTGCCGAAGGTGGCATTGAGCAGTCCGCCCACGGCCGGCCCGGTATAAATGGATAGCTCCTCGGTGGCTTCGCCGATGTATTTGGCGAGCGGCACGATGGCCAGGGCAGAGAGGAAAAACAAAAAGATCGGCGGCCAATTCAGATAGGAGCCAAGGGCGGCTACCGGCACAAAAATCAATAAGGCCAGGAAAAATTTATTCATATTTGTTTGATTATTTAGCGGTTGATATTTGGTACTGCCTATTGAATCACTGATTTAATTATAGATTAAATGATTTTTTTATTCAATTTTTTTGTTTCAAAGCAGAGGAGAATAAAAAAACAGCCAGTGATACTTTCCCGCAGGATTTCTCACTGGCTGATGCTTAAATTGGTGTGTTTTTGTACGGATTAAACAGCTTCCGCTTGGCTGTTATTAGGCTGGTGTTTAGCTACGACTTTTCCTAGTGTCTGCTGGAGGGAATTTATTCGCAAATCACCCTCGGGCAGAGCGGCTATGACTTCCTTGGCCAGCCGGATGCGGATAGCTCGGCCTTCTTTGGAATGGCCAAATCGCGAAGAGGCAATTATTTCTTGAACAGTCTCACAAGCGGCACCCGCAATAGCATCTAAGCGGCGGTTCATTTCTGCCAAATCAGGACCGGTTTTTTCTAGGGCAATAGGAATGGAAGGGAATTGGCTGGCGATTTTTAGTGCGGCTTGGGGTTGCAAGCGCAGGCGATTGTCAAAGGTGTCGTAAAGATAGACAGCTCGATCATAATCCTGACTAACTAAGCGGTGATAGGGTATGGCCATTTTCAGTCGCCAAAAATCGTGCCCATACTGATGATAAATAGGCCGCCTAAACCATCCGCCAAGCGGCAAGGTCAGCCAATAAGCCAGCACCCCCTCATAAGCCTTGAGTACTCTTCGGCCGTAGAAGGTGTGGCAGTCAATGTCCATGCTGTCTTCCGCAATAAATAGCACCATCGTGTATCCGACAATATTGCGCCGCCAGTATTCTGTAAACGGTTCGTGCCAAATAGCCACGCTCATTAGGAACATGATAAGCCAAATCGGCAGGGCTAAACC
>Ga0209777_10008307_pt1 | contig 11377 bp, 8 predicted proteins | sample FrelakmetHBP12HB_FD_187147 | JGI IMG/M metagenome (GOLD analysis project Ga0209777, IMG submission 187147) | Freshwater lake sediment microbial communities from the University of Notre Dame, USA, for methane emissions studies -HBP12 HB (SPAdes)... | ecosystem: Environmental > Aquatic >...
TCCATATTATCCAACTGTTGAAATGTCCTGTGAAATTGTTGACTGGATGGAGAGGATGCACTACATTGATGACGCCCTCGGGGTGTGCGCCGGTTTGTCGTCATTTCCCCTGAAGCCCCCCTATCATATACACAATTACCCGGCTTTTATCTCATCAGCGACTGGGATCGATATGGATGAAGCCGGACTAACGCAAGTAGCCAAGAGGAACCGAACTTTACTCAGAGCCGTTAATGTAAGAAGAGGCATGAGGAGAGCTGATGAGAAGCCGCCTGAGGACCATTGGAAGAAAAGATTTCCCGAGCTTGAAGCTCAGCTCTTAGATGGGTATTACAAATTTAAGGGGTGGGATAATCAGGGTATTCCTACGAAAGAGTCTTTACATGAATTAGGTATGGACTACGTTGCCGAAGACTTAGAACAGAGAGGGATAATAAAAAATGAGCAAAGTTAAGAAGAAAGTCAAGGTCATCAAGATCGATGTTGATAAATGCAATGGTTGCCGGGCATGTGAGATGATCTGCTCCGCCTTTCACGCTAACCCAAAATATAGCAGCAATAATCCGGCGAGGTCTCGTATTCGGATGATTCGTGATCCACTAAGAGACGTATATCTTCCTGTATACGCGGGTGAGTATGCTAAAGCCGAATGTATGGGCAGAGACAAATATGTGATTGACGGAAAGGAGTTGGACGAGTGCGGCTTCTGCAGGGCTTCCTGCCCATCCCGGGACGTTTTCAAAGAACCCGATTCCGGTCTTCCTCTAAAATGCGATATGTGTGAAGACGATCCGCCACAAGAAAAGCCCTTGTGTGTTCAGTGGTGCATTAATGATGCCCTGACTTACGAAGAAAGGGAAGAGGAAGTAGAAGAAGAAGTGAAGCTGGAGGACGTGGAGATAGGATTGGAATCAATGGTAGACAGATATGGACTGCAGAAGGTAGTGGATACCGTTGCCCGAATGTCAAAGAAGGAATAAGAGAGCTCGGAAAAACTTATTTTCGCTCTCTGATTACGCAGATTTCAAAAAATGATTCCACAGATTTTTCTTTATTTTCAATGCCTTTTAATCTGTGTAATCGGCTCATAATCGGTGTAATCAGAGCTTTAAAAGAAGAGGATTAAAAAAGATAATGGAGATTGTAGCCCTAGCCCCCTTCAAAGTGGTAATAGATGGCATAAAAGAGGCAGGTGGAGAAGCCGTCAAATTCTGCTATCAATGCGGAAAATGCGATACTGTGTGCCCTTGGAATCGTGTAAGAAAATTTTTTCTTCGCAGAATGATCAATCAGGCAAAATTCGGCGTGGTTCCTTTCGAATCCGAAGACATATGGCTATGTGCCACCTGCGGTAGATGCCCTCAGCGGTGCCCCAGAGGCGTAGAAATAATCGACGTTATGAGAGCTATGCGCAGGCTGTTGGTGCCGGACGGTGTAGTTCCTGCCAGTATCCCTAATCTTCGGAGTGTAATGACAAGCTTTGCCAGTGTAGGTAATCCCTGGGGACAAGAACCGAAGGACAGGGCAAATTGGGCTAAAGGCCTGGGGGTAAAGGAGTTCGGCGAGGGCACTGAGCTACTATATTTCCCCTGCTGCTATCCCAGCTATGACCCAAGATTAAGAAAGGTAGCTGCTGCCACAGCCAATATCCTGAACAGGGCAGGGGTAGATTTTGGGATACTGGGTCCCAAGGAGAATTGCTGTGGTGAGAGTATACGCAAGGCGGGCAACGAGACATTGTTCAAACGCTTAGCCAGGGAAAACATCAAGACTTTTATCGAAAACGGGGTAAAGAAAATCCTTGTTTCTTCCCCTCATTGCTACCACACCTTCAAAAACGAGTATCCCGAATTCAAGGTCAACTTTGAGGTGGTCCACATCTCCCAATACTTATTCGAGCTTATTAATGAGGGAAGGCTTAAGCTCACCAAAGGGTACGGGAAGAAAGTCACTTATCATGACCCATGTTACCTGGGTCGGCATAATGGCATATATGACGAACCCCGAGGGGTCTTAAAAAAGGTACCTGGTTTGGAACTGATTGAGATGGCTGAGTCGCGGGAAGATAGTCTCTGTTGCGGAATGGGGGGAGGCAGGATTTGGATGGAAACTGCAAAGGGTGAAAGATTCTCGGACCTCAGACTGGAACAAGCTATCGGGGTTGGGGCTGAGGTGCTGGTAACTTCCTGCCCGTATTGCATCACCCAATTCGAGGATAGCAGGTTAACCCTGAAGGATAGTGAGGTCTTGCAGATTAAGGACATCACGGAGATTCTCCAGGAAGTGATTTAGGTACTGAAGAAACCTGATGAGGTGATAGAAAGTGGAAAAAGCACTAGAAAAAATTGAAGACCAGATTCGTAAAAGTCTCGCGGACAGTATTCGTAAAAGTTTCGCAGGCAGTAATTTTGGAGACGTAATGGTTGTTGGTGGAGGGGTCAGCGGTGTTCAAGCCTCTCTTGATCTTGCCACTGCGGGTTTTAAGGTTTACCTGGTCGACAAGGCACCTGCCATTGGCGGCCATATGGCCCAGCTTGACAAGACCTTTCCCACCAATGACTGCTCCATTTGAATACTCGCGCCCAAACTGGTCGAGGTCGGCCGGAATCCCAATATAGAGGTCCTGACGTACACTGAAGTTGACAGTGTCGTAGGGGAAGCAGGAGACTTCAAGGTCACCCTGATTAAAAAGCCAAGATATATTGTAGAGAGCAAATGCACGGGTTGTACTACCTGCGTAGAATACTGCCCGGTCAAATACCCTGATCAATTTAATCAGGAAATATCGAAGAATAAAGCCGTCCATATATACTTCGCTCAAGCCATTCCCCTTGTCACTTATATAGATGAAAGCTGTCTTTACCTTAAAGAAAAGAAATGTGGTATTTGTGAAGGAGTCTGTAAGAATCAGGCCATAGATTTCAATCAGACGCCGGAGAAGGTAGAAGTAAATGTAGGGGCGATACTTCTGTCTCCGGGCCTTGAGCCATTTGATCCTAAGGTGGGGGATGAATATGGCTACGGAAAGATGCAGAACGTGGTAACCAGTATGGACTATGAACGGCTGATGTGCGCCACCGGGCCATACGAAGGTGAGATACTGCGTGCTTCCGACAAGAAGCATCCCCATAAAATAGCCTGGATCCAATGCGTCGGTTCCAGACAGGTTATTCCCGGCGGTAACAGCTATTGTTCAACTGTATGCTGCACCTATACCCAGAAACAGGTGATTTTGACAAAAGAACATGACGCAGAGGCAGAGTGTACGATATTTCATAACGATATTCGTTCCTATGGCAAGGATTTTGAGCGATTCTACGAAAGGGCAGAGAAACTTCCTGGTGTTCGATTTATAAGAAGCTACGTATCATTAGGGAGGGAGATACCGGGAAGCAAGAATGTAACCATACGGTATTCTACACCCGAGGACGGTGTAAAAGAAGAAGAATTCGATATGGTGGTATTATCCGTCGGATTAAATCCTCCTGCTGATGTGAAGGGCCTGGTAAAAAAATTCGGCATTGAACTCAATCCTCACGATTTTTGTAAGGTCAATCCTGTCAATCCTATGGAGACGACCAGGCCTGGGATCTTTGTAAGCGGAGCCTTCCAGGGTCCTTTGGATATTCCCGAGTCGGTTTTTACCGCCAGCGGAGCTGGTTCCCAATGTGGTGAACTCCTTGACTACCGGCGAGGGAAGCTGGCCAAAGAAAGGATATATCCGCCGGAAAGGGATGTCTCCAAAAAGGAGCCAAGGATAGGAGTCTTTGTGTGTCATTGTGGGGCTAATATCGGAAGGGTAGTAAATGTTCCTGAAACAGTTGAATATTGCAAAACCTTACCCAATGTTGTCTACGCTCAGGAACAGCTATTTTCATGTGCTACTAATTGTGCCAAAGAAATAACAGACATGACAAAGGAAAAAGGGCTCAATCGCGTAATTGTCGCTGCCTGCAGCCCCAGGACCCTTGAACCGTTATTCCGGGACACCGTTCGGGAGGCGGGACTTAATCAATATTACTACGAAATGGCCAATATTAGAGAACATTGCTCCTGGGTCCACTCTAAAGAAAAGGAAGAAGCCACCGAAAAGGCAAAGGATATTATCCGGATGTCGGTAGCACGAGCTTGCCATTTGGAGCCATTACAGGAAATTGATCTGCCTGTCAACAAGGCGGCGTTAGTGGTTGGTGGAGGTATAGCCGGCTTGACTTGTGCTCTCTCCATAGCGAACCAGGGACATGAGGTTTACCTGGTGGAAAAGGATACAGACCTGGGGGGAACGGCAAGAAAAATCCACACCACTCTGGAAGGGCTGGATGTTCAGGCCTATTTGCGTGATCTTGTGCGCAAGGTTTATCAGAACCCCTTAATACATGTATATACTGATGCTACAATCACAGGGGCTACAGGTTATGTTGGAAATTTCGTAACAAAGGTGAAGTCAGACAGAGGGGTCACAGAGATAAAACATGGCGCAGCCGTCATCGCTGTAGGTACGGATGTATATAAACCTACCGAATACCTTTATGGAGAAGATGACAAGGTAATGACCCACCTTGAGTTGGAGGAGCAGATCAACAAAGGAGACGGAAAGGTAATTAACGCAGAAAGTCTCGTGATGATCCAATGCGTAGGCTGCAGAAATGAAGACAGAAATTACTGCAGTAGGATATGTTGTAGCGAGTCTATAAAGAACGCATTGAAACTAAAAGAGATAAACCCCAAGATGGATATCTACATTCTCTTTCGGGATATGAGAACGTATGGGTTTAGTGAGGATTATTACAGGGAAGCGGCAGATAAAGATGTAAAGTTCATCCGCTATGAGCCGCAAGATAAACCTCAGGTGGAAACTGTTAACGAGGGTGGTAAGAGCATTCTAAGGGTTACCTTGCCAGATTATATATTAGGGATGAAGCTTGAAATCGATGCCGATATAATTGCTTTGGCTGCTGCCATTATTCCCTCCGCAGGAAGCAAGGAAGTATCCCAATTATTCAAGGTACCTTTGGGCCAGGATGGTTTCTTCCAGGAAGCCCATGTCAAATTAAGACCTGTTGAGTTTGCCGCGGATGGCATTTACCTGTGTGGGACAGCTCACTATCCGAAGCATTTATCTGAAGCGATTAGCCAGGCTTATGGAGCTGCAGGCCGGGTCTTAACGCTTCTCTCACACGATACAGTCATCGCCTCCGGCTCTGTTTGCGAGGTGGATGAGAGTAAGTGTATGGGGTGTGGGCAATGTATCTCAGCCTGTACGTATGGTGCCATAGAGTTTCGTGAGACACGACAGGGCAAAAAGGCTGTCGTTAATCCTGTTCTCTGTAAAGGAGATGGTCTCTGTAACGCAAAGTGTCCCACAGGGGCTATTCAACTAAAGCACTTTACCGATGAAGAGCTGTTAGCCCAAATTGACGCGGTGGCGGAAGACGCGTAGAAGTCTACTAATGAACAATGCAGGGATCACTAACTAATGGTCCATGCCCGAAGGGCACTCTCGAACCATGAAAATGGTCATCGTTTTTAGGTAAAGGTTACGGTTAGGAAGCCCGTTTCGTAGAAGGTTGGACGGTTACGTGAACTTCTTAAACCGAAGGACGTTACCGAATGACGATACGGGCATCGTTACCCTGACCGTTAGACGACACACTTATTTTCTAATTAAGGAAGTGAGATAAGAATGAGTACAGGACTCAAATTTAAACCAAGAATCATAGGATTTGTATGCCATTGGTGAGCATACGGCGCTGGTGACATGGCTGGAGTTTCCAGACTGCAATATACAACTGAAACGAGGCTTATACGCGTCATGTGTTCCGGTAGAGTCGACCTGGAATTTGTACTCCGGGCTTTCTCAAATGGAATGGATGGGGTGTTTATTGGTGGTTGCCGTTTAAATGAATGTAATTATATTACTCATGGAAATTACCATGCACTCAACATGGTGCTTCTCTGTAGAAGAATAATGGAACACATAGGGCTGAACCCAGAACGGTTACGGATCGAATTTATGTCTTCCGCTGAAGGAATCCTTTTTGCCGAAGTGATGAGTGAGTTTGGCAACAAGGTGAAGGAGTTAGGACCGCTTGGCAAAGGTGAAGGAATAGACCAGAATGAATTAAAGTCCAAACTTGCAGAAATTACAAAGTTAGTCCCATACATTAAGGTGGTGAAAAATGAGAAGCTGGCGTCACGTCTTGAGAACCCGGAACAATATGACAAACTTTTCACCAAAGACGAAATAGACAAGTTATTCAGCGAAGTCATCTCGTACTATATCGACCCGGAAAAGTGTCAGGCCTGTATGACTTGCGCTAAGAGATGCCCTGTAGATGCTATTTTAAGTGGCAAAAACCTGATCCATATTATTGACCAGGAGAAATGTATAAAATGCGGAACATGTTTTGAAGTTTGTCCCTCCAAATTTAGTGCGGTGACGAAGATTTCTGGCGAGCCTGTTCCGCCTCCTATTCCTGAAGAAAAAAGGACGATCGTCAGAAAGACAAAGAAAGAAAAAGGAGAAGGGGATAAGGAGTGAGGGGTGATTACGCATTTGTAATGGTATAGGAAAAATATCAATCCAGAAGGACAAAATTATGAAGATAAATCCGGATCTTATTTCTCCTTGTGGTCTTTATTGCGGAGTCTGTGCCATTTATATTGCGCACCGCGACAATAATCAAAAACTTAAGGGGGCGTTAGTGAATCTTTACAAAGGGGGAGTTACCGGCAAAGGTATTCTTCCTAATTGTGAAAACCTCTCGATAGAGGATATCAAATGCCGTGGCTGCTTATCTGATGAACAGTTTATGCACTGCCGACAGTGTGAGATCAGGAAATGCACAAGAGAGAAAGGTTACACCGGATGTCATCAATGCGATGAATTTCCTTGTCAGTATATTGAAAAGTTTCCCATGGCTGTAGGCAAAAAGGTTATTTTACGGGCTATTCCGTATTGGCGAAAAGTGGGTACTGAAAAATGGATTCAAGATGAAGAAGCCCGCTATATTTGTCCTGGATGCGGCAATAAAGTTTTCCGGGGCGCTGTTAAATGTAATCAGTGTAAAGTGAGTTTGGATCTGGACTAATTTTTTATCTCCATCAGCATTCGTTTTGAAACTAATCTATCGTGACGGGGCGTCACCCTCAAACGATGAAAATGGTTCCCAATTTAGGTCCTTAAGCTATGCGCTGTACTCCATGCGCTATGCAATTTTTTGATTACGGATAGGAGGTAATCGTGTCGCCGGTTAGCGCAACCTATTGGGGCATACCGGGCTATGTCATTTTCTGGGTTTTGTTCGCCATCGCCTTCGGCTTATTTGCGCAAAGGTTTTATTTCCTCTTTCGCCTCATGCGTTTGGGGAAGCAGGAGGACCGCTTCGACAGAATCGGGGAGAGAATCAAGACGATGCTGGTCGAGGTTGTCCCTCAGTGGTGCACCCTGAAAACCGTCACTGGAAAGGACCTGGCTGGAATCGGACATGCTCTGTTATTCTGGTGCTTCAGCCTGTTCTTCATTAGTTACGTCATCTTTATCGGTCTGGCCGGAGGCTTTGGGCTTTCCCCGCTGATTGAGCGTACCCCCTTTGAGACCGTCTATTTTTCCATCCTGGATATTGCCGCGGTGCTGGTAACCCTGACTTTAATCGTGGCAGCTTTCAGGCGTTATGTCATAAGACCGCCGAGACTGGAGCCTACTGCTGAAGCCGGCATCATTTTGATGATGGTTTTTTCCCTTATGGTGCTCCATGTTTTCGGCGTAGGCTTTGACCATGCTAGCCGTGGGGTTCACACCTCCTGGCCCCCTCTCGGGGCAACTCTGGCAGGTCTCCTTAGCGGAACCGGCCTTCCACAAGGCACACTGGAGGCAGCCTCCCGGGGAGTGTGGTGGCTGCATTACCTGGTGATCCTCAGCTTCATGGTCTATATTCCCCGCTCCAAGCACCTGCACATTCTTGCCTCGCTCGCCAATGCCTTCTTCAAATCACTGGGGCCAAAAGTGGTGCTTGAGCCCATCCCTCTTGAAGAGCAGGAGACCTTTGGTGTATCGAAGATTCAGGACTTTACCTGGAAGGACTTGCTTGACTTTTATGCCTGTGCCGTGTGCGGTCGGTGCCATGTTAATTGTCCCGCCCAGTTGAGTGGCAAGACCCTCTCTCCGAGAGAGGTCATTCATAACTTGAAAGAGCATTTGCTGGAGGCGGGCCCCGGATTGCTTGCCGGTAGGGCTGAGGCATCTTCCGAGACCCCGGCCAAGACCCCGGCAAAGAATATGATCGGTGATGTGGTCACCGAGGAGGAGATCTGGGCCTGCACCACCTGCGGCGCCTGCCAAGAGGTATGCCCGGTCAATATAGAACACATACGCAAGATCATCGACCTCAGGCGAAATCTGGTGCTGACGCAAAGCAAGATGCCGGAAAGTGCCCAACTGATGCTCAGAAATATGCAATCAAGAGGACACCCATGGGCTGGAGTCCAGTCGATGAGGTTGAGGGGCGACTGGACAAGTGGTCTGGAACTCAAAATACTGGCTGACGGTGATAACGCTCATACCCTATTCTGGGTAGGTTGCACTGGGGCTCTTGTTGAGCGTAATGTCAAGGCGACTCTATCCATGACGAGGGTGCTGAAAGCGGCCGGAGTCGATTTCGGGGTATTAGGCGAGGCAGAGACCTGCTGCGGTGACCCGGCACGAAGAGCAGGGTATGAGTTCCAGTTTCAGATGATGGCGGAGCAAAATATTGAAATTTTCAAAAGCCACAACATTAAAGAGATTATCACCACCTGTCCCCACTGCTATAATACCATTAAGCATGAGTACCCTCGGTACGGCGGCGATTTCAAGGTGGTTCACTATACCCAGCTCATTGCTGATTTAATCAGGCAGGGCAAATTGAAACTTACCAACGAGCTGAATTCCACACTCACCTATCATGACCCCTGCTATTTAGGCCGTTATAACAGCGTGTATATGGAGCCACGCCGGATACTGCAGGCTATTCCCAAGGCAAAGCTTGAGGAAATGGAACGCTCGCGAGACACGGGCTTTTGCTGCGGCGGCGGCGGCGGGCTCATGTGGATAGAAGAACAGCCCGGCACAACAAAGATTAATCAAATGCGTCTTGAAGACGTTCTCAAGACCGGGGCTGAGACGGTCGTGACCGCCTGCCCTTATTGTTTACAGATGTTCGAGGATAGCATCGAACATAAAGATATGAAGGACTCGTTGAAGGCAAGAGACCTTGTTGAACTCGTTGAAGCAGCAATGAAGCTTAATTGATTACACCGATTAAGAACCCCGATTACACAGATTAGAATGAATCTGAACTCAATAAAAAATCTGTGGAATCTTTTTTTAAAATCTGCGTAATTAGAGAGCGAAATTAGTTTTTCAGAGCTCTCTAATGAGGAGGGAAGTCTTATGAATACTATCGTCTGCGTTAAACAAGTACTTGACCCCGAGATACCACCGGCCAAATTCAAGATTGACCCCGAGGCGAAACAGGTTATTCCTCCCGCCGGAGTGCCGCCTGTGATAAGCGTATTTGATGAACGAGCCGTTGAGGCAGCATGCCGGCTCAAAGATAAGCACAAGGGCAAAATAACAGTGATCAGCATGGGCACAGCGAAAGCTGCTGACGTGGTCAAGCACACCATCTCGATGGGCGCCGACGATGGATTTGTTCTCCAGGATCCAGCCTTCGAAAGCCTGGATAGCTTTGGTACGGCGTATGTCTTGGCGAAAGCGATCCAGAAGATTGGTGGGTATGACCTGGTTCTGTGTGGCCGACAGGCCGCTGACTGGGGTGCTGGTCAGGTTGGCTCTATTCTGGCCGAAATACTTGGCATCCCTGTCGTTACCCTCGCCTGTAATATCGAGGCAGTGGACAAGAAGCTTAGGGTAAAGAGGATGGTGAAGGATGGCTATGAAGTACTGGAAGCTCCTATGCCAAGCCTGGTTACCGTCAGCAGTGAGATTGGTCTCCCTCGTCTTCCCGGTGGAATGGGCCTCATGCTTGCTCGCAAAAAGCAGATTCCGATCTGGAAGGCGCAGGATATTGGGGCTGAGTCCTCGAAGTTGGACAAGGCGAACGCCCATACCGAGGTCACCGGTCTCTCTGTGCCGACCCGAAAGACCGAGTGTGAGATCATTGCCGGGAATACTCCTGGTGAAGCTGGAGTCAATCTAGCCTTAAAGCTTATTAAACTGATATGATGAGATTTCGGAAAAAGCCCCGAAATCTCTGATTACACAGATTATGGCAGATTACACAGATGAGAAATGCATTGAAAAATATTAAGAATCCGTGTAATCATTTTTTGAAATCTCTGTAATCAAGAGAGCGAAAATTAGTTTTTCAGAGCTCTCATAAAATGAACGGGGAGGGCATTCCATGGATAGTCATAAAGGTGTTTTGGTTTGTGGTGAGATCGCTGAAGGGAAATTAGCGCCAATCACTGTAGAACTCCTCGGAGTCGGAAGAAAGCTCGCCAATGAACTGGGCGAGGGCTTAAGTACCCTATTGATGGGCAGCAAAACAGGTGGCTTGGGTCAGGAGGCAATCGCCTATGGAGCTGACAACGTCTATGTTGCTGAAGACAGTCTCCTCGATAATTATAACTCCGATGCCTACACTCAGGTAGCGGCTGACCTTTGCCTGAAAGTGCTTCCTTCTATTATGCTTCTTGGTCATACGGATGTCGGTTGTGATTTAGCTCCGCGACTAAATGGTCGCTTAGGGGGTGGGCTCTCTATGGATTGCCTGGCCTTATCCGTTGACCCGGCGACCAAGCTCCTGGTCTCGACCAGGCCTGTCTTTGGTGGTAACGCCCACGCCACAATGGTATCAAAGTCTGCCCGGCCTCAGATGGCTACTCTAAGGTCGAAAATAGTGCCGCCGGCAGAGCGCAATGACTCTCGGCAAGGTAAGGTTATTCCTGTAGAAGGCAAGATCGACCCTTCGGCGCTTAAAGTCAAGGTTGTCGATCGGATAAAAGAGGAAGTGGAAGGGGTGAAGCTGGAAGATGCTGAGGTCGTCGTCAGCGGCGGGCGAGGCATAGGCAGTGCTCAAAACTTCGGGATGGTCCGGGAGCTCGCTAACGTACTGGGTGGCGCTGTTGGTGCGACTCGGCCTGCCTGTGACGAGGGTTGGACGCCGGTGACGCTTCAGGTGGGCCAGAGCGGAAAGGTGGTCAGCCCTAAACTATACATAGCCGTAGCTCTCTCTGGCGCCATGTCGCATATCACTGGCTGTTTGGGATCAAAGGTCATTGTGGCTATCAATAAGGATAAAGAGGCGAATATCTTCAGCGTAGCCCACTTCGGTATCGTCGGGGATTATAAAGAAGTCTTGCCAGCTCTGACCGC
>Ga0209777_10008308_pt1 | contig 11375 bp, 10 predicted proteins | sample FrelakmetHBP12HB_FD_187147 | JGI IMG/M metagenome (GOLD analysis project Ga0209777, IMG submission 187147) | Freshwater lake sediment microbial communities from the University of Notre Dame, USA, for methane emissions studies -HBP12 HB (SPAdes)... | ecosystem: Environmental > Aquatic >...
CCGATCTCCTTTTCGGACTTGATCCGCGGCTTGCCCGAGGGGTCGGTGTGGGCCGCCTCGAGCTGCCCGAGGATGTCCCGCGCGCGGTCGACGACTTCGCGCGGCACCCCGGCCAGGCGGGCCACGTGGACGCCATAGCTCTTGTCGGTGCCGCCCGCGAGGATCTTGTGCAGGAAGACGACCTGGTCCTGCCACTCGCGGACGGCGACGTTGAAGTTGGCGACGCCGTCCAGGATCTCCGACAGTTCCGTCAACTCGTGGTAGTGCGTCGCAAAGAGCGTCCGCGACTTCGTCCGCTCGGCGATGTGCTCCGTGATCGCCCACGCCAGGGCGACGCCGTCGAACGTGCTGGTGCCGCGCCCCACCTCGTCGAGAATCACGAGGCTGCGGGCCGTCGCGTTGTTGAGGATGTTGGCCGTCTCGGTCATCTCGACCATGAACGTGCTGCGTCCGCGGGCCAACTCGTCGGCCGCGCCCACCCGCGTGAAAATGCGGTCGACGAGGCCGACTCGTGCGCTCTTCGCCGGGAGCCACGAGCCCATGTGGGCCATGAGCACGAGGAGCGCCACCTGGCGGATGTAGGTCGACTTGCCGGCCATGTTCGGCCCGGTGATGATCGCGACGCGCGGGGCCTCGCCGCCCAGGGCCACGTCGTTCGGCACGAACTCCGACCCGAGGACGAGTTCCAGCACCGGGTGCCGCCCGTCGCGGATGTCGAGGACGGGCTCCGCGTCGATCTCCGGCTTCACGTAGCCGCGCTCGGACGCAACCCGCGCCAGGCTCGCCAGCGCGTCGAGCCGCGCGAGGGCGTCGGCCGTCTTCTGGAGCCGCGGAATCTCGGCCGCCACCTGCCGGCGGACCTCCTCGAACAGCCGCGCTTCCAGGGCCTTCGCCTTGTCCTCGGCGGTCAGGACCTCGACCTCGTGGTCCTTGAGTTGCGGAGTAATGTAGCGTTCGGCATTCTTAATCGTCTGCTTGCGGACGTACTCGGGCGGGACGCGGGAGGCGTTCGCGTTCGTGATCTCGATGTAGTAGCCGAAGACCTTGTTGTACCCGACCTTGAGGGTCGAGATGCCCGTCCGCCGGGCCTCCTGGGCCTGGAACTCGGCGAGCCACTTCGCCCCGGAGGAACCGATATTGTGGAGGCGGTCGATTTCCTCGTCGTAGCCGGGCTTGATGATGCCGCCGTCGCGAATCGTCAGCGGGGCATCGTCGGCGATCGCGCGAGTGAGAACATCTCGGACGTCGCCGAGAAGGTCGATGTCGGCCTCGACGCGGGCCAGAAGCTCCGTCTCGCGCGCGGTCACGCGGGCCTTGATCGCGGGAAGCTGGGCGAGGGTCTTTCCGAGGGCGAGCATGTCGCGCGGCCCCGCGCGGCCGGTGGCGATGCGGCCGACGATCCGCTCGATGTCGGCCACGTCCGCCAGGAGCGCCGCGACTTCCGTCCTGAGGCCGTACGCCGCCACCAGTTCGCCCACGGCGTCGAGCCGCTCGCGGATCGGCTCCGCCTGGGCCAACGGATAGTTGATCCATCGCCGGAGGAGCCGCCCGCCCATGGCCGTCTCGGTCCGGTCGAGGACCCAGAGGAGACTGTGCTCGCGGCTCCGCTCGCGCAACGTCTCGACGAGCTCCAGGCTCCGCTGGGTGGCATCGTCGAGGCCGACCCATTTGCCGGACTGGACCTGCTCGATGCGGCGGATGTGGTCCAGGCTGGTCCGCTGGGTCTCTTCGAGGTAATCGAGGATCGCACCGGCGGCCGAGATGCCGTGGACGCTTGTCCCGACGCCGAATCCGTCGAGCGACTCGGTGTTGAAATGGGCCTTGAGGACGCGCTCGGCCTCATCGCGGTCGAACACGAAGGCCGACCGCTCGGCCACGAGGGCCCTGCTCGCCTCGCGGATGCCGCGCACGAGGTCCGGCGACGCCTCCGTGAAACCTTCCGGCACGAGGCACTCGCGCGGCCGCAGGCGCGTGAGCTCATCCAGGAGTCCGTCGCGCGGCAGGTCGCGGACCCAGAATCCGCCCGTCGAAAGGTCGACCCACGCCAGGCCCGCCTCGGCGCCGGCCACGCGGATGGCCGCGAGGAAATTGTTCTCCTTGTCCTCCAGGAGCGCATCGTCGGTGAGCGTGCCGGGAGTGACCAGGCGCGCGATGTCGCGCTTGACGAGGCCCTGGGCCAGGGCCGGGTCCTCCATCTGCTCGCAGATGGCAACGCGGTACCCCGCGCGGATCATCTTCGCCAGGTACGAGTCGACCGCATGGAACGGGACGCCGGCCATCGGCACCGCGCCCTCGCCCTTGGTGCGGCTCGTGAGGGCGAGTCCCAGGACCTTGGAGGCGGTGCGGGCGTCCTCGTAGAACATCTCGTAGAAGTCGCCCATCCGGAAGAAGAGGATGGCGTCGGGGTACTGGGCCTTGAGGGCCTTGTATTGTTTCATCGCGGGCGTGGTCATCGACCGACTACTTCGCCGGCGTGCCGAGCGCCAGGGCGCGCTCGACGCGGTAGAGGATCCGCTGTTCCAGGGCGTCGTCGCGGCCCTGATCGATCCATTGCTCGCCCGTCGGCTTCAGCTCGTCGGGCCTGATCAGCGGGAGCTTCCAGTACATGTGCGCGCCGAAGGTGTTCGCGATGTCCATCTGGCCGACACCGGGGTTGCTCATCCGTTCCTTGGTCACGCGGACGCTGATCTCGGTCCCGGTGTCCAGCGGCTTGAGGGCCACCGACACCCGGCGCCGAATCGTGTGGAAGCTCGACTCCGACGTCTGATAGCCCCCCACCGTGTCTTCGCGCCAGAACTCCCACCAGGACGCCCCCGTCAGGAACTGGGTCTCGATGCGTTCCGGGACGACCTTCGGGTATTCGAGCTGGAACCGGAGTTCCTGGAGGACGCGTTCGCTCACCTTGGAGACGCGGTCGGCATTGGCCGTCGGGATCACCAAGGGATTCTCCAGGCGCGCCTGCTGGGCACAGCCGCCGAGCACCATGGCGGCCCCTGCCACGAGAAGCACGGCCAGCCCCGTGGATGTCCTCATGACGCGCCCCTTTTCCTCGAGGGCCCCGGCGCGACACGTGCCTGCCGCGCAAGCCCGTTTCAGATTATAGAAGCGAGGCCACGGGCGGCAACCATTTTCCGGCGGACGGCGCACGGCCAAGTCAAAGGCCGGCCTCACGCAAAGCCGCAAAGCAAGTCAGCCATTTAGCCGGCGGGCTCGCCCGCCGCGCGATTGCGGCGCCGCCAAGAAGCCGCGTTGACCTCAGAGGCACACGCGCGGCGAGCAAGCTCGCCGGCTAAATGGCCACGCTACCCGCGCCGGTTCTTTTTCCGCGACATCTCCTGAAGGAACAGCTTCTCGCGCAGGGTGAGGCTGTCGGTGCCCTCGTCGCGGATCTTGTCGAGGAGGCGATTGAGTTCGGCCTCGTCCTCGGCCTCGCGCTCGGGCGTGCCGTAGAAGCCCGACTCGACCGGCCGCCGCTCGTGATGGGTCCACCAGCGGGCCAGGCCGCCCACCCACTTGACCCACACGAAGCCCATGGCCATGCCGCCGAGGTGGGCCGCATGGGCCACGGTGTCGAGGTGGCCGAAGAAGCCCTGGACCATCGGGATCGTCTCAATGACGACGTAGCCGACCGCCAGCAACCAGGCCTCGATCGGCACAAAGAAGAACAGGAGAAACTCGGCCCGCGGGTTGATGACCGCGAAGGCCACGAGGACCCCGGCCACGCCCGCCGACGCGCCGACCGTGGGCTGCTGGAGGAAGTTGAGGAGCACATACCCATGCTCCGTCATGACGCGCGGAACGCCAAAGTGCCAGTTCATCGCCCCATTGAAACCGCACTCCACGAGGCCGCCCGCCACGCCGCACAGAAGGTAGAGGAAGAGGAACTGGCGCGTGCCGAGCTGGCGTTCCAGCGTAACGCCGAGCATCCAGAGGATGAACATGTTCCAGAAGATGTGACCCAGGCCCGCGTGCATGAACTGGAACGTCACGAGGCGCCACACGTGCCCCTGCATGAGCTGCGTGACGGACAGCCCGCCGTGGGCCGTCAGCAGGCCGCCGGTCAGATGGTCGACGACAAAGGCGGCGATCGTCAGCCCCAGGACCAGGGCCACCCCGGGCGGCGTCGTCCCGCGACCCGAGAACATGGGCCGACGCTCCGGCTCCGGTCTGTTCCAAGTCGAATGCCACGCCAATGCAACACCTCGGTTCAAGGTTCAAAGTTCAAGGTTCAAAGTTCAAGGTCAACGCCCAACGCTCGCCGATGGCTCGCGGCTAAAAGGGCTCGCATGCTGAGCTGTTGTTGTGCTGTCAACCTTGAACCTTGAACTTTGAACCTTGAACTTCCTTTCCGCTGCCCGTCACGAAACGCTCCCAGAACAAGACTGCCGCCACCGTCTTCGCGTCGGTGACGCGGCCGTCGCGGATCATCGCGAGGACCTCGCCGACCGGGACGATCCAGTTCTCGATCTCCTCGCCGGCCTCGCGCTCGGCCTGGCCGGGCGTGAGGCCGTGGGCCAGGAAGATCGCCAGCCGCTCCGAGAGGAACCCCGGGCTCGGATGAATCGCCAGGAGCGGCTCCACGCGCCTCGCCCGGTACCCCGTCTCCTCCGCGAGTTCTCGCGCGGCACAGGCGGCCGGGTCCTCGCCGGGCTCGAGCGTCCCGGCGGGGATCTCGATCATCTCGCGCTCCAGAGCATAGCGCCAGTTGCGTTCCAGCAGGACCCGCCCGGGCTCGGGAAACGCCAGGATCGCCACGCTGCCGCCATGGCGGATCACCTCGCGGGTCGTCTCGCGCCCCGTGGCCGCGCGAACCGTGTGGACCTCCAGGCCGAGCTTGCGGCCACGGTAGAGGCACTCCCGCTTCACGATCTCGGGCGGCTGGGCCATCGAACCCTCCCCGCGAATCGCGACCGATTATAGGCGACGCGGCGGCGATTCGCAATTGTCGTTCGCGAGAGGGGGGAAGAAGGCAGGGACCAAGGGACGAAGGGACAGAGGGACGAAGGGGAGGTCAACGGCACTTGATGATGATTACGGCACAGCCGTTGGCCGTGATCATGATGATATCCTTTGACCACCCCTTCGTCCCTTCGTCCCTCCGTCCCTTCGTCCCTGTTTTTTTCTTGACGTACCGCCCCGTTCCGCCGATATTCTTCCCTGGTATGACACGGCTCCATCGCAACCCGGCTCTGGGCAATGATGCGTAATGCCCGGGGCCGCTGCGCGCCGACCTGATCGAAACGGCCTCGGGACGGAAGTCCTGGGGCTTTTTTGTTGAGATAAAGGAACGACCATGAAAACAACCTATCGGACCCACACGTGCGGCGAACTGACCCAGGCCCAGGCCGGCCGGACCGTCACCCTGGCCGGGTGGGCGGACACCAGCCGCGACCACGGCGGCGTCATCTTCATCGACCTCCGCGACCGCTATGGCCGCACGCAGTGCGTCTTCAACCCGAAACGCTGCCCCGAGACCCACACGCTGGCCGAGAAGATCCACGGCCAGTACGTGATCCAGGTCGAAGGCACCGTGGAGCCGCGCCCCGCGGATGCCGTCAACCCGAAGCTCCCGACCGGCGAGATCGAGGTCCATGTGACGCGGGTCGAAATCCTCGCCGCCAGCGAGTCCGTCCCGTTCGAGATCTCCGACCAGTGCGACGCCGGCGAAGACGTGCGGCTCCACTATCGGTACCTCGACCTCCGGCGGCCCGCGATGCAGCGGAGCCTCGCGACGCGGCACCTCGTCATCAAGACCATGCGGCACGTCCTGGAGGGCGAGAGCTTCATCGAGATCGAGACGCCCATGCTCGGCAAGTACACGCCCGGCGGGGCCCGGAACTTCCTCGTCCCGAGCCGCCTGAACGCCGGCCAGTTCTACGCGCTGCCCGAGTCGCCGCAGATCTATAAGCAGCTCCTGATGATGGCCGGCTACGACCGCTATTACCAGATCGCCAAGTGCCTCCGCGACGAGGACCTCCGCGCCGACCGCCAGCCCGAGTTCACCCAGCTCGACGTCGAGATGGCCTTCGTCCAGGAGGCCGACGTCATGGCCGTCACGGAGAAGGTCGTCGCCGAGGTCGTCAAGGCCGTCCTCGGGAAAGAAGTGCACACCCCGTTCTCGAAGCTCACGTTCGCCGAGGCGATGCGCGACTACGGCTCGGACAAGCCCGACCGGCGGTTCGAGATGAAGCTCGCGGACGCGAGCCCCGTGGCCCGCCAGGCGAGTTTCCGCGTCTTCCGCGAGGCCGCCGAGAAAGGCGGCGAGGTCCGCGGACTCAAGGTCCCCGGCGGGAACACGCTGAGCCGCAAGGACATCGACGGGCTTACGGCCTTTGCCGGCGAGTATGGCGCCAAGGGCCTTGCGTGGATGAAGATGGAGGCGGCCGGCCTCACGGGGCCGATCGTCAAGTTCTTCACGCCGGAGCAGCTCCAGACCCTCGCCCAGGCGTTTGCGGCGCAGGCGGGCGACCTCCTCCTCTTCGTGGCCGACGAGCCCGGCGTCGTGGCCGCCAGCCTGGGCGCCCTGCGCGTCCACCTTGGCCACAAGCTCGGCCACGTGCCCGAGGAAGCGCTCCACTTCTGCTGGGTCACGGACTTCCCGCTCTTCGAGTACAGCGTCGAGGACAAGCGCCTCGTGGCCATGCACCACCCGTTCACGAGCCCGAAGCCCGAGGACCTCGAGAAACTCGAGACGGAGCCCTTGTCGGTCCGGGCGCGGGCGTATGACCTCGTCCTGAACGGCGTGGAACTCGGCGGCGGCAGCATCCGTATCCACCGCTCCGAGGTCCAGGCCCGGATGTTCAAGATGCTCGGCATCTCGCCCGAGGAGGCCCAGGCGAAGTTCTCATTCCTCCTGGACGCGCTGAAGTTCGGCGCCCCGCCTCACGGCGGCATCGCCCTGGGCCTGGACCGGTTCGTCCGGATCCTGACGGGCGGCGAGAGCATCCGCGACGTGATCGCGTTCCCGAAGACGCAGCGCGGCCTGGACCTCATGAGCGGCGCGCCGGGCCCCGTGAGCGACCGCCAGCTTCAGGACCTGCACATCCGCCTGCGGCCGGAGGCGACGGAAGAAAAGTAGGCCGGGGCGTGCCCCGGCTTGAATGTTAACAACAACGTCGCCGGGGGCGCGCCCCGGCCTACGCGGCGCTTCGTTAGCCGCCTCGCTTGCGGGGCGCGTTTTATTGACGTAGCGCGCGAACCGCACAGCAAACGAAGCCGGGGCGCGCCCCGGCCTGCATGGCGCGTGTTGTTGACTTGTGTTGACCGCTTCGCATAAGATGGCGTGGGGTGGGGGTTCATACCCACCGCATTGACACGAGGGGATTGGCCGCCACGCGCGGCCGCAGATACTTCCGAGGAGCAATACATGGCCGACTTTCCGCGTACCGAGATGGGTGGTGTGAGCGTTTCGCGTCTCGTCATGGGCACGAACTGGTGGCTCGGCTTCTCCCACACCAGCCAGGCCAAGGACTGCCTGATCCGCGAAACCATGACCGCCGAGAAGATCGCCGACGTCATGGAGGTCTTCCTGCGGGCGGGCGTCGACACGTCCCTGGGAACCCGGCCCGAAGAGAAGGTCCAGAAGGCCGTCAAGATCGCCGAGGACCGCGTCGGGCGCCACATCATCCAGGTCGGCACGCCCGGCTTCAACCTCGACGGTTCCGCCAAGGCCGCGTCCGACAACCAGGCGGCCGTGGAGGCCTACGCCAGGATCGGCTGCGAGTTCTGCTGGCCCCACCAGTCCACGACCGACGCCCTCTGCAACCGCGTCACCCGCAGCTTCCCCGGCCTGCCCGCGATCCTGAAGCTGATCCGCGACCATAAGATGATCCCGGGCCTCTCGACCCACATGCCCGAGGCGCCCGTCTACGCCGACGAGACGAACCTCGACGTGGCCGGCTATGTCCAGATCTACAATGCCGTCGGCTTCCTCATGCAGATCGAGGTCGACTGGGTCCACCGCATGATCTGGCAGTGCAAGAAGCCCGTCATCACGATCAAGCCCCTGGCCGTCAACAAGGTCATGCCCCTGGTGGGCATGGCGTTCAACTGGGCGACGATCCGCCCCTGCGACATGGTCTGCATCGGCACCTCGACCCCCGACGAGGCCAAGGAGATCCTGGAGATCAGCCACTCGATCCTCGAGCGGCGGCAGGACAGCGTCCAGCTCCAGCGGACCCGCAGCAAGGCCTCCGTCGAACGAAAGAAGAAGAGCGGCCCCTCCGATCGCCCGACCGTGAACGCCTGACGTACCGATGCAACGTCTCGTGGCGCGGCGGGTCTCCTGATCCGCCGCGCCGTTTTTTTGTGCATGAATCCGGCCTCGCGTTCGTCCAGCTTGTGTACGAAACGAGGAGCCTTGGCTTGGCCCGACACATCGGCATCGTCGCCTGCTCCGCCGAGGGTGCCGCCCTCTGCTACCGGACCTTCTGCACGGAAGCGGCCGCGCGGATGGGCTCGCACAACCATCCCGAGGTCTCCCTGCACACGCATCCCCTCGCCCGCTACATGGCCGGCATCGACGCGGGCGACTGGGCGGCCGTCGCGGAACTGATGCTCGACTCGGCGCGGCGGCTGGCATCGATCGGGGCGGACCTGCTCGTCTCGCCCGACAATACGATCCACCAGGCCCTGCCGCTCCTGGAGCGCCGAAGCCCGCGGCCGTGGCTCCACATCGCCCGGGAGGTCGTCGACGTCGCCCGCGAGGCCGGCTACACGCGCGTCGGCGTCCTCGGGACGCGGGTTCTCATGGAAGGCCCCGTCTACCGCGACGCAGCCGCCCCGGCCGGCCTCGCGCTGGAGATCCCCCGGGAAGCCGACCGCGCGCGGATCAACCGCATCATCTTCGACGAGCTGGTCTACGGCCGGATCCGCGACGAGAGCCGCGCGTACTTCCACTTGGTCCTGGCGGACCTCGGGTCGCGCGGGTGCCAGGCGGCCATCCTGGGCTGCACGGAGATTCCGCTGCTCGTGGATCCGGCGGCGGCGCCCCTCCCGACGCTCGACTCGACGCGCCTGCTGGCCCGGGCCGCGCTGCGCGAGGCGCTGAGAGGCTCGTAATGGAAGATGTGCATACGTTGCTTTACATGCCTGTTTCCACGCGGAACCGGCGGAACCGCGGGGTCGGAAACGGGTTCAAGGGCACAGAGGCTCCCGGCCGATAGGACAGGCATCGGGCGTGATCGACGGGGCGGGCAGGAAAAGGATCTATCGGAACGCACACGACTCAATGGCACCCACAGCACATGAAGCCGGCCCCGGCGACCGCGTGCGGCCGCTGGAGCGGCGGGACGCCCCTCGCGCCGCCTCTCTCCATGCTACGTGCATCGACCCCGGGTTCCTGAGCAGCCTCGGCGAGGCGTTTCTGCGGCAACTTTACTCGGTGGTCCCGTCGTGTCCGGCCGGGTTCGGCTTCGTCTGCGAAGGGCCCGACGGGCAGGTCCTCGGCTTCATCGCCTGTGCCGAGAGCACGGGCCTGTTTATCCGGCAGGCGGTGCTGCGCCGCGGGGTGCCGATGGCATTGGCCCTGGGGTGGCGGCTGCTGGCCCCATCGGTCGCGAAAGGCCTGCTGGAGGCCTGGCGGTACCCGACCGAGACGGCGGCCGCCCTCCCGCCCCCGGGCATCCTGAGCGTGGCCGTGTCGCCCGAGGCGCGCGGCAAAGGGGTGGGGCGCGCCCTGATCTCGGCCGCCCTGGCCGAATTCCGGCGCCGGGGCATCCACGAGGTCAAGGTGGCCGTCGGGTCCCAGGGCATGTCGAACGGGTTCTACGTCCGCTGCGGATTCCGCCTGGCCGACACCCGCGAGCTTCACGGGCGGCCGGTCAATATGTATGTCATTCGGACGGATGCGCCGCCGGCCGCGCACGCGCCGGCCGCACGCTGAGCCGCGCCTCTCCGCCGCTTTTCCCCTTGACGCCCGCCTAGCCCGTGCTATACTATTCCCATGCCGAGCGAGGTCCGGTTCGCGGAGGTGCGGAAGCGGCTGGAAGCCAAGGGCTACCGGCTGGACCGCGTCAAGGGCTCGCATCACATCTTCGAGAAGCCCGGATGCCAGCACCAGAGCGTGCCGGTGCACGGCGGAAAGGTGAAGGTTCACTATGTCCGCAAAATCGAAAAACTCTAAGCGTTCGGAACCGCTCGACCCGGCCCGCCCCTTCGACCCGGCCATCCTGGCGAAGGCGCGGGTCATCGCCGACCGGTATCGGATCGTCCTGGAGCGCGAGGACGGCTGGTGGTACGGCCACGGCCTGGAACTGCCGGGGGCCGGCGGCGACGGGGCCACGGCGGAGGCGGCCGTGGCCGACACCCGCGAGGCCCTCGTGGCCGTGGCGGCCTACATGCTGGAAAAGGGCGAACGCCCTCCGGCCCCGGCCGACGAAGGCCGTCGCACCGAACAGGTCAACATCCGCCTGACATCCGAAGAGCGGTGGCGACTGGAAAGCCGGTCGCAAGGCCAGGGGTTTCGGGGCCTGTCGGACTATGTCCGGGCCGCCGCCCTCGCGGAAACGCAGACGGCGCTGGCGGTCCATGCCCCCGCCCGTCGGCCCCGCAAGCGCCCGCGCGCAGCCGGGAGGCCCAAGCCATAACGCGCCCCTCGGTTGTCGTTATCCGAGCCGCGACCGTAAGGGAGCGGGCCTTTCGCTACGGTGAACGTCACCGCTCCCTTACGGTCGCGGCTCGGATAGGGCCGGGCGCCCAAGACTGAGGGATTACTGCGATGGGTGTAATAGGATGGTGGACAGGGCCGGAATTGAACCGGCGACACCTGCATTTTCAGTGCAGTGCTCTACCAGCTGAGCTACCTGTCCACCCGACGCCCGGCCTCTGAGCTTGAGTCCGGGAAGAATACCCGCCATTTGCCCGCTTGTCAACGGTTTTTCGGGGCGCCCGTGGACGATACGGCTCTACACATCTACTACTTCGCCCCAATGCCATACAGGTTGTGCAAGGCCCGGATGAAGACGTGCCCCCGCGAGATGGCCGGCGACGCGACGCACGGCTCGCCGAGTTCGTTCTTCGCGAGGACCTCAAACGTCGGCCCGGCCTTCAGGACCCACGTCGTGCCCGTGTCGTCGAGGAAGTACAGCCGCCCCCCGGCCGAGACCGGGCTCGCGCTATGGTGCTTCCCGAGCATCTCGGACCAGACGAACCTGCCCGTCTTGGCCTCGATGCAGCTCGCCTGGCCGCCGTCGGCGATCACGAAAAACCACGGACCCCACGCGATCGGCGACGGCACGTACGCGACGCCTTTCCGCTCGTGCCAGGCCTCGTGCGTCTTCGTCACGTTCCCTTCGCCGTCCGGTTTGATGCCCACCAGGTGCAGCTCCGGGTAGCCGCCCGTCACGAGGACGACCCCCTCGGCCATCGAGATCGGA
>Ga0209777_10008309_pt1 | contig 11375 bp, 8 predicted proteins | sample FrelakmetHBP12HB_FD_187147 | JGI IMG/M metagenome (GOLD analysis project Ga0209777, IMG submission 187147) | Freshwater lake sediment microbial communities from the University of Notre Dame, USA, for methane emissions studies -HBP12 HB (SPAdes)... | ecosystem: Environmental > Aquatic >...
CTGAAGAGATGTTTTCCGCAAGCAAGAAGAACGGACGGCAAGCTGTAACCTGCCGTCCGTTCGTGAGTTACGGTGGCGTCCCCAGCAGGAGTCGAACCTGCAACCTTTGGCTCCGGAGGCCAACGCTCTATCCAATTGAGCTATGGGGACCGCGAACTCACAGGCCATTCTAATCGTCGGCGCCGCCGTGTCAAGGCTTCCGAAGAAAGGGACGAAGGCACCGAGGGACAAAGGGACGAAGGGGTGGTCAACAGCCCATTAAGATAACGGCATGAATTGCCCTTGACATTGGCCAGTGCCGCCTTCGACTTTGCCTTCGTCCCTACGCCCCTTCGTCCCTATGTCCCTCCTTCTGTCGCCGGGTGCCATGCTTTCGCGCTGTTGCGAAAGCATGGTCTTCGACCTACGGGGAAACATGCTTTCGCAAAGGCGCGAAAGCATGGCACCCGATCCGGGAGCCCACAGACTCATTCGTGAAGGACTGCTAACGCCCGGGGGCCAGCGCGTCCGCCACCGCCTGCGAGAGCCGAGGGACCTCGAACGGCTTCTGGACGAAGCCGACCATGCCCTCCGCCATCATCTGCTGGGCGACGCCGTCGAAGCCGTACCCGGTCGACAGGATGGCCCGGACGCCGGGGTCGACCTGGCGCAGGGCGCGGAAACAGGCGCGGCCGTCCATGGGACCCATCTGCATGTCGATAATGACCAGGCCGATCCGGCCCGGGTGGGCGGCGTAGAAGGCGACCGCTTCCTGGCCTCCGGCGGCGGTGTCGACCTCGTAGCCCAGGCCGGCGAGCGTCCGCCGCGTGACGTCGCGGACGACGGCGTCGTCGTCGACCACCAGGATGCGGCCGGTCCCCCGCACGACGGCCTCCGCCGCGCCCGGCACGCCCGCCGCGGAGGCCGCGCGCTCGGCCGGCGCCGAGGGCAGGTAGATCGTGAACGTGCAGCCGTGGCCGACCTCGCTCTCCAGGTCTACGTAGCCGCCGTGGTTCTTGACGATGCCGTAGACCATCGCCAGGCCCATCCCGGTGCCTTGGCCGCGCGGCTTGGTCGTGAAGAACGGCTCGAAGATGTGTTCCTTGAGGTCGGCGGGAATGCCGCGGCCGGTGTCCGAGACGGCCAGGCTGAAGTATCGGCCCGGCGGCACGACGCTTTGAAGGCACGGCGCGGCCTCGCGGAAATCGACGAGGTCCGTGGCCAGCAGCATCTGGCCGCCGTCGGGCATGGCGTCGCGCGCGTTCATCGTGAGGTTCATGACGACCTGCTCCATCTGGGCGGGGTCGCCGAGGATCGTCGGCGGATCGGCGTGCAGTTCCTGCCGCAGGCGGATGCGAGGGTCGAGCGTGCCGCCGACCAGCCGTGTGACGGAGCCGATGGTCTCGTGCATGTCGACCGTGGCGTGCTGGTGCTTGCCGCGCCGAGCATAGCCCAGGAGCTGCCGCGTGAGCTCGGCGGCGCGCCGGGCCGCGCCTTCGATGACGTCGGCGCCTTCGAAGACGGCGTCTCCGCGGCGGGCCGCCGCTTTCAGGAGGCCGGCGTGGCAGAGGATGCCGGTCATCAGGTTGTTGAAATCGTGGGCGATGCCACCGGCCAGGCGGCCGATGGCCTCCATCTTCTGGGCGTGGAGGAGCTGCTCTTCCAGGCGGACCTGCTCGGTGATGTCGCGGACGATGCCCTGGACGGCGGCGCGGCCCTCCCAGGAGATCCGCTTGCTTCGGACCTCGACGATGGCCTGCGTTCCGTCCAGCCGGATAAAGGAGGTCCGGCGCTCGAAGGGCACGAGCGTTTCTCCGCGCAAGACGGCTTCGATCCGTTGCCGCGTCTGGTCGCGGTCGTGCGGCGGGACGATGTCCAGGAGCGGCCGGCCTATGATCTCGTCGGGCGTGCAGCCGTGGATCCGCGCATAGGCCTCGTTGGCGCGAACGATCGTGCCCTCGACCAGCACGACGACGCCGTCGGCGTTCTGCTCGAAGAGCGTGCGGTACTTCTCCTCGGACTCCCGGAGGGCCTCCTCGGCCGCCTTGCGCTCCGTGATGTCGCAGGCAACCGTCTGGAAGGCGGGCTTCCCCTCCCAGGCAATGCAGGTACTGTGCGTTTCCATCCAGGCCACCGTGCCGCCGGGGCGGGGCACGCGGTACTGTCCGACGCCCACGACGGGCTGGCCGGCCAGCAGGCGCGCGACGCGCTCGCGGGCCCGCGGGGCGTCCTCCGGAACCAGCAGGTCCGCCACGTGCTTGCCCAGGAGCTCCGCCGCCGGTCGGCCGTGAATGCGGGCAAAGGCCTCGTTGCAGAGGACGATCCCCTTGTCGGTAACGATGGAGATGCCGTCGACGGACCGGTCGAAGAGGTCCCGGTACTTCTCCTCGGAATGCTGAAGGGCCTCTTCGGCCCGCTTGCGGTCCGTGATGTCGCGGCACAGGGCCACGATCCGCACGCCGTCGGCCGCGCGCAGGACGGTGGCGTTGACCTCGATCGGGGTGAAACCGCCCGCCGGATTCACGTAGTCGATGACCAGGTTCCGCACCCACCCCCGCTCGGCGCAGAGGCGGACCTCTTCGGCGTTCCGGGCCAGGTCGTGCGGGGCCGTCCACTCCGTGACCTTTCGGCCGACAATCTGCTGAAGCGTCGTGTGGCCCGTGAGGCGGACGTATTCCGCGTTGGCGTCCAGGACCCGCCCGGCGCCGTCAAGGATGTCGAACCCCGTGTCGGTGGCCTCAACGAGGGCGCGGTACTTCTCCTCGCTCTCCCGCAGGGCCGCCTCGGCCTCTTTGCGCTCGGTCACGTCGCGGGCGATCCCGACGACGTGCTGGACCGTCCCGTCCGAACCGCGGATCGGCGTCAGCGACGTGTTGAACCAGCGCGGGCCCGCGGCCGTGCGCGATTGGTTCTCCTCCGAGTGCAGCGGCTCGCCCGTGTCGAATACCCGCTTCACGGACGCCCATTGCCGGTCGGCGATGGGCCGCGGAAACACCTCGTGCATGGCCTTGCCGACGAGGCCGCCGGGCGGGTCGCCCATGTATCGCACCGCCGACTGGTTCGCGGCCACGAACCGGCCGGTCCGGTCGAACGTGAAGATCGGGTCCCGCGTCGCTTCAGCGACCGCCCCGTACCGGGCCTCGCTCTCCTGCAACTGAAGTTCGGCCTGGCGCCGGTCGGTCACGTCGCGGAAGATGGCCGCCACGGCGCAGCGTCCCTGGCGGATCACGAGGGACGCGCTGATCTCGACGTAGACCAGCGTGCCGTCCTTGCGCAGGCACGGCACGTCCGGCGACATGCTCGTATCGCCTTTCAGCCGCGCGGCGAACCGGGACAACTGGTGCTCCCGCCATTCGGCCGGGTGTAGGTCGGCCACCGTCAGGCGCAGGAGCTCCTGCTCCGAGTAGCCGAGCATGCGGCAACCGGCCGGGTTGACGCGAAGGAGGCGCGTCGTCTCGGGGTCTGTGATGAAGATGCCCTCGGCCATGCTGTCGTAGATCGCCTGGAGTTCCCCGCGGCTCTCGCGCAGCGCCTCCTCGGAGTCCCTCAGGCGCCGGATAGCCTCTCGGGCTTCGCCGGCATCCTCGAAGAAGGCGATGATCCACGGCTCCGCCATCCGAACGAGGACCGCCGACGTCACCCGGATCACCGCCTGCGACCCATCGGGCCGCTGGAACGGCGATTCCAGCTTTCCCACATATCGCCCCTCGGAGAGCACCTGGGCCCGGATGGCCTGCACCTTGGGCCGCCCCTGGTCCCCCGCCAGGTCGTCCACGCAGCGGCCCAGCAGGTGCTCCGGGGCGATGCCGAGCATCCGGCAGCCGGTCGGATTGGCGTCCAGGATGACATCGTCGGACGCCCGGATCACCAGGATGCCTTCCGAGGCGTGCTCGAACAGGACCTGGTACATCGGCATGGTGGCGCCGAGAGGCTGGGCAGAAGACTGAGGCCCCTGGCGGCCGGCGGGACGAGCGCGAGGTTTGCCCCGCTCGGGCCGTTTGGCGCGTCCGCTCATCGCATGGTCCCTTGGGGGAAGCCTACGGCCGCTTGGCCAGCAGTTCCAGCGTCACGCCGAGCTGCTTAATGGCATCCAGATAAATGTATCGCCCGCCGGTGTAGTCGCCCGTCTGGACGACCGGCACGCCCTGCTCCCCCAGCCGCGCGACGGCCGCATCGGCGTCCTCGACGTGAAACGCGACGTGATGGACGCCGTAGCCGACCGCCTCGAGCCCGTCGCGCCACGTACTCGGGCCGTCGACCGGCTCGATGAGCTCGATGGAGACCTGCCCCAGGTTGAAGAACGCGAGCTTGGCCCGGGCGGGAGTCGGCCGGCCCTGGTACTTCGTGTGGGCCTGCTCGACCGGGTCCGTCAGATGCCATTCCGGCACCGGCACGCCAAGCGCCGCGGCCCACGCCTTCGACGCCTTCTCAATATCAGGAACCGTAAATGCAATCTGCGTCAGCATGCCCTGCTGGGTGAGCCCTTCGGCAGCCATGAGTGGTCTCCGGTATTTGCGCGGCGGGTCTCCTGACCCGCCGCGCGGCACGCATGAGTGTAGGCCGGGACGTGCCCCGGCTTCCTTATCATAACAACCACAGCGCCGGGGCGCGCCCCGGCCTACATGATCACGCCCCCAGCAAAACCTCCGTCAGCCGCTGGTCGATCTGCTCGTACAGCAGCGGCCGCGCGGCCATCTTCTCCGGGTTGAACGTGTGGCGGCGGAGCTTCCCGACCGCCTCCTTCGAATACGCCGCCAGGATCGAGCCGAGGCCCTCGTCGTCGACCTCCTGGAGTTCCTCAAGCATCTGGCACAGGTGCGTGTCGGCGTTGATCTGGTCGACCTTCTCTTCGAAGAGCTTGTAGGTCTTCATGTTCCGCTCGACGTAATCCCACGGCTCCAGTTCGGTCCGATACGGGTGGCTGTCGAACGACTTCGTGCCGCAGTAGCCGTAGTCCGCCAGCAGCTTCACGACCAGCACGGCCTCCTTCGGGTTGTCCCAGCCGAAGCTGAAGTCCTGGTCGAAGCGGAGGGGCTTCTGGCCGTTGAGGTGGATGTCGACGAGCTTCTTCGCCTCCAGGGCCTGGGCGAACTCGTGCAGCGGATTCAGGCCCGCCATCTTGATGTGGGCCCACTCCGGGTTGACGCCCACCATGTCCGGGTGATCGAGGGTCGCGATGAACGCCAGGGCGTGGCCGGCCGTCGGCAGATAGATGTCGGAGCGCGGCTCGTTCGGCTTCGGCTCCAGCGAGAAGACCATCTTGTAGCCGCTGTCGATGACGTAGTCGCAGAGGAAGTCGAGCGCCTCGCGGAACCGCTTGGCCGACTCGATCGGGTCCTTGGCGATGTCGACCTCGCAGCCCTCGCGGCCGCCCCAGAAGATGTAGACCTCGGTCCCGAGTTCGGCGGCCACGTCGATGTTCTCGATCACCTTCCGGACGGCGTAGGCCCGGATCTTCGGGTCGTGGCTCGTGAACGCCCCGTCCTTGAAGACCTTGTGGTAGAAGAGGTTCGTCGTGGCAGCGGTGGCCTTGATGCCCGTATCGGCCATCACCTTCTTGACCTCCTTGAGGATCTTCGCCCGCTGGGCCGGCGTCGCACCCATCGGCAGAAGGTCGTTATCGTGGAACTCGAAGCCGTAGACGCCGCGCTCGCCCAGGCCCCGGATCGCCTCGATCCCCGAGATCGGCGCCCGGACCGCCTCGCCGAACGGATCGGCCCCGCGGTTCATCACGCACCACACGCCGAACGCAAACTTGTCGGACGGCTTCGCCCTGAACTTCTTCGCCATGATGGCTCCCTCCCTTTACCCGGCATGAACATGCGGCATTGTAACGGCCGAAGGGCGACGCGCCTAGGCTCAGGCAACGGCGAGCGGCCCGCAAGCGGGCCGGCGAAATGTCGCGTCTTCATCCTGTTCGCCGTTGACCACCCCTAGTGCCTGGTGCCTGGTGCCTAGTGCCCGCCGTTGCCTTTCCCGCCTTACTTCTTCTTCTGTATCTTCACCCACGCATCTTTAAGCGTCACCGTCCGGTTGAACACGAGCTTCCCGGCCTTCGAGTCCGGATCGACGCAGAAGTACCCCATCCGCTCGAACTGAAACTTGTTCCCCGCCTCGGCCACGGCCAGGAGCGGCTCGACCTTGGCGTCGGCCAGGACCTCCTCGGACTTCGGGTTGATGACCGACTTCAAGTCCGCCGCGGCCAGCGCGGCCGGATCGCCCTTCGTGAAGAGGTGATCGTACAGGCGGACCTCGGCCGCCAGCGCATGCGCCGCCGAGACCCAGTGCAGCGTCGCCTTCACCTTGCGCTTGTCGGGGGCGTCGCCGCCGCGCGTGGCCGGGTCGTAGGTGCAGTGGATCTCGGTCACCGCGCCGCCCGCGTCCTTCACGACGCTCGTGCACGTCACGAAATAAGCGTACCGCAGCCGCACCTCGCGGCCCGGCGCCAGGCGGAAGAACTCCTTCGGCGGCGCCTCCATGAAGTCCTCGCGCTCGATGTAGAGGACCTTCGAGAACGGGACCTGGCGGCTGCCGGCCGACGGGTCCTCGGGGTTGTTGATCGCGTCGAGCTGCTCGGTCTGCCCTTCCGGATAGTTGTCGATCACGAGCTTCAGGGGGCGGAGGACCGCCATCCGCCGGCAGGCCCGCCGGTTGAGGTCGTCGCGCAGGCAGTGCTCCAGCAGGGCCACGTCGACGACGCTGTCGTTCTTATTGATCCCGATCGTGCGGCAAAACTCGCGGATCGCCTCGGGCGTGTAGCCGCGCCGGCGCAGGCCCGCCAGCGTCGGCATCCGCGGGTCGTCGAAGCCGCGGACGAACCCGCCCTTCACGATCTCGATCAGCCGCCGCTTGCTCATCATCGTATACGTCATGTTCATCCGCGCGAACTCGATCTGCCGCGGGTGATACACGCCGAGCTGGTCGAGGAACCAGTCGTAGAGCGGCCGATGGTTCTCGTATTCCAGCGAGCACAGCGAGTGGGTGATCCCTTCGATCGAGTCCTCCAGGCCGTGGGCCCAGTCGTACATCGGGTAGATACACCACTTCGCGCCGGTGCGGTGATGCTCGGCATGGAGGATGCGGTACATCACCGGGTCGCGGAGGTTCAGGTTCGCCGCCGCCATGTCGATCTTCGCCCGCAGCGTGCGCGAGCCGTCGGGGAACTCGCCCGCGCGCATGCGCCCGAAGAGGTCGAGGTTCTCCTCGGCCGACCGGTTGCGGAACGGGCTGTCCTTGCCCGGCTGCGTGAGCGTGCCGCGATGGGCCGTGACCTCGTCGGCCGACAGGTCGCAGACGTAGGCCTTGCCCTTGCGGATCAGGTCCTCGGCCCATGCATACATCTGCTCAAAATAATCGGACGCGAAGAGGAGGCGGTCCTGCCAGTCGGCCCCGAGCCAGCGGACGTCTTCGACGATCGCGTCGACGTACTCCTGCTCTTCCCGGGTCGGGTTGGTGTCGTCGAACCGCAGGTTAAAGAGGCCGCCGAAATCCTGGGCGACGCCGTAATCGATCCACACGGCCTTGGCATGGCCGATGTGGAGGTAGGCGTTCGGCTCGGGCGGGAACCGCGTGTGGATCGGCCCCTTGAACCGGCCGGCCGCCAGGTCCTCCTTGACGGCCTCGCGGATGAAATCGGTGGTCTCGGGCTTCAGCTCATCCATGGGTATCGTTCCATTTCGTGGCCGGGTGCATGAAGGCCATTTTACGATCTCGGCAAGACGGAGGCCACTGTTTTGCGCCCATGTAGGCCGCGGCGTGCCGCGGCGTCGGTTCCGTTGACCCTATGCGTTGTTTTGCGCGGCCGGGCGACAACGGCACAATGACGCCGCGGCACGCCGCGGCCTACATGGCCGCCCGGCTGTTGATGCACGCGGCATGCCATGCTATCCTCGCCTCACACTTTTCAAGGAGGCCCCCATGCTCGCCAAATACCGCCCCGTCCAGTACGAACTCCTGCGCCCCGCCCAGGTCAAGACGATCCGCGAGGCGTGCCCCATCGCGTACATCCCCGCGGGGTCGCTGGAGTGGCACAGTTTTCAGAACCCGCTCGGCTGCGACTCGATCAAGGCCCATGCCGTGTGCTGCGAGGCGGCCCTGCGACACGGTGGCGTGGTCCTGCCGCCGATCTACCAGGGCCTCCTCGGCGACGACAACTGGGGCCCCGCGGGATGGAAAGGCTACACGCTCGGCTACAACGCGCCGGAGGTCTTCGAGCGGACCGTCGGCGGGATCGCCCGCGCCCTCGTCGAGGCCGGCTGGAAGGTCGTGGTCGGCGTGACGGGCCACGACGTCGAGGAGCAGCGCGGCGCCATGGACCGCGCGATCCTCGCCGCCACCGACGGCCGCGGCGCGACCGGCTTCGCCATGTACGAGGGTGCCCTTCACCAGCCCGACGCGGCCATCCCCTTCTCGATGGACCATGCCGCCGCGTGGGAGACGTCGTGCATGATGTACCTCGCGGGCGACGCGGTCGACCTCGACGCCCTGCGGACGCGCCAACTCTCGGCCGACGAGGATTTCGTGATGTCAGCCCCCGAGGGGATAGGCGGCAAGAATCCGGTCAAGTATGCGTCGGCGGAGTTGGGGCGGAGGATCGTTGAGTGCATGGGGGAGCTGGTCGGGGCGAGGGCGCGTGAGGCATGGCGTGAAGTGGGCGGGCCTCGTTAGCCGCCCCGCTTGCGGGGCGCGTGTGCAGGTTGTTCTTCGAAAGCTGAGCGTACACCACCGGGGCGAAGACAAACGTCGACAACCGTAGGTTGTTGATTGCTTGTGTGCTGTGGTTTAGAATGTGGTAACATGCGTTTTCCGGTAGGAGTAACCGACCATGAACAGCAACCCCAGGACCGTGTTCGTGCTTGGTGCGGGAGCATCCCGGGAAGCTGGTGGCCCTTTGATGTGGGATTTCTTGGACATAGCAGAGACCCTGGCGCGCAGTGGGTCGCTCAAGAAGGAGGATCAGGAGCTTTTTGACGCCGTATTCAGCGGGATAGCCCGGCTGCAGATCGTCCAATCCAAGTCCATTCTCGACCTCAACAATCTGGAATCCGTTTTTGCGGCTTTCGAGATGGCAGCCCTGCTCGATACCGGCATGGGTAGAGCAGGCGACATTGATCTGACCCATGCCATGCGGCGCCTTATTGTCGCAACACTCGAACACCGGCTGCAATGCACGCGATCCGAACACACGTTTAGACCTCACGATTCATTCGTAAGATATGCGGAGACTCTGGAGAGACTGCGCTCGGATGCCAGAGTCCCGATAAGCATTGTGACCTTCAACTATGATATCGGCGTGGAGCAAGCCCTGGCGTATTTGGGTATACCCTATGATTACTGTCTTTCGGGAGCCACAGACAACCAGTGCCTTCGTATCCTGAAGCTGCATGGTTCAGTCAACTGGGCTCAGTGCTCGAAGTGTGGCGAGATTACGCCGTGGAAGTGGTCGGACTTCGTTGAGTCATACATGCGGAATAGACTCTTGAGATCAAAGGAGGGCGACAGAGTATTTCTTCCACTAGCTTCCAGTATCAGCACGGTGCAGCATTGCGACGCTCCGGCCAATTCCGATCCCGTTATCGTCCCGCCCACATGGAGCAAAGCAGAGTACCATAAGAAGATTCAGGCAGTTTGGAGGCAGGCTGCCAAGGAATTAGCTGAGGCAGAAAACATCATCGTATCGGGGTACTCGTTCCCAGATAGTGACCATTTCTTCCACCACCTGTTCGCTCTTGGTACTGTAAGTGAGGTGCGTCTGAAGAGATTCCTGGTTTTCGACCCCGATCCTACAGACTCAGTTGCAGGCCGGTTCCGAAGACTTCTTGGGCCGACAGCCCAGCAGAGGTTCGCCTCCCACAAGCTGGGCTTCTCCGACGCGATGCAGAGGGTCGGTGACTTACTTACAATTAAGCCAAGTTGAATTTGCGTTGCGAGTGACCGCCGGCGAAACAGCGCAACCGCCCCGCAAGCGGGGCGGCTAACGAGGCCGGCCCACTACGCCAGCCCCTTCGCCTTCTCGACCGCCTCATCCATCCTCGCCAAACACTCCTCCCGTCCCAGCACCTCCATCGTCTCGAACAGCGGCGTCGACACGCGGCGCATCTTGATGGCGACGCGAAGGGGTGGTGAAGAGTTCGCCGGGCAGCGCCTCTGCTTCTAGCCTTGCCGACGTGCAACCCGCCGGCGGGTCGACCGGGTCGTGCCGCGCTTCGGCTTCCTTCGCCGCCGCGGCGAGACGATCGGATGGCCGCTCGTCTTCTCGCGCTCGCGCAGATAGTCGAACAGCGCGTCGATGTCGTAGTTGAACCTGGCGGCCAGCTTCTCGCGGATCTTACGGACCTCCGCCACAATCGGGTCTTCCCACATGCCTATTCTCCCATCATCTCATCCGGCGTACATATTGCTGCCACCGCTCTGAAGATTATACCCCACGGCGCTGTCGATTCCGAATGATGAAATCCGGCTGGGGCTTCGGCGGCCGGCCTCGCTTTCGGCGGCCTGTGCCCACGCAAACACGCGCCCCGCAAGCGGGGCGGCTAACGAGGCCCGGCTTCGCTACGCCAGCCCCTTCGCCTTCTCAACCGCCTCATCCATCCTCGCCAAACACTCCTCCCGCCCCAGCACTTCCATCGTCTCGAAGAGCGGCGTCGAGACGCGGCGCATCGTGATCGCGACGCGAAGGGTGGTGAAGAGTTCGCCGGTCTTCCAGCCGATCTCCTCCGCCAGCGCGCGGCCGGCGGCCTCCATCGGCTCGAGCTTCCACTCGGCCACGGAAGCCAGCACGGCGCGAAGGCGACCGAGGGCGGCACGGGTCTCGTCGGCCGACTTCAGGGGCTTACCCTTCTTGTCGGGGACGAGGAGCGCGGCCTCGTAATCCAGGCGCTTCGCGAAGAAGGCCGCGCCGTCGGCGAAGTCCTTCAGGCGACGCAGGCGCTCCTGCATGAGCCGCGCGGCACCGGGGAGGCGGTCCTCGGGGAAGCCCTCGGGAACGAAGCCTTCGGCCTTCATCCGGGCGGCGAGCGCTTCGGCCGGGAGGCGGCGGATCCACATTCCGTTCAGCCACTCGAACTTCTCCATGTCGAAGACCGGGCCGGTCGTCGTCACGCGCTCCCAGGAAAACTCCTGGCGGAACTCCTCCAGCGTGAACACCTCGCGCTGGTCGGGCATCGAGTGGCCCAGGAGGCCAAGATAGTTCACGACCGCCTCCGGCAGGAACCCCTCGGTGCGGTACCAGAGGACGTTCGTCGGGTTCTTGCGCTTGGAGAGTTTCGAGCGGTCGGGGTTCCGGATGAGCGGCATGTGGTTGAAATGCGGCAGGTCCCAGCCGAACGCGGCGTAGAGGAGGACGTGCTTGGGCGTCGAGACGATCCACTCCTCGGCCCGGATGACGTGCGTCACGC
>Ga0209777_10008311_pt1 | contig 11373 bp, 4 predicted proteins | sample FrelakmetHBP12HB_FD_187147 | JGI IMG/M metagenome (GOLD analysis project Ga0209777, IMG submission 187147) | Freshwater lake sediment microbial communities from the University of Notre Dame, USA, for methane emissions studies -HBP12 HB (SPAdes)... | ecosystem: Environmental > Aquatic >...
GGCCAGGTCTTGCTGCCAGTCCCGGTGATACGCCCGGTACACTAGCCCCATCCCGCCACCAGTATGGACCCGCTTGATCTCATACAGGTCCAGGATCACATCGCCGACGTTCCACTCCAGAGGAACGTCCGCCTCCGCGGCCTGGAACGCTCCAGCATCCTTCGCCGGTTGCGCGACGACCGTCTGCCCAGCCTCTTGTCCGACCCGGGCCTGCTGTTTCACTAGCGGTCTGCTCTCTGCCCCCGATCTTGTTGGCTGCACTTCCTCGGGCATCGAAACGCCTCCTTCAAGGCAACTGTAGCGCTGCTTCCAGCGCCTTCTTCATCTCGGCAGCGGTCTGATACCGGTCCTTCACGGCACGAGATAAGGCTCGGTCGATCACCTCCGCCACTGCCCCAGGGACGGTCGGGTCCCGCCTCCGGATGGGGATAATCTCGCCATGCATGACGACGGCGACGGCGTCCGTTGCCTTCGGGAAATCCCGCGGCAGGCTCCCGGTCAGCATGTTGTAGAAGGTTGCCGCCATGCTCCAGACGTCACCGGCCGGCTTGAACTCCAAGAAGGCAATCGGTTGTTCTGGGGGCATGAACGCATAGGATCCCGCGTAGGCGCCTGGTAGGGTATAGCCGCTCCGGCCGGCCGTTTGCCACGCCTTCGCCAAGCCGTAGTCCGAGACCTTAGCCTGCCAATGGCCTTCCGTGCCGGTCAAGAGGATGTTGGGAGGCTTCAGATCCCGATGGACCACACCTCGGGCCTTCACTTTCGTTCCATCCTTATTTGTCACGCACACCACCGCGTTCTGCGCGTAATCCAAGCCTTCCAATGCCTGGAGCATGATCGGGCCGGCTTCCGAGAGGGACAGCTTCCCGCCTCGGCGGTGCATCAGGGAGGCGATATCCCCGCCGTTGCAGTACTCCATGGTAAGGAAAAAAGCAATGCCGGACGACCCTTTCTCGTGGATCTTCACAATCCTGGGACTTTCGAGTTGCTCGCTGATCTCGCATTCCCGGAGGAACCGGCTCCGCGAATCCTCGTCGACCGCAGTTTCCGAGAGCATCACCTTCAAGGCCACACGCTGATTGTCCGTCTTCCGTCGGGCCAGGTACACCACCCCCATCCCTCCCCGTCCTAGCTCCTTCTCGATCTCATATCCCTGTATCTCCGGGGTTGCTTCGCCGGCACCTAGAATCTGGCGGATCATCTGCAGCATGAGATCTGGGGCAGCCTGAGCCTTCTGTCGGCAGGCCTGGCACACATAGTCGCCCACGCGGCCCTGCCCGATCTCGCCCGATACATCCTTGCCGCACTTCTGACAACGAGCCGCTTTGGGAGCAACAACCGGATTAACCGAGGCCGCCAGCTTCGCCTTGCATGAGGTGCAGATGAACGCCCCATCCGTCCAGACGCACTTCGCGCGATCCTGGTCTGCTATTGAATGCTTGCAGAGGTTACAGATCGCCGGCACTTCGATGTGCACCGCGAGCACTGAGGCTCCCGCCTGGATCCGGTCGCCGTCCTTGAGGTCCACATCCGGATACGCACGCTTTGCCCCTTCCTCGGGGGTCTCTCTTGCCTCACGCTGACCGCACTTGTCACCGTTGACGAACGTCCCGTTGAGGCTGCCCAGGTCACGGATGCGGGCATCCGGCGGGTTGGCCTCCAGGATGAAATGGTTCCGCGACACCATGGGGTCGTGGGGCAAGCACAAGTGACAATCCGGCATACGGCCGCCGATGAAGGTATTGTGTTCTTCAAACAGGAATTCCTTGCCCTTCATGGGTCCTTCGGTTACCTCAAGCTTGACCTTTCCGGACATGGCGCATTCTCCTTGGATGGAACTTCTTACAGTTCCTTTGGCACATCCCGCAGGGCGTCACGGTGACGCGCCCATCGTTTGCCCCTCGACCTCACCGCCATCGCCCGCACTCGAACGCCTCGCCAAAGGCGGCCGGCCTGCAAGAAAGCCAATGCGGCAACCGCCCCGAACAGATGGGCCGAGTTGGCAATCCCGCCGGACTCCGGCGAGATCGTCAGGTACAACTCCACGGCGGCCAGCAGCAACACCGCGTACTTCATCTTCATCAGGAAAAATCCCAGAACCGCCAGCCGCTGGTTCGGAAAGAGCATAGCCTGGGCGACCAGGATACCGAAGATAACCCCGGAATAGCCCAGGCAAATACGGCCCGTGCCCCAGTTCACCAGCAGAAAACCCGCCATCGACGAAACCGCGCACACCACGGAAAAGAACAGGTACTTGAGGCGGCCCATCGCCGCCTCCACGGTCGGACCCAGCAGCCACAACGACAGCATGTTGAACAGGAGGTGCCAGATGCCGACGTGCAGGATGGGAGCGGTGATGAACTGGCACAGGCAGTGCCGCTGGACGACCCCGGGGTATGAAAGGCCAAGGGTAGCCACAATCTGATCGTAGTCGGCAATCTGGAGGAGAGAGACGGTCCACACGCCAAGGAAGACCGTGATACAGATCAGCGACACCCATGCTGAAACGCTCTTGCGCAAGGACGCCCAGGCAATACGCAGGCCCGGTCCCGGCGTCAGATACATCGCTTGGCTGTTTTCGTCGCGACCGTCCGTCATTGCCAAACCTCCGGGTTGCTTTCCCAAGGCAGCGGCGGCGGGCCCTGCCAGTCGGCGGCCATCTTCTCCAGTTCGCGTTTCACGGCTTCAGGACGCAGCCAGCCGTAGCCGGCGTGCTGGAGCTGGGTAATAAACTGCTGGAAGTCGGCGTCGGTCCACGTCGGCGCGCCGCGGCGGGTCAGGGCCAGTTCCAACTGTTCACCAGTCGGTGTCTCACACTTGGGCAGAGCGCAGACGTATGGCGTATGCAGCGTCAAAAAGCTGCAAAACCGCGAACGTGCACCTCCAGCCCTGTCCTTCCAACCGGGGAATTCATACAACCAGTCCAGTTCCCACAGGCGAAGCGTCGTGTCTCCGTTCCCTGTCAAGGCCCAACGACCGTTGGGCGAGATAGCCACGGAGTTCACTGAGAGCGCATGACCTTGGAAGGTTCGGGCTAGGCCTCCCGATGAGAGTGGCCACAGACGAAGTGTCGTATCCACACTTCCCGACAGGCCCCAGCGACCATCGGGGCAGAAGGCGACGGATAACACCCCCTGCATATGCCCTTCGAAAACTGCTTCACGTTGGAAGGTTGCGAAATTCCACAAGCGAAGATTGCTTGGCCCATTTCCTCTCCAATCTCCCGACAAGCCCAGGCCGTCCGGCGAGATGGCCACGGACATAATATTGTTCAGGTATCCCCCCTTATCAAGGGTCTTCAGGCATCGGCCTGTGCAGATATTCCACAAGCGAAGGGTCCTGTCACCACTTCCCGACAGGCACCAGCGGCCATCGGGGGAGATGGCCACGGAGTTTACACCGTTCGCATGCCCTCGGAATGTCCGTAAACATCGGCCGGTTGCGAGATCCCACAGACAAAGGTTCGTGTCACCGCTCCCTGACAGGCCCCAGCGACCATCGGGCGAGATGGCGACGGAACGCACCCAGCCCGTATGCCCTCGGAAGGTCCGGAGGCATTGGCCCGAGCAGAGATCCCACAAGCAGAGGGCGTTGTCCTCATCCCCTGAGGGGATCCCACCTCCGGACAGACCCCAGCGACCATCCGGCGAGATGGCGACGGAGTTCACTTGGCTCGTATGCCCTTCGAAAACCCGTAGACATTGGCCCGAGGAGAGATCCCATAGGCGAAGAGTACGGTCGTAACTTCCTGACAGGCCCCAGCGACTGTCGGGAGAAATGGCCACGGAGGCAACCAGTTTCGTATGCCCGTGAAACGTCCGCACCCACCAGGCCGACGAGAGACCTTGCCTTAGAGCCCGCTTTCCTGTCTGCGCCAGTACCTCCATAGCAGCCGCAGATTGCCTCCTTCCCGGAATCGCGCGGGCCTGCTCCGTCAAGGTCAGTGCCTCGACAATCTTCCCGGCCGCAAGCGCCACCTGGGCCTCGGCCAGCTTCGTCCGAAACGCCGTCTGATTCTCCCCGGCTTGGTCCACGGTCAGCGGACGCCTGATCGCGAAGTCCCCCACAAGCCCGCTTCCCAACTTCCTTACCCTCAGAGGACCATCGGCCAACCCGGACATGCACCAGCAGTTGTCGGGGGAGATAGCAACGGAGGACGCACGAGTCTGGAAAGTCCGCAGACACCGACCCGTGGAGAGATCCCACATTCGGAGGTCTGCTGAGCGGGACTCATTTCCCGACAGAACCCAGCCACCGTCAGGCGAGATGGCAACGCAGTGAACCCCGTGAACATGCCCTCGGAGAATCCGTAGACATCGTCCCGATGCGAATTCCCAGAGGCGAAGACGAGCGTCATCAGCTCCCGACAGTCCCCAACGCCCATCCGGGCCGATTGCTACAGACCAGACCTTATCGGTGTGCCCCTGGAACACCCGCAGACATTGCCCCGCGAGAAGATCCCACAGACGAAGCGTCTTGTCGCTACTTCCAGATAACCCCCAACACCCATCTGGGCTGATCGCAACAGAGTTGACATTGTCGGTATGCCCCTCGAACATCCGTACGCACTGACCCGAGGACAGGTCCCACAAGCGAAGGGTCTTATCCTCGCTTCCCGACAACCCCCAACGACCGTCGGGGGAGACGGCCACAGAGGCAACGCTGCCCGTATGCCCCTCGAACGTCCGCAGGCATTGACCTGAGGACAGTTCCCATAGGCGCAGGGTCTTATCCAAGCTTCCCGATAGGGCCCAGCGACCGTCGCGAGAGATGGCCACGGAGGCAGTTCTGTCCGTATGCCCCTCGAACGTCCGCAGGCATTCGCCTGTGGAAAGCTCCCACAAGTGTAGGTTCTTGTCCGAGCCCGACAGAGCCCAGCGACCGTCGGGGCAGATGACAACAAAATCTCCACGGCGCTTCCTTAAGGTTCGCAGACATCGGCCTGAGGAGAGCTCCCACAAATAAAGGGTCGCGTAGCCCCCCGACATGCCCAAAAGACCGTTGGGGGAGATGGCTACACATTCCCCTTCAAACCCGAAGATCCCCTTTCCCTTTAAGGTCCGCAGGCACTCCCCCGAGGCGAGATCCCATAAGCGGATGGTGTGGTCCGCGCTCCCCGACAGGCCCCAGCGACCGTCGGGAGAGATGGCCACGGAGGCAATTCTGTCCGTATGCCCTTCGAGGGTTCGCAGACATTCGCCTGAGGATAGTTCCCATAAACGCAGGGTCTTATCCGAGCCTCCCGACAGGCTCCGGCGACCGTCAGGGCTGATCGCAACAGAGAAGACCGACTCGGCGTGCCCCTGAAACGTCCGCAGGCATTGGCCCGTCAGAAGCTCCCACAGGCGAAGCGTCCCGTCCCGGCTTCCTGACAGGCCCCAGCGACCGTCAGGGCTGATCGCAACAGAGAAGACCTGGCCGCCGGGCCCCTGAAACGTCCGCAGGCATTGGCCCGTCAGAAGCTCCCACAGACGAAGCGTCCCGTCGCTGCTTCCTGACAGGCCCCAGCGACCGTCGGGAGAGATGGCCACGGAATGCACCCTGTCCGTATGGCCTTGGAAGGTCCGCAGGCATTGGCCCGAGGAGAGATCCCACAAGCGAAGCGTGTTGTCCCAGCTTCCCGACAGACCCCAGCGACCATCGGGAGAGATGGCCACGGAGGCAACGCTTCCCGAATGCCTATCGAGGTTCCGCAAGCATTGTCCCGAGGAGAGATCCCATAAGCGGATGGTGTGGTCTTCGCTCCCCGACAACACCCACCGCCCGTCCGGGCTGATCGCAACAGAGTTGACTTGATCGTCAGGCCCCTCGAACGTCCGCGGACAACTTGTGTCCCGCCCCTGGTATGCCCTGGCCCGCGCCAGCGTCTGGACCAACTGGGTATCCCCACCGCAACGCGCGGCAGCCACTTCCAACTCTCGCATCGCCGATTCGCCATCCCCTTGCTCAAGATGCACCTTCCCCAGCAGCCAGGCAGCACGCCAGTCCTCGCCCCGCTGACGCATGCTCTCCTCCAACCGGGTGGTCAATTCATCATCAGTCATGCGTCCCGACCGCCACAGTAGCAGTCCCCAGTTGTAAGTTGCCTCCGGATGGCCCGCCTCCATGACTAAGGCCGCCTCGAACTTCTTCTCCGCTTCTTCCGGATGACCCAGTTCAATCAGGCTCACCCCCTGGTTCGACAGCGCATCGGCCAAACCCTCCGCCTTCGAAGGCTCCTGGCGTGCGTATTCCACGCCCGTTGCCGCCCGGTACACTTCTCTCAGTCGCCCCGCCACGTCCTGCATGTTCTTAGGCCGGTCATCCGGATTCCGCTGAAAACACTGCCTCAACAGCTCTGCCACCAATGGCGGTATCGCCATCCCCTCAGTGTCCTCCACTTCGTCGGCCACGTACTGCTCCAACGCCTCCGGTGCCAACTGGCCCACAGTCATGCCCTCTGGGGCGTTTTCCGCCCAGAACGGCTTTCCGGCGAACATCTCCAGTACCGATAGCCCCCAACTCCAGATGTCCGTCTTCCGCGTCAGCTTCGGCAGCATGGACTCGTCGGTCCCTGCCTTCCTCAGGGCCGCAATCTGCGCCTGCTCCGGAGAACAATACGCCGCCGTCATGCCTCCCGCACCGCTAACCAACAGGCTCCGCCCTTGGCCCTGAACCTGCTCTTCCTCCGTCCCACCTCGTGCCTTGGCCAAACCAAAGTCGGTCACCTTGGCGATACCCTCCGGAGTCATCATGAGGTTCCCCGGCTTCACATCCTGGTGCACCAGCCCTTGCTCGTGTGCATAGTGCAGGCCCCAAGCAAACTGGATGGCGATGTCCAAGATGCGTTCCAAGACCCTCTCCGGACCGCTCTCGTAGAGCTTCCTGCTTTTGATCCAGTCCTTGAGGCTGCCGCCCTCAACGTACTCGGCAAACACGCGGGGGACGTTACCCAACTGCCTCACGTAGTAGCAGCAGACGATGTGCGGATGCAGGCCCAGCCCGATCCAGCTCAGGCATTCCCGAACGAAGTTCTCCCTGTGGGCCGGCTGGCGGAAGAACCTGGCCCGCGGGCTCTTAATGGCCAGGTCTATATTCCAGCCTCGGTGGTGAACCCGATAGACCAGCCCCATCCCACCGCCTTCGTGGATATGTTTGACCTCGTACAGGTCCAGGATCACGTCGCCGACGTTCCACTCAAGGGGAACATCAGCTTCGGCGGCCCGGATCTGGTTAGCATCCATCCCAGCCGGTGCTGCGATGGTCTGGGCAAAGTCCTGCCCGGTATTCGGCTCAGTCGGCTGCGTTGCGCCGCCTCGCTTCAGTTCGTCGTTCCTGCGATCCGATACTTCTGCCATGTCTCATCACTCTCCGATCCGCCGCTGGCGATCTGTCGAATCCGGCGTATGCTCTGTCTCTTCCTACACGCTTCCACCCTCAACTCTGCGCCGGTTTGCCGAGAATCAGGCTGATCTCGCGGCACAGACATCTTGCCTATGCGTCGCGCCCAAGAACAGTGCGATGCAGATCTCTGTCACTGAGGCCGAGATGCTCTTGCGCAACGATGCCCAGGCAATACTCAGGCCCGATCCCGGCGTCGGATACACCCTTTGGCTCTTCTCATCATGGCCGCCCGTCATTGCCGGACCTCCGGGGCATTCTCCCAAGGCACCGGAGGCGGTCCCTGCCAGCCGGCGGCCATTTCTTCCAGTTTCTTCCGCACGCCTTCTGGTCGGAGCCAGCCGTAGCCGGAGCACTGCAGCGTCCGAATCAGCCCATGGAAGTCGTCGTCGGTCCAGGTTGGCCGGCCCCGGCGCGTAAGGGCCAGCGCCACTTCATCGGCCGAAGGCGATCGGCCCTCCGGCAGGGCAGCAGCGTACGGCGTGTGAACCGTAAGGAAACTCACCAGGTACGGCCGGGCGGCCTCATCCCAATCGGCCGCGTCAGGGAACTCATACTCCCAGACTATTTCCCACAGCCGAACCGTTTTGTCGCTGCTCCCCGACAGGACCCACCTACCATCGGAGGAAATGGCTACAGACTGGGCTTCTAGGGTGTGCCCCTCCAAGGTGCGCAGGCACGTACCCGTCGCGAGATCCCAGAGCCGCAGCGGCACCGTGTCGTCGCCGCCCATTGCACCAAAAGCCCCGCCAGCAGAAATGGCCCAATGGCAATCCGGGAACACTGCCACAGATGCCACGGCACTTGTGCGTACCTCGAACGTCCTCAGACATCGACCGCTGGAAATATCCCACACACGGAAGGTCTTGTCATCGCTCCCGGACAGCCCCCAGCGACTGTCACTGCTCAGAACCACGGAGTTCACGGCGTTCGTGTGCCCCTCGAAGGTCCGCAGGCAAAGGCCCGTCGAAACCTCCCACAGCCGAACCGTCTTGTCATCGCCCCCGGATAACCCCCAGCGACCGTCCTGAGAGATGGCAACAGACCGCACAAAGCTGGTGTGTCCCTCAAATACCCGAAAGCACCGACCGCTGGGGACTTCCCACAGGCGAAGAGTCTTGTCCAAACCACCCGACCCCGACAGGCCCAAGCGGCCGTCGTTCGAGATGGTCACTGAAAGTACAGCGCCTACATGCCCGTCGAAGGACGGCAAGCCTGCACTTGAAGGCAGATCGTATAGACCGACCCACCCTGCCTCGGAGTGCGCAAGCCTCCAGCGGCAGTCGGAAGGGATGCGGTGACCGCAAGCGAAAGGCGGATCCGGGACACTCGCCGAAAGGCCCCAGTGGGCATCGGGAGACATGGCCACGCCTAATACCCATGCGTCTTCTTGGAACGTCTTTACACAGGCGCCAGTGGTGAGGTCCCACAGCTTCACCGTCTGGTCTCTGCTGCCCGACAGACCCCAATGTCCGTCGGCGGAGATGACTACGGAGAACACGTCGCCGGCATGCCCCTCTAAGGTTCGGAGGCACCAAGCTGATGATATTCCTACGGCCCGCCCATAGAGTCCTGCGCGGGCGCGTAAGTCCAAAGCAAGGTGTGATCGCAAGCAACCGGGGATCTGCCGCGCTTCTTCGACAATCGCCAACGCTAGGCGCGGCTCCCCATCATCGAGGGCAGCGGATGCCGCGGCCAACTTGGTGCGAAAGGCCGCGACATTCTGGCTGACGTCCGCATGCCCCATCGGCCGGGACGGCATAAGCGAGGCGGTGACACCGCCAGTAAGGTTCCACAGCCGAAGCGTAGTGTCGTTCCCACCCGATAGGCCCTGTTGACCATTAGGGGAGAAAGCCACGCACCTCACAGCATCAGTGTGCCCTCCGAAGGTTCTTAGGCATTCACCAGTCGTGACGTCCCATAGCCTAACACTCCTGTCCTCGCTGCCCGACAAGACACGGTGAGCGTCCGACGAGAAGGCCATGCACGCCACGGGGCCCTTGTGCCCTTCAAAGGTCCGCAGACAAACCCCAGTGGCGAGGTCCCACAGCCGAAGCGTATGGTCCTTACCGCCGGAAAGACCCCAACGGCCATCGGGCGATATGGCCACGGAGATCACTTCTTTCCAGTGCCCCCTGAGTTCGTGTACGACCTTGCTTCTGGCCTTGTCCCACAGGAGAACCAATGTTCTGTCGTAATCCATAAGCATTGCAAAACGACCGTATGATCCAGGAGTCAAGGCCCATCGACCGTCCGGCGAGATCGCCAGAGAATGATCAGGCAAGCCCTGCCCATCAATGGTGTTCAGGCAGAGGCCTGTGGCAAGGTCCCATTCTCGAACCGTCTTGTCATCGCTGCTTGACAGACCCTGACGACCGCCGGAGATAAAACCCACGGAATCCACGTGGCTCGTGTGCCCCTCGAGGGTCCGCAGGCATGTGCCTGTGACGAGCTCCCACAGGCGGACCGTATTGTCAAAACCGCCGGACAGACCCCATCGACCGTCTGGAGAGATGGCCGCTGACAGCACCGCCCCGGTGTGTCCCTCAAGAGTCCACAGGCATCGTCTCCAGCGGCCTTGACCTCGCTTGACCGCGCCCAAAGCTGCTACTACCCGAGCATCCCTCCCGCTCCGGGAGAGCGCCTCCTCCAGTTCTCTGACTGCCGAGTCAGCATCCCCCCGATCCATATGAACAAGGCCCATGAGCCAGCCGGGTCGCCAGTCCTCGGGCCGCTCGCGCCTGCACTCATCCAGCGTCGATAGCAGCGCATCGTCGGTCGCCCGCCCGGACCGCCAGAGCAGCAAGCCTACGTTGTAGGTGACCTCCGGATGAAACGGCTCCAATCGAATCGCTTCGCCGAGCAACGTATCGGCTTGGTCCCTACTACCCAGATCCAGTAGCGACAAAGCCTTGTTATTCAAACCATCCGCCAGCAACTCGGCCGCCTTGGGCTCCTGCCGCGGGTAGTCTTGACCTGTGTACTGCTGGTAAAGGGTTGTAAGCGACTGGGCCACCTCGTGCATGTCCTTGGGCCGGTCGCTAGGACCCCGCTGGAAACACTGATTCAGCAGTTCCGCCACGGACGGGGGAATCGCAATCCCTTTGGTGCCCTCCACCTCGCTGGCCACGTACTGTTCCAATGCCTCCGGAGCCAACTGGCCCACGGTCATGCCCTCTGGAACGTTTTCCGCCCAGAATGGCTTCCCGGCGAACATCTCCAGCACCGACAGCCCCCAACTCCAGATGTCGGTCTTCGGGCTCAACGGCTGCCGGCTGGCCTGTTCTGGCGAGCAATACGCCGGGGTCATGCCGCCGCTGCTGACCAGGATGCTCTGGTCACTGCCGCCGAAGGAACCATGTTCGCCTGTCGCGGCCCGGGCTTTGGCCAGCCCGAAATCCGCCACCTTGGCGATGCCCTCTGGCGCCATGAGCACGTTCGCCGGCTTGACATCTTGATGCACCAATCCTTTCTCATGGGCGTAGGCGAGGCCCCATGCGAATTGAATGGCAATGTCCAGGATGCGCCTGAGGGCGACTTCCGAACCGCCCTCGTAGAGCCGCCGCGACGCGATCCAGTCCTTCAGACTTCCTCCCTCCACGTATTCGGCGAACACCCGCGGAATGCCACCCAGGATCCGGACATAGTGACAACTGACGATGTGCGGGTGCAGACCCAGATTGACCCACGTTTCGCACTCGCGGACGAAGGTCTCCTTCTGCTGCTCGGTCTGGAAGTACTTGGCACGCGGACTCTTGACGGCCAGGTCGATGTTCCAGCCTCGGTGGTGAACCCGGTAGACCAGTCCCATCCCGCCGCCTTCGTGGATCTGCTTTACCTCATACAGGTCCAGGATCACGCCCCTGACGCGCCACTCTAGCGGGACGTCAGCTTCCGCCGTGTGAGTGGCGGCGGGGTCTCCAGGTGAAATCCCCAAGGTCCGGGCGATATGCCCCCCGGGCCGCGGTCGCTCCTGGTTTTCGTCTGCCATAG
>Ga0209777_10008312_pt1 | contig 11372 bp, 9 predicted proteins | sample FrelakmetHBP12HB_FD_187147 | JGI IMG/M metagenome (GOLD analysis project Ga0209777, IMG submission 187147) | Freshwater lake sediment microbial communities from the University of Notre Dame, USA, for methane emissions studies -HBP12 HB (SPAdes)... | ecosystem: Environmental > Aquatic >...
ACCCTCTATAGCCGGGGTCGGCTCAAGCAGCATGCCAAACGCTATTTTCACACCAGGCCGCACAGTTTGTGACCTAAACGTGTCATGGCGGAAGCGATTTTTAGGAATATTCTTAAACCGGTAGATCCCGGCTTCACCTTCCACTCTGTGTGACAGATGAAGCCAGCTCTTCGGCATCTTATGACAGATACCACGAGCAATCTTAAGAGCACCTGACAGAGCAACAGAGTCTGATATATCCACGCAGTAAAGGTAATACTTATCAGCCATCTATTAGATGTCACGTCTTGAAATCACTCCGATGCCGAGCGAGTTTAGGGTAGCGGATAAACGTATGGCAGAGCTTGATCCAGACCTTCCTAAACTGCCTACAACATGTGTAGTGCTTGGCAGAGTAGGCAGCGGCAAGAGCAGTTGTCTTTACTCTCTTATGACAAAAGGCTACGTGTATTACGGCAAGGGACGAGACGGCAAGCCAGGCAAGAAGGCTAAGAGCGTCTTCGATGAGGTCGTGTGCTTCGTTGGCAACGGTGAGGCTGACGAGGGCTTCCGTCAGATCCCGTGCAAGAACCTTGTCATCTGTCATTCATTTGATTCAGAGTCGTTTGACAGTTATCTTGACGAGTTGAAGAAGCACCAGCTCGAGCGTCTGGAGAAGAAGAAGCCGTGTATGAATGTAGCCATCTTGTTTGACGACATGGCTGCGACTCAGCTTCTGAAGAAAGTTAACGGTGCGTCCCCGCTGGAGCGCCTGGTCTTGACAAGCCGTCACGAGGCGAACGCCACGATTTTCTTCTTGAGCCAGATCTACAAGGGCAGTGGGTTCGCAACACCTATCATCCGCAACAACACTCGGACGTGGATAATTTATAATATGTCCGCCCCTGAGGTGGAGAAGATCGCCGAGGAACATTCCAACCATTTGACTCCCGACGGTTTCACACAGGTCTATGAAGAGATGATGAAACGCAAATACAATTTTATGACAATAGATTACGGCCGGCCTCTTGACGCGCGCATATGGGAAAGATTTGAGGGTCCCGTGTAGAATCATCTATTAGTTGCTCCATCTATTTAACCTTATCAAAAAAAACCTTATTCATTTCTATTCCGATGTAGTTTCTTTTTAGTTGCTTGCATGCTTCCCCACTATTACATGAGCCAAAGGTTGGATCTAATACGGTGCCGTTTGGAGGGCAGTACCGCTCTATGAGCCATTTGTATAGCTCCACTGGCTTTGCTGTGGGGTGTCCGCCCTTGGTCTTCTTGTTTGCGAACTCTACATAGGACTTAACACAGCGACGGCCTGCCTCTGTTATATGGGTTGGACAATCTGCGACGATAAACTGGGCGTTGTCTCTTGTTCCACCGCCACCAGCAAGGAAGTTGCCGCTGATGTCTTTGCGCTCATAATATGCTCCGGCCTTGCTGAATACATACATCATCTCATGAGCCCTCATTGGCATCTTGTTTGCTTGAAGAAAGCCCACAGCGTTTGTTTTCGTCCAGACCAAGTCGTAGCGGAACTCTTTCTCGTTAGATTTGATGAGGTCTATACCAAACTTTGTGGTACAGAAATGGATAGTCGGAGAATGTTCGTTCTTTCTAATGCGTTTCACTTGTTCCCAGAATTTCTCTAAATTTATTTTGATGTCCCACTCACACCCGCCCATCACTCCGTCGGGCGACTTCTCCATTCGTCTTGTCTTCTCCTTTCCCGCACCGCCAGTCAAACACCCATAAGGCAAATCACATATAATAAGGTCGATAGAGTTTGCAGATATATCTTTCATCTTTTGTAAGCAATCGGCGTTGTATATGTTGAAGGTCGGCATCTATAATGCCTTATCAAAAAAGCACGACTTGGATTTACGTTAAGGGAACCAAGCTACGCTAAATATTCTCTTCTTACAGATGCCAGCACAGCGCAAGTCCGACTTCGCTAAGGGTCTTGAGACGATAATGAACGATCCCCGCACCAGCCCTTTTACAGACTCTGGGGCGGCAGGGTTCAAGGCAGTGATGAGTGAGTCCGGCATGTCGCTTTCTTCCGTCTTGAGCCACCTCGGCAAGAATAAGGGCAAGAAGCCTAAGGGGCCTACGGATGCGGAGAAGTCGGCTGCTCGCACCGAGAAGTTGGAGGCTTCCACAGAATCAAATTAAAAACCCGCCTATAAAGTATTATGTCACAGGCCATCCACTCCAACATGGGAGGTATGCCGATTGAGGAGGTTGTCCCCGATGCGGCGATGGTAAAGGGTGTCAGCCGCTCATCTCTTCTTACGGGTCGTCGCCGTGTTCGTCTCCAGCCCCAGACGGGCACGACCGCGTCGCCCAACAGCATCGTCCAGTTCGTTCTGGCTGACAGCTCATCTCTCCTGGATCTTAACTCCGTCGTTCTGAGCTGCGGTGTTGCGGTGACAGGCACGGGCGACACGGCTCTGGATGATGGCCCCGCGTGGATGCGTCGTGTAACTGTGTCTCTGAACGGCACGAACATTGATGACACTGATCTTGCCAACCGCTTCGCCAACGCCAACGTCCAGGCGGGCGCTGACCGTTCTTGGTATAACGGCGCGGGCTCTTTTGCAAACTTCTGGGCGAGCAACCCGGCGATGGCGGTGCCGGCGGCGCAGTCTGGAGGAACCTTCACGTCGCAGCCGATCTACGGCGACGTTTCCGGCTGCCTGGTCTCAGCCTCTCTGCGCTGCAAGGCGACCCCTCAGGCTGGACAGGCGGCGGGTGCGCAGTTCGGCTGGCCGCTTGGTCTTGTCAGCAAGTTCTTCGCCACCAAGCAGTACCTTCCCCTCCAGCAGTGCGGAGAATTAGTCATCCAGATCCTGTGCGACACGTCAGCGTCAGCTCTCTTCCAGCGCACGGGCAACACAGACGGTGCCTACACGCTCAACAACATCTTCCTTGAAGCCGACTTCGTGCAGCCGCACTACCTCTACCAAGAGATGCTCAACCGTGTCTCCCAGATGGAGGGCGAGCAGGGCGTGGTCGTGCCGTTCAACGCCGTCATCTCGGCGCAGAGCGGCAGCATCACGGCCTCAGGCCAGGCCAACATCGTCACCTCGCTGGCGACGAACAACCTGCGTAAGGTCATCATCACGCAGTCTCCTATCGCTGAGGCGACGATCAACTACCCTCTCCAGAGCTGCTTCGGCAACAACTCTCTTACAGGTGTCCAGTTCCGTGTTGGCTCGCTCTACTTCCCGTCCCAGGAGGCGACGAACGCTGCCAGCATCTTCTGGATGACAGAGAGTGCATTCAATTCTGGGGAACCAATACATCATCGCAACGGCTGTATTGACTACAACACGTTCCTCAAGACCACGGGTGTGGCGGGCACGTATGGCTACTCTGTCACGAGCTCGCAGGGCGCTAACGCTGGCGGCCAGCAGTATTTCGGTGACTCATGCGTCGTGGCGTATGGCTTTGACAATGCTAAGGGCGTTGAGCCGCTGGATGCTGATGGCATCTCGGTTCTTGGCCAGGCTGGCTCGCAGATCGTCACACTGCTCCGTGTTGCGCCCAACGCCACCTACTTCGTCTCTGGAGTCGTGGCGAACGTCCACTTGGAGAGAACTCGCTATTTAGTATTGAGGAATGGTGCGCTCAGAGTAGAAGGAGTATAGTAGGCGCATATACTCGTATCATAAAATTGACAGTCGGTTTAAAAACAACGCACAAGTCCCTAATATTATGGAACTCGTGGATTGTTTGACTGAGGTGTGGAAAGAGATTCCCGACTATCCCAATTATTCTGTGAGTAATCTTGGTCGTGTCAAAACTACGAGACAGAATCCGCATCTGATCTTAAAAATGCAATGGCCTCCTTGGGGAGGCACACGATATGCTAAGATTAATCTTTGGAATGATAGCCAACAGAAAGCATTCTTCTTACACAGACTCTTAGCTGCGGCATTTATTCCTAACCCTGATAACCTTCCAGAAGTGGATCACATTGACCGCAACACTACAAATAACCAACTTGATAATCTGCGATGGGTTTCAAAATCGGCTAATAAAATTAATAGAATCTTACCGCCATCTAAGACAAATCTAAAACACATTCGTCACAAGGAAATCAAACCAAGTCCATGGGGTGTCACAATTACACGAGACCGTCAAACCATTTATTGTAAGTGGTTCGTCACTCTTGAAGAAGCAATATCTGCACGCGATGAGTTTCTGATTATGATATCTTATTAGATGGAGGAGCAACCAGACTCCGACGCACAGCCTGTTGAGGTTCAAGAAGCAGAACCCCAAGAGGAACAAGAGCCTATCCGTGATGTGGAGACATTCTGGACACGGTTAGATAATGTCTTACAGCATTTAGAATCGCAGCCGCAGCCAGGAACAAAGCCAGCCCGCTCGTTCATCTACCAGCCCGATCTGTTGAGCATCAGCAGTCAAGATGATACTGGTAATGAAAGTATGAAAAACGGCTTAGCAACCAACCCATATTTTTTTAACTCATTCTTAATTCAACTTAAGAAGCCATGCCTGAACGTTAAAGGCCTACAGCTTTTACGTTGTTCTTTCCCTACGCCTGTCACAAACATTCCAGACAGCGAAACTACATTTTGGTATTACCGCTTTCCCAAATACATAAACGACGGCAGATATTTTAACGCAGGAACACTTGTGATTGACCCATACGATGGTAATTTTTACATAGCCAAGGTTACTATACAGTATACAACTCCTCACAATAATCCTACCTTTTGGGCACCTGTTGGCTCTGTGGCTCCAAACACTACAAGCACAGGCGGTATCACGGCAATCGCACCTGCCATCAGTCTTACGTTTACAGAAATCAGGACAGTAGCCCCCTATTACACTTACTATTACACAACGACAAACCCAAGTGTTATTGTATCACCAGCACAGTTTACAGTCTCAGGCGCAACGGACGCAGGATTTAACGGCACCTTCAGTTGTTATGGCACGGTAGGCGCAGGACCCGGCACGTGGGCGGTCGTCTGCACCAATCCTTTACAGATTCCTCCAGGTGTCTCTTCAGGCGGCAGCATTGTCTCAGGCGGCACGGTTTACACGGCAACCTCTACTACAGGACTCTACATAGGACTCCCAGTCACAGTCACAGGCGCAACGACCAGTGCGTATAACGGCACGTTCAATACGATCACAGCAGTCACATCCACTTCTTTTACAATTAGTAATGGACTGTCTGGAGCGTCTTCAAAAGCAACATGGTCTGCCGCATCTATCACTCAGCCCTATCTGTATATGATTCGTCTCCAGCCGTCTTGGTTGCCTCCAGAGTTAGTCGGCACGCAGTATGCTTACAACCGCACCTTTACAGATTATGCGGATTTATCAACAGAATTAATTAAAGCGGCTACAAACGATCCATTAGGATCTCCTTTCACGACCGCTGGTGATGAGTATAGTTATCTTGCGAATGATGTATCGTTAAATTATAATGCGACCTACAATAAGATAGAGGCAACGTGGATTGATGACGAAATCTATTATCTGCCTGCGGGGTCTGAAGATCCCAATTTATTTGCTGCTGCCGATGCACTCTATTATGACACAATTGGAGTTAGTAATGTAAATCTTGGTGGATGGTCTGGCGATGGACAACCTTACAAGCTATACAGAACTCTCAATATGCGTCTTGGATGGACGTGGAATGGTAATACTACCAGCATTCCAAATTACAAGAATCAATTTCGTCCCATTCCTACATACACCTGGACAAATCCGCATAATAACGTCTTAGAAGTAACACCAGCGGCAAATATTGATAATTTTATAGCTCCTTGCTACGCATCTCTTGTCAATACAGCTACGGTCAGCATCTTCTTAGACCTGGTGGGTGGCTCAAGCCAAGACTCTACAGGCGCCGCAGGAGTCTTGGCGACAGTGCCGCTGACTACACAGAATAACGGTATTGGATTCTTTGACAAAGTCTTGAGTCATAAACTAACAAAGATACCGAGCCAGCTTCAGGAGCTGCGATTTACATTCAAAGATGAGCAGGGCAATCCATTCTTATTACCGAACTCGGCAGTGGTGAATCTGGACATAGGCATAGAATATTAGTCGCTACGTGTAGATGGATCACGTTCCTCGCCTTACTTCTTACAAGTCCAGGGTAAATCAGCCCGACCGTGTTTTTATTTCGTCTAATGACGATACGAGTCAAGCGTCAACTACAGGATTCAATCTTGTCCGTGCGACGTTTGACACTCCGATCTTGGATGCAAAAAGAACTCAACTCTTAAGAGCGACGATTCCTAACGCAACGGTTAACATTCCGGACTACCAGACTGTTTTCTGGTATTACCGTCTGCCTACGGCAACGACGATACCAAGCGATACATATCTAAAAGCGGTGCGTCTGTATCCGAGCCAGTATGTCCCGCCCACGAGTTTCACAACTTTTACTCTGAATCGCACCTTCAACGACCCGAACGACTTAGTGTCGGCTCTGAACGCTGCGGCATCTACGGGTGGTGATAGTGCAACCTACAATCCTTACTGGTCTGTGGGTGATGTATCGTTTGCTTATAACACGACGACAAAGCGCATCACATTTACTGGTCTTGCGAGTGGTAAGTTCTATGCCAACGCTGGCTGGAACGATCCTGTTGTGACGGCGGCAATTCAGAGTGGAGTAGTTCTTGTGAATAGTTATGGAGCTGCGGGCGCAGGCGCAGGAGCCATCCAACCTCTGCTTGCGGGCTACACTCTGAATCTGCGTGTCGGCTATGCGATGAGTGGCCAGAGTCTGACACCGCAGGGTAACAACGCCGCCGCTCAATCACTTTACGCAAACTTGACGAACTACACGTCAGCGCAGAACGTGGGAGTGCCGCCTGATTCTTTCCCGAGTTTGGTCTACACACAGTGCGTGTATATCTACGCCGACATTACGAGCGGCTCTGGCCTTGGCTCCGGCAAGCAACACAATCTGCTCGCCGTCATTCCTAATAACGCAGCGCCTCTTGGGATTTTACAATATGTCGCAGCTACTTTGACCTGGATGACGAAGGTGCCGAGCAACATTTACGAGATCCTTTTAGATATTCGTGATGATGCGAATCAGCCGCTGCCGCTACCAGATAATGCGCAGGTTAACGTAGAGCTTGCTTTCTCATATCATGATATGTGAGTCCAGCGCTTGCCTGCGATGATATCGGAAATTAATTGACGAGACACACCATAATCTTTTCCTAATTGAACGTGGCTTTTATCAGACGCACGGATTTCTAAAACTTTCGCCTCTGTGAGCTTTCTGTATTTAGTTCCATCCAGAATCCTATCTCGTTGGTTTCCAGATCTTGTATCTGCTCTTAAATGCTCTGGATTGACGCAGAGTGGTGTATGACATATGATAGGCGCGTGACAGATTTCAAAACCCTCTGGAATCTCGCCTTTGAATATTGTATAAAAGAATCGGTGCGCAAGCCATCGCTGTCCTTCAAATACAATTTGACCTCTTTCACCTCCACGTTTTTTTGTCCCACGTTTTGTGCCAGTCCAAATCCAACATCCATTCTCATCCTCTTGAATCTTTTCAAAGAACCGTTCAAGAGGATCCATCTCCGAGGGACATGCTTCCTTTAACAAAAACAACGTCAAGTTTAGATGAGTTGGGCAGGAGCAAGCCCTGTAATAGGAGGAGCTCTTTGGAGCGGTAACGCACCTTTAGTTACTACGCGACAATTGATAAGCACTGTAAGCAGCGCTACTGTTACTCTTCCTGCTCTTTGGTCTCTTTATCCGGCCATTAGCACGGTTAACATGTCAACGAATAGTTTAATTAATGTCTCAACAATCATCACTTCAAATCTTATCGCAACGAATGCGATCACTACGCCCTTCATTTCAACGATTGAATTGTTTTGCTCGTCCATTAACAATTCAACCATTGTCTTATTTGGTAGCACAGTGACGATTGAAAACGTGACAATCACAAACGGCACGGTCAAAGCGGATACTGTCGAGAAAACAAAAGACGTCTTTGATTATGCAAACGAAGCACTCGGCGTAGCTGGTAACGCTGTGAGTGTTGTTCAGGGGGCGGTCAGTGGATTCTTAGCTGATGCAGGATCGGCGATGCAACAGGTGCTCTGGACTACGTATGCCATAGACAAGGTGGTGAATCTGGCAACTGATGTGGTAAAACTTGCGACAGGTATCCAAGGATTTATTGATAGTCGTGAACAAAACAACATCAGCGGTGGAAACGTTCCAGGACAGAGTGCGCGAGTATATGAGACGTTCAACGGGACGACGCAGTTACAGTTCAGCACGCTGGGTGCGCCGACATGGACAGTGTTCAGAACGACAGATCAACTTAATCCTAATATGACTCTGGGTAAAGAAATCTACATCTCCACGCTTATCCCTGCTGGCAGCAAGTCTGTAAGATCTATCGGCGACCCGATGAATCTTCCTATTCTTTCAACGCAGCTCCTATCCACCACAAACTATGCCCAGAGTTTTGGACAGTGGCAGGCAATCTTAGGAACAGATTACAATCTGTTGACATCCACTCTTACAGCAGATAACGTAAGCAGTCTGTTTGCGGAAATCAATACGATCTCCAGTGGGAAGCTCACGACGAGCAGCATCACTGTGCTGGGTGGACTGGTCTTCTCAACACTTGCGAGCCCTTCTTTTGACATTTCACGCCAGACCATCTCGACCGTTACTTCATATGACAGCGTTTCGTCTGTTACGCAGCCCTTCTTAAATTACCAAATGACTCTGACAACGACGAGCCAGTCTGAGAGTTTCGACATGGGTTCTTGGTTTGATGTTACGCCAACGAACGCGAGTCTCTGGTCTCATAAGCAACTTGATTACTCTGGAGCTTATACGACAGGCTCATACCCTACTGTCAATATCGTCAGCGGCACATTCGTCACAGGAGATTTCTTTGACTTGAAGAATATTGCGACAGGTTCGGTTGTCCTGGTATGGAATCCGTTTGAGTCAGGAGGGCTGCTTCTTCAAGTTGTCCCAGGCACGTTCTACAGATTTACCTACTCAGGCACGGCATGGTCATATGCGGCCAATCCCACGCAGACCACACAGACCAACACCAATTCTTTTAACATAGTCCAAGCATGGGATAACACGACCATTTCAACAAACAATCTTCTAACAATAAACGCAGGAGAGGTAACCTTCCCTGGGTATACAAATACGAACATTGGCACCTTTAACAATCTGACGGCGACGAATGCGTATGTATCAACTCTGAAAGTTCAGACAGGCATCTTCTCAACCCTGAATGTATCCACTATTTACACGCAGAATATCATTGATGTCTACGTATCAACGACCACGGCTTTCTTCGATCAAGTATACACGAGCAGCATCTACGCATCAAACGCTATCATCAGCACTGGGTCAGTCTCAACCCTCACAGCGGGATATCTGACCTTTCAGAATGTGAATGCGTATTCAATCAGCACGACGAATCTAAGCTCGCAGAACATTCGTGCGATGACAGGTTACATTTCTTCTTTGAATTCAGAAGCTGCTGCGATTTCAAGTATAAGCACGGCGACCATCACAGGATTTCCTGGAGGAGGAGGCAGCAGCACAACAATTTCCTTTTCTTTCACAGGAGCAAATCAGACTTGGACTGCCCCTGCAGGAGTTACCTACATTGATATTATTCTGAAAGGTGCGTCAGGCGGAAATTATTCTGGAGCTGGAGGTTCTGGTGGGTCTGTTTCAGGTAGATTAACAGTAGTGCCAGGGCAAACCTACACAATCATAGTGGGTCAAGGAGGAGGATCAACATCTCCAGGAACTGGAACATATGGAGGAGGAGGTGGAGGCAATACATCTGGTGGTGGTCGTTCAGCGATTAGTTATGGGGGCGTTGATTTAGCAACAGCAGGCGGTGGTGGCGGCACGGCATATTTTGGAGGGCCTAACGGAGGCGCAGGTGGCGGTTTAACTGGCCAGTCTGGTTCTGGAATCTCAGCAGATGGTGGATTGGGCGGAACGCAGACAGCAGGAGGGAGTGGTGGAGTTGATTCAAATCCAGGCGGAAATGGAGCGCAGTATGCTGGCGGAGGAGGTAGTAGTTATGGTGGTGGTGGAGGTTCTGGTTGGTTTGGAGGTGGAGGGGGCGCAGATAATGCAACACCCCCTTCTTTCATGGGTGGCGGCGGTGGCGGCGGTTCTTCTTATGTTGGAAATCTCTACTTTAATGTAACGAATGTGCAAGGTGGAGGAGCGACGGCTGGTAATAATGGAACAGCCTCGCTGGTTTATTATTCAGGAACATTTAATGTTCTGACCGTTAACGCTGAACAAACGAATATTTTAGGAAATGCTTTTATAGACGGTGATGTTACGGGCGTGAATAGCTTGACAGCTCTGGCTCTTAATGCTAATACTTTAACATTAGCGCAACCAGTTGGGTTACCAGGTGGTAAAATCCAGACAATTAGTTCTCTTACACTTTCATCGCCTACTGTGGCTATTTCTTGCACTCCATCAACTACTGCAGGCTTTACAATTAATGGAAAAGGAATGATAAACTTTGAGTTTGGAGTATCACAGAGTTATTCATTTAACCAGTTGAGTGGAACAAAAACTGTTACAGATGCGAGTGGCAACAAATATCACCCAAGTAAGTGGGTAATGAACCACGCTCTGCTTGGTATTTATGAGTTCGCAGGTATTAACACTGCTCCTGCTTTTAACTTTATTAACACTTATCAAACTACAGATGTTAGTGGCAATTTTGCTCTTAAGTGGCAGATTTTTGCAAATGTAGACAGAACCGGAAATAACGCTGTTATAAAATGGAATCTGACGATGATCCCTCTTGAAATGACACAAGCATTCTCTACAGTCCAAGTCACTGGTGATGCTGTCGTGCCAATCGCACTCTCTACAGTCTTGTATACGTATCCTAACACGTATATCTCGACTCTTCTCGCATCGACAATTAATATAAAAGCAATCGAAAACATCAGTTTGAATGCTGGCCTTGGATTTCCTACATTCTTAGGAAATGGAACGGTCGCAATCAATGCATCTACAAATGTGAATCTGATGGCGAATTTTGATATAAACTTGGGTGCTTCACACGCGGTAGCCATAACTGGAAACAGCACGATTACTATGACTGCCTTATCTTCTATCAATACTGTTCCTGCGACCTATTTCAGTGGAGATGTAAGACTGAGTAGTATTAACGGGAGCAATTACCCTCCAACGAACGGCGGCACAGTTACGAGCACCTTTTCAACTCTATACACCTCAACGTTAGCAGGTAACCCAAACTATTTATCACTTACAGCGACCCGCAGCATTACACTTAGCACATTAAGCACTATCAATACTGTTCCTGC
>Ga0209777_10008313_pt1 | contig 11372 bp, 11 predicted proteins | sample FrelakmetHBP12HB_FD_187147 | JGI IMG/M metagenome (GOLD analysis project Ga0209777, IMG submission 187147) | Freshwater lake sediment microbial communities from the University of Notre Dame, USA, for methane emissions studies -HBP12 HB (SPAdes)... | ecosystem: Environmental > Aquatic >...
AGTAGCCATTACGGGTGGTGCGTTATCAAATTTACCGGGGGCACTAGGTAGAGCTGGTGGTGTCTTAGCAGCCCTTGAATTTGCATGGGAAACAGGTGTTACAGTTGGCCAAGGTTTAAATACGATGTTCGATAAAATGGGTTTAACTGGTGATACAACAACAGAAGCTCTGGTAGATTTCAGTAATTACATGACAGGTATTGGTAAAAAACTTTGGCATTTTTTTGGTGGGAAAGAAAGTCAAGGGGAGAAGGTAGATGATAAATTATTAGCCACTGTTATGAAAAAAGGTTTTTCTGAACAAGAAGCCAAGACAGTAATAGAAGAATCTAAAAAACAAAATATGGATATAAGAAATTATCTTATTAAAATAGGTAAGGTACCAGCTAATGTGGCCGGATTAAAACCGGTAGCAGGTCCGGCAGGGACAGTAGCAGCAAAACCAAAGACAACTACCGCTTTAACGGGGGCTGCTATGCCAGCTAATATGGGTACTGATCTTGCTACTGCTCAAGCTATGACAGCTACTGCTGCGGCTGCTACTGCTGCGGCTGCTGCGACTCCTGCTGCGACTCCTGCTGCGGTAGCTGCTACGACTCCTGCCGTTGGTGGAACTGAACCTAAAACAATGGCAGGTACATTTGTTGGTGGTCCTAATACTGATGGCTCTATTATGTTGCGAGTTGAGAATTTTCTTGGTATTCTTGCTCAATCTAATACAATGTTAAAACAAAAAACCAATAGACCTTCAGCGTAAGTTAATTAAAAAGTGGGGTTGATGGTTATCTTAATTAGGTAGAAGATATTATATATTATTTTAATGAGGGGTCATAATGTCAGCTAAACTTGAAAAAGCATTGGCGAGAAAGCAAGTCCTTGTCAGAAAAAATACTACAGGTGAAATAAAAGTCACTTTTGAGAGTAAAGATGTCAAGGATGTTATTTTGAGTCACAGGGGTATTGTTGATCTTTTATCAAAAAGAGGCGTAACCACCGAAGCGATTCGAAATTCAAATCTGAAAGAACTTATTCAAAAACGGTATGTCGAAATCCTTTAATTGTGAATTTATTTTTTTTCCTTTTACTAATACTGTACATTACGTTTAGTATTGGTTTCCTGTATTCTTTTATTTTTGACTTGATTGCCCTCATCATATTTGTTACCTTTGTAAATATCATTCATACTTTTTAATACTTATTTAATTCCACGGGGGGAATAATGAACACGAATGGGGTAGTAGCTATAGACCCAGATTTCTGTCCTAAATGCAATACCGAAGGCGATCCAATACAAGCAATTAGATGCATACCAGTCAAATGGAGTTGTCCAAAATGTGGTTCTAAGTGGACCGCTGATGGCATTTTAGAAGATGTTGTTGAAAATCCATTTCAGTTGAATGGATATTAACCACTATAATCATCTTCATCAGCTAGCATATTAGCTCTAGTTCGGATGCGTTTTAATTTTTTTAAAATGCCTCTAACATATTGCTTATCACCTATTGTACATCTGCGTTTGGAACGAAGATGATATCGCTTACAAGGCGTTCCTGCCCTATAAGCTGCAAGAGCAGGGGGAACACCACCGTATTCATCTATGTGATGTTTTAGAATACGGGCGGTACATCTAATATTTACATGCCCCTTAATCAATTCTTTTCTAGATTTGATATTACAAAAATCCCTTGCAGTAGATAATGTAATCTGACCCAAACCATAACTCGCTACAGCATTATATCGGCTTACAGGGTTTACAGACTTTTCGTTGAAAGAACTTTCATGTTCTATTAAAGCACTTAAAACTTTAGGGGGTATTCCAAATTGTTTTTCAGTTTCATCGATAACGGGTATAAATTCTGACTCCGGTCTATCAAAATCGAAATCATCTATGTCATCTAAGTCTAATTTATGTTGTTTATGCTTTTTGTAAAAATGTTTAGTGTGTGTATGCGCTAATGTCGTTTGACCACATAATAAAAGCAGTATTGGTAATAATAATTTTTTTGATCCCATTGTAATTCCTCATTATAGATAGTATTTCTTTGTTTTGTCCTTTCATGCTAATCGGGTATTTACCCATGTTAATATGCCTTATCAAAAATTAAATATCGAACTGTACCTATAATAATAACCATTGTAAGATGAGAATTATTTAAGTAACTAAGTTCCTTTGACACACTGAAATAAAAAGGTGATCGTTACCAATCACCTTACCAAGGAAAACATGAACACCAAGCTTCTTACTTAGCATCTTTTTTCTTAAATTTACAACAATTGAATTGTTCCAATTCTTTCTCCGTTACAACCAGCCCACCTCGTACCAGTTCAAGCAAACTCAACAAATATTTTTCTAATGATTCTATATCATCGGATACTACTAAAGGATCTCCGACCCATGATATTCCCAAATGTCCACTTTCATCTTTGTTATCATGTCCATAAATTTCATGGATACCAACGCAAGAAACCCCATTCTCTTCATGCTTAATCAGTATCTCATCCCAAGTATTCATTTTCACTAGGTTATCAAGTTTTTGCTCAATCGCTGGTAACATTATTCAACTCCTTGTTGGTGCATTAAAATTGATTTGTGGAATGAAAAAAGAATGTACCATTTAAATTTTTTTTGCCAGAGAAAAATTAAAAAAAATTATACGCTTTTTTGACTGTTCGATTCCCATCAGTCATTGAGCAAATTTGAATTCACGCTTATTTTTCTAGTATACGATTATGAAAAGGTAAAAATCATATGTCCATTTTAATAGCTGCTTTACAAAAAATTATAGTTCTTTCAGATTTTAAAACAGTTACCAAAAAATTTGAGGATCAGGGAATTGAATTAGATACTATCACACAATACCTAGATGATTTCAAAAAATTAAGAGATCGAAATGTTATCACAAAAAATGAACAAAGAAATATCGACTTTTGGGGTAAGCAAAAATTTGATGTATTTACCAAATTTGTTGATGCTTTAAAATTGAAAAAAACTAAAAGCGAGGAAAGAAAGCTTGAAAAAATAGAGGGGGCAAAATATATTACCGAAAACGAAGATTGGAAAGTTTACCATATAACTACCCACAAAGCGGCTATGCTTTACGGATCGGGAACTAAGTGGTGTATTACTGAAGAAGATGGTGAGCGATGGAATGAATATATCAAGGACAATGACTTCTATTTTCTTATTAACAAACACCCTGAAAATGCGGATAAGGCTATTTCTAAAATTGCATTACAAACATCACCCAGCGGGCATAAGTATATTTGGGATGCTACCGATAAGGAACATAGTTCCAATCCTGAATGGCACAGTTGGAATTTACCACAATTTATAATAAAGCCCAAAATAGCCCTAAAAGACATAATTGAGGATATTCTAGTCGATGGGATTACTCCCAAAGTAAAAGAATACTTTTCTAAAAATTATGACTGGGAACCAATCAGATATTTTCCTACACGTAAATTTTTAGCATTTGAAGAATATGAAAGTCTACCGGATGTTGCAAAAGCATGGGAGATGAAAAATTTTCAATTACTTTTGAGAAAAAAGAAAGAGCTTAAATCCAGCGATATTACTGTAAGTGATTCAACATTTGAATTTTATACTAAAGGTGTTTTGAAAAAAATATCAGAAGAATTATTTGATAGTTTGATTTCAAGAGTTATTACAAGCGGTCTAAAATCGGGAGATTTAGAAACATTTTTAAAAGAAGAGTCTCTATTAGAGGTTAATGATAAACTAACTAAATTTTCAGATTGGAATAGTTTTAAGAATATTTATAAAAACGAGCATCCTCTTGATCTTTTAGTTGAATATATTCGTTGGAAAGATGATGATCTAACCAAAATGTTTATGTTGGCTATTCAAGATGCTTCTTTTAAGGACACCAAAGAAGAGATATCTTCTAGAATTAGTGATGCATTTAAGGATCAATCAATATTAACGAGTATAGACAGTACGCTATATGTTGGGCTTAAACCAACCGAACTTTATGATTTTGTAAATATCAAAAAAGAATTCTTTGGTATTTTTAATAGTATTGATAATGTCATAGGGGTCGAATTTGAGTATTACGATCCAATTATATCAGACGTTTTAGGGTACGCACTAGATTACAACGTTGGTAGATCCTTAATCGATTATGCTAGAGGAGGGGTTACGACATGAAAAATATAATAGCTAGTGATCAATCATACCAAAGTATCTATATAAATTCTAATGCTGACAATTGGCAAGAAGCTATAGTCTTTCATGAACCCATCTTTGATGATGAAATACCGGGTGTAATTGCGCTTAAAAGTCTTAGGCTAGAGGATTGCCTTGGTTTTGTACTAGCGGCTCCCAAGAGTCGTTTAAGGTATTTTAGGGAGAAAATAAAAGACCTAGATGCTAATGAACAATTGGGTAAAAAAAAACCAAGAGATATTTTGAATAGGTTGTTACAGCTTTCCGAAGAAATAGATGGGACTGTAGTTTATATTCAAGAGGAAAATTTGGGTGTACCAAAAGAACATATTGATGGTACAAAACCACCTGAAAAAAAGAAAAAAGAACCTAAGTTTAAAAAGAGCAATAAAAGTAAACAACAACAGCAGACAGATAGTTTTTTTGATCCTTTGACTAAACGAGAGTTAGTAACAAAGGGGCCACAATACTTTGATCCCTCTTTACCAAGTATGGATAAGGTTGAAAAACAAATATCCCGTGGAAAAGCATTAAATGCCAGTTTACAGCTTATTCAATCGCCGGATATAGATATGTACCCCGATAGCATAAACGAGGCAAATACCCCTATCTGGAACGATGCTATAGCTATTATAAAGACAGATGGTTTTCCTTGTGAAGATAACAAGAATAGATGGGTATTAGTATGTAGGATTTATGAGGACTTATGTAAACAACTAGAATTGCGGCCATACAAAATAAAAGCACTAACAGATATAGATGTTGATGAGATCAAAAATGATATTAGAGGCAGGATGGGGTTTGCTGCTAAAACCCTTCAAACAATTCTCCCTTCGGAAAAAGAACCGATTCAAATCAAACTCAGATTAAAAGATGTTGTTATGGATAATGATTCGGTACATATCATTAGCAACGCTAGCTACAAAAGTTCTGACGGCAATGCTGTTTTGAGTGCAATTAGTAATGACCATGGGTTTAAATACGCTATTACTTCTGTATGCAAGAATGTAATAAAACAATTAGATAGTAGAACAAATATAACAATAAGTGCCTTAAGGGGTACTATAATCGCATATGTTACTTATACATTGCCCCTGAAAGAAGCTGAGAGGCTATTAGCTTTTAATACCAATGATCCCGAGAAGATTAGATTTGGTGTTATGAATATCTATAAAGGAAAGCTCGCAACCGCTTCAAAAATAGTTGTAGAAGGTAAAAGAATAGTAGCAATCACAGAAGAAAAAGTAGTTAAACTACTTTTCCATATACTCCCTCAAGAGGGCGTTGATCCTGAAACTGTAAAAGATTTGATAGATGAAATAAAAGACAAGAAAATTTTACTCACTATCTTAGAAAAAATTAATAAGCTTAAAGTTAAATATCCAGACCTTGTAGAGCATATAATTGCTAGTATGGGTGAGGAATATATATTAGAAAAAATCAATGCAAATGAAGCCTCAATAGCTTTGCTTTGGATGGTAGATGATGAGTATATCCCTAAATTAAAACTCACTGATGAGCAGGTCAAACAAATACCGCAGCATGATTGGAGTGAGGCTTTTTTTGAAAGGTTATTTGAGGTATTTAAAAAAACTAATGACTCTTCCAATTTTTCTGATATACAGATAGCAATAATGTTAGCCGACTTTGAAGACATACCTGCCGATAATATAGAAATTCTACTTAAACAAAAAAGAATAAAACCTTGTATTCCATATATTTTAAACATTTTTAACAACAAACATTCAGAAGCATTCGAAGAAGCTGTAATACCTTTTTATGAAGACATAATGAAAGAAGATTATGATAGTGGATTTTTAATGCTGGTGGATTTTTCAATTGGGAAAATCGATGAACTACTTCCCATAGCAGCAAAACATTTAGATGGTGATAAGATTTTATCATTTGATACTGGTAGTATCAATATTGTTTCTGACTTAATCAAACTATATCGAGTAGCTAACGAAGAAAATCAAAAGCTAGATTTATTCTATATTCCGTTTGAAGTTTTTAGTTTTGATGCAAAAGATGATGACGGTGAATCTCTTTTAATATCATATTACAACGATTCAAAAAATACAAAATATCTTACGGATACTCTTATCAAAAAAATAAAAGATGAGAAAATAACAAGCGAAGGTGAGTTTGAGCTTGTAAACGACAAAGCATTGGAACAAATAAAAGATACACCCATCTGGAATTATGTATGGGATAAGTTTGATATTCAGGATGATGATGATTTTATATGGTTATATAAACTTTTAACCCCTGAACAAAAGAAAACTATTCTTGATGATAATGGATACTACCACGAAAAGAATTTTGGTATTGCGTTATATGGTCTAGAACCAGCATTTGAAGAAAAGGCTGTTGATGTTGCTATAGATCAATATAAAAATAATAAAGATGATTATTTTATAGATTGGCTAACAGGGGTAATCAATCCTAAAGTCCTTAAAGAATTATACGAAAAACTTGGTCCACTTAACTTTATGGAACGACTTATTTCAGACAGTAATTTTTCATCTATTGCAGATATTTTAGATAAGATTGGCATCAAACCAGAAGATATCGATCCTTCACAAGTACCCGAAAAATCATATGGTAGATTTTTGTTGCTAACAAAACAATATAAAAAATTATACGAAACAGTAGCACAAAAAGATCCTGAAAAGTTTTTAAATTTTCTAGTATCTACCCCATTACCTATTTGCTCTGCTATTGGTATAAAAAACTTTTTAAACTTTATCAAAGACATCAACGACAGTGAATTTGGTCAGAATGCAAAAAAAACAATTGGGTGGGTACAGATGCTTGAGGAAATTAAACCACTTTTTGAAAAAGAAGAAGTTGAACTCAGTAAAGACGACTTTGAGTATGTACTTAATCTTTACGAAAAAGATGCTGATTTCTGTATGGAATTAATAAATGAACTCCCTGATGAGATGTTGAAACATTTTGAAGATTCAAAAAACTCTCTTCTTAGGTATAAGGCACTCGCCGAAAACCCTAGAAAATTTTTAAATTTTATATTGAGTGAAAAGCAAATGCCCGCATGGATAAGTTACAAACTTTTTGATAAATTGCCGCCAAAATTGTTAAGGGAATTTGCTAGTAGTATTAATAATAACAACCTAAGTAAACTTGATGGTGCTAAGTTATATATTGTAAGAAATCTATTCCCAGATGAATATTTAAGCAGTAATCACGCATGGGCATTTGCAGATGCCCCACAAGAAAGAAAAAATCATTTTATAGATGTCGTGGGGGAAGATACTTTAAAAGAACAATTAAAAGAAAAAGACTTTAAACGATTTTTTGGGGATATTCCCAGATTCGAACGACCAGAGAAAAATAAAAAATTACCGGCACAAGTTATAGAAGATAAAGCAGAATTATTTCGCCTTATCTTACCACTTGCTAAACCAGCTAAAGGTTAGGGGAATATGTGGTTATGAAAAATATAATCTCGTTAGCAAAAATAATGGTTAAAGTTGATGACACAACAAAACCGATTCACCCTGTACAGGAAATGCTTTTACAGAAACTTCAAGATACTCCCGATGACTATGTTGTTAAGTTTACAGATTTGAAACAGGCGTATCCCGACATAGCTGATAAGTTAAAAGAAAAACTATTTCCAAATAAAGGAACACTTACTGTCAAGGAAATAAAGCAAAACATTAGGGATATGAAAGTAACTGATGACAGGTTTTGGCTCAGTGAGACTCCATATAAACTTGGTGTTCAACAAAAAATTAATCACCCTCAAATCGCAATACAATTAAACTTTACACCTGAGATGATATCAGAACTCAAAAAAAGCCCACCAACATATAAATTCCTAAGTAAAATGTTCGCAACGAAAGAAGGTTCTCCACACCCATTGAATAATCAAACATTTGCATGGGCGAGAGTTTATAAGTTCCCCAAATCATGGGTTATTGAAGAAATACAATCGGACTTTATTGGATGGGAATCGGGTTTTAAATCAATGACAAGGGAACAACAGAGCGAATTTGATAAATTTAATGAAACAGAGCAGAAAGAAATCTTAGATTTTCTAAAAAATAATTTTGATAGATGGGAACATAAATTTTTATCGACGCTGATGCAAATGGCTAGAAAAGATGGTGTCAAAGATATATATTTATTTGATGAAGAGGAAAAAGAGGGTCAAAAAACAGCCCCCTCAAAATTGAAATGGTTTTATAAAAATATCCCCAAGAGTATGGGAATGCAAAAAGAAACTATATCACTTTCCGATACTCCTAATAAAAAATATAAAGTGTGGAAAAAAGTATTGGCAAAATTGACAAAAATGACAAACTTGACAAAAGTAGAATTAACTAATAAGAATAAAATATTGTTAGCTGCTTTAACTAGATTGGTAGGTGTATAATGTGGTTCAAATTATATATTGCACACACATGTTTTTGGTTCTTATTTCAGTATATTTTTTTCTGTGCTTATGCACTACGGATGGGTAACAAAAAAAGTGGTTCAAGTTTCTATGCTTATTCGCACCTAATTTTTGGTGCCATATTAGCGATATTTTCAGCGACTCTACATGATATTATATGTTCTTTGATGTAGCTAATCCTTTCTCCAGATAAAAGGTAATGGTTCATTTAAAATGAAAAGATGCCTCATATTAGCTACATTGATTACGTCTGAATCTTTTGGATAGATTTCTACGGCATCTTTATCACCAAAACCCAATTTGCTTTTTATTTTTTGTAACGTATCCCAACTAATCCCTTCTCGCCAATCGCCATAGTCATCAATATCACTTCTATTTATAGATAGTCTAAGATGGCCACCGTCAGCATAAATTTGTACCAAATAGTCTTTGGATCGATATGCCTTCACGGGTGATTTTTTGACAGCAATAATATGTTCCGGTAAAGGTATTTCAATGAACTTCGCTGAATAGCGTTTGTTATCCTCATTAAACTGCTTACGATAATTATTCAATAATATTTTTCGTTCTTTACTTGTTTTTGCTGACATTATCATGTCTTTAATGTGGCTCATTGTAGCATACCTTTATTTTTTTCCTGTTTGGAATCCATGTTTCTTCAGTTTGTATGGTTTTGAATTTTTGAATAGCTTCCCTAAGTTCATACTCACCTTGAATTTTGTAATTATAATCGGGTTCAAGTTCTTCCATCATATCCTCTATTATTTGATCCATTATCCTATCAATGTTAAGATCACGCCCAATTTTAACGGTATCGCATGTTTCAACATATCCCGGTCTATCATCGGGATCATAATCATTACAAATAATATGATCTATGAACTCTTCTAAGTCTGAGTAGTAATCGCCATTATTATCAACAACAGGACCATTTTCATACTCAATAAGAGGCATCTTATCCCATCTGGCCTGTTCTTTAAGTTCGTTACGTTTTTTAACGCAATCTGGACACAAAGCGTAGTAAGACGCTTCTATGTATTGCTGCTTGCATTCATTACAAAAAGGAGCCTCACAGCACTTTGCTGCTTGTTCCTGTTGTTCATAAAGTCTACCACATTTACCACAAGCCCACACACCTGTCGATGTATGCGTGTTTTCAACCAATTTAAAAAGTTCAAACGGTTTTTTAGCTCCTATTATTCTTCTCATACAATTTTATCCTACCCCATCATTTGTTTTCTAGAATATCTTTGACCAGTTTCCCATCTACTTTGCCTTTTAATACAAGCATTACATTTCGCATGGTTTTTTCTTCTGGAAAAGTTTTTAGAAATTCTAGAATCTCTTCTTTACTCATTTGTTTCGGAAGAAACTCATCAACTACCTTAAGTTCTTTTTCTATTTTTTCGACAAATTCTTTTTGATCTATAAACTCTTCTTTAGCTTTACTCAATCGTTTGCGGTATGCCGTAACAACTTCTTCAGCCGTTTTCTGTATGCCGCTTTTAAAACTTTCGTTTTTAATTTCACTTATAAGCATTCTAACTACATTTAATCGATCAGTATCTTTAGCTTTTAGAGATTTTTTCATTTCTTCCTGCAAACGATCCAACATAAACATAAATAATCCCTTTTCAAATGTAAAAAATTCGTATAAATTAATCAACACAACAAAACAACAAAATAAACCAAGGAGCGAAGTAATGCTAGATGTAACTAAAGGAAATTTGAATTTTCGAAAATGCAAGAAGAAACCTGTTGCTGTTTTGGCGGTTCAGATTAATGAAGACTTTATCGTTGATACCCTTGAAGGTGCGCTAAAAGGACATACTGGAGATTATTTAATAGAGGGTGTAAGAGGAGAAAGATACCCAATTCGTAAGGATATTTTCGAAGAAACTTATGATTGGCAATAATTGTTTACTAATTTATCATTGCTAGGTAAACTTATATTTTGTATGTAATATACTGCGTGCGAAAACCATTTTCAAAAAGAGGGGAATTATGAAAAAGTTATTACTTTTACTTTCAGGGCTATTATTAGTCCTACTTGGTTTCGGGTGTGGGAAAGATAATTCCACAGATGATACCACAGAAACAGATTTAGTGGGTGTTTGGGACAATGCAAACTGCACAGATCGACTAACCTTAAATGCGGATAAAACATTTGCGTGGACTGAAACAGCAAACGCGAGCACCACTAATGGTCCTGTCGCTATTAGTTCTATTGGTACTGTTATCGAACCTATCGCCACTACAGTTACACCTGTGTATGAGGGATCGTATTGGAGGGATTCGAATCAAATCAATTTTGAATTTTCATCAAAACCGGGTGAGCTATATCAGTTTACTACAACCAGCAGAGAGTTAATATTGATTAGAGAAGCTGTTAAGAATATTTATATCAAAGTTCCTTCAAAAGTTAATGCTGGGAAAAATGTTGCAGAACAAACAAATTGTGCTATACGAGATTGGGGTACGCCTGTACCGGCACCGGTACCACCTGTACCACCGCCACCGCCTAAGAACGATCCAATGAAAAAGCCACAACCGCCACAGCAACAAAATCCACCTGTGCCACCACAGCAACAAAATCCACCTGTGCCACCACAGCAACAAAATCCACCTGTGCCACCACCAGCACCTGTACCACCAGCACCTGTACCACCACCGGCACCACCACAGCAGCCACCGGCACCACCACAGCAGCCACCGGCACCACCACAGCAGCCACCGGCACCACCACAGCAGCCACCGGCACCA
>Ga0209777_10008314_pt1 | contig 11372 bp, 7 predicted proteins | sample FrelakmetHBP12HB_FD_187147 | JGI IMG/M metagenome (GOLD analysis project Ga0209777, IMG submission 187147) | Freshwater lake sediment microbial communities from the University of Notre Dame, USA, for methane emissions studies -HBP12 HB (SPAdes)... | ecosystem: Environmental > Aquatic >...
CTCCGCTCTGCCCACTGTCGCGCCACGCGCATCATCTTATGCCCTCCTGGGTTACCGCCAGGAGGTATCGGCAATTTCCAGCCGAAAAATGTGTACAATGACAAGGGCTTCAGCCGGGGGTGGCAGGCCGTATGAGCCACTGTAGCCCCGTTCACGGGGCTTACCTCAGGAGCTTGGGCCATTCAAAAGGCCCTTGGCCACTGCCGGTAACCGTCGTGAACGACGGTACTGGCTTGTGTTTTCGCCCCATACCCCCAGCTAGAGCAGTTCACGATTGGGTGTATCCTCGCGCATTCGTGGCACGGGCATCTTGCCCGTGTCCACGGCCTGGAAGGCCGTGCCACAAGGTCACAGCCATTCGTGAAGTGCTCTAAAGCTGGGGGTTAGCGGGACGACTCGCGTAGGGTCACATACTTCTGCGGCACGGTGCTAAGGGCTAATCCCTCGCCCCTGTCCCCTCTTCCCTTGCCAAACAGTTACCTAACACTTGATTTGGCCGACATCTGTCGGTCAAATCCTCAGCCGCCTAACTCCCACAACTCCCATACGTCCCATTGGTCCTATAAGTCCTATGTCCCACACGCTTTGCGCTTGCCAGCTACGGCTACCAGCGTTTTCTCGCGTGTCAGACCACCCTGTTTTGCGTAGTACATACGGAAAGCAGACAGGAACCAATGTACAATGCCAACCAGCAACGCTTTGTGCCACTGGCCGCAGCCAGGGGCCTTTCCCCCAGCGGAACTCCAAGCGTGGCCCGCTCCAAGCGCAGCGCGGGGCGGGTGAGCGAAGCGAACAAGAAGCCTCGCCTTAGGCACGCAAAGCCAGGACAATGCCTCCTTTGCCTTGTGACGTTCGAGACAAGGCTTTTTGTGCCTTCGGCACCCGCCCCACTTGGGCGGGCCATCCAGGCCTGCGGTACACCGGCCGTTCATTCAGCGACATCCACCTCCTGCACTGGAGGACAAAAAATGTCACTAGAAAGTTACCAATTCTCAGTAAGAAAGTTGGTAATTCCCGTGGAAAAACTGGTAGTTCCTGTGGAAAAACTGCTAGTTCCCGTGGAAAAGCTCAATGTTTCCCCTAGAACTGCGCCTTCCACCGGAACGGCCACCCCGTGGCACGGGCATCCTGCCCGTGGCCCGGAACGGCCATCGCTTCCGGCACAGAATCCGCTAGTTTTCCGTGTTTTTGCCATATTTATAAGGAGTTACATGACCCGTGAAGAAAAAAAAGGCGCACCCCTCAAGTTCCGGGGCTGTCTTGTGCCACTGATGTGGCCGCGCCGCAACCCCCTCCCCTTGCGGGAGGGGGCAGGGGGAGGGTCATTTGGCGCAGCCTCATCCGTGCGGCCACGCTGGGTACTGACCGCCTGCCGGTTTTCGATTGGACGTCAACAACCGGGCGGGCTAGGTGTATCTCTAGTAGTGACGGGGGCCAAGGAGGAAGGTTAAGATAGCCATGCCACGAAAGTCTCGGTCTTTTCCCTCTTGCGCTGGGGCGCTGCTTGTCAGTTGTCTCCTCTGGTGCGCAGCCTGCGCTCGCGCCGGCGAGGACGCAGACTTCCGCCGCGCTCACGGCTACTACACGCTGCAAGAGTACAAGCTGGCGGTCGAGGCGTTCGAGAAATACCTCACCGATTTCCCCAAGGCCGAACGCGCTGAACAGGCCTGCCTGCTCCTGGCGGAGAGCCACTATCAGCTCAAGCAGTTCCCCGAAGCGGCCGCGGCCTATGAGCGCTTCATCAAGAACTATCCCGCGTCCGCGCGCCGGCCTGAAGCGCTGCTGCGCGCAGCGAAGGTGTGCTTCCTCACCAAGCAGCCCGAGCAGAGCCTTGGCGCGGCGGAGGCCTTCCTGAAGGAAAACCGGCCCAAGCTGGGCACGCCCAATGTCTCTTCCGAGCTGCCCGTGCAGCTTGCCACGGCGCTGTATTACGCGGGCGAGGACAATTACGCGCTCAAGAAGCCTGCGGAGGCCAAGGCGGCTTGGGACGATCTGATCAAGACCTGGCCCGACTCCCAGCTTGTCCCGGATGCCAGCGAAGGCCTGGGCTGGATTCACTTCGACGCCAAGGAATACGATCAGGCTCTGGCGCGTTTCAAGCTGACCGCCGCCGTGCCCAATCATCCGCGCGCCGCGTCAGCCAAGCTTATGGAAGGCCGCTGCCTCGCCGCCTTGAAGAAGACCGATGAAGCTCTGGCCGCATTCAAGGCGGCCTTGGCTCTGAGCGGCACCAGCAAGGAACTGCAGGCCGAGGCCGCGCTGCGCAGCGCCGAAGCTTTGTTGTCGGCTGAACGCTACGCGGATGCGCTGGCCGCCTACAAGCGCCTGGCGGAGGATTACCTCGATACCCCTGCGACGCTGCCGGCTTTGGCCGCGGGGGCGCTGGTCTGCATGGAGGCGCAGCATCAGGCCGAAGCGCTCGTCCTGGCCGACTTGTACTTGGCCGGTCCTGCTACGGCGGCGGACCGCCCCGCGCTTTGGCGCCTCAAGGCCCGCGCGCTCGCAACCCTGAATGACGAAGCGGAAGCCACGAAAGCCGCGCGCAAGGGAGTGGATGAGGCGGCGGCCCTCACCGACGCGAAACGCAAGGCCGAGGAACAGCCCGCCGCGCTGGTGCTCCTGGCGGAACTCTCCGGCGCGCAGGGCGCGGAGACCTACCAGGAAGTGGTGAAGCTTTATCCGGACACGCGCTACGGCCTGGCAGCGCGGTACGAACTGGCGCGCCTGGCAGGCCAGGCGGGGAAGGGCGATGAGGCCCTTGCGCAGGCCAAGGCCTTGCTCGATCTGCTGGCCAAGAAGGGCGATGACAAGGCCCTGGCCGGGTTGCGCCGCGATGCGCTCTTCGCCGCGGGCGAGTTCGCCTTCCGCAAGCCGGACTACAAGGCGGCGGAGGAATACCTGAAGGCTTACCGCGAGTTGGCCGGGGACAACGATCCGCGCGCCGACGATGTGGATCGCAAGCGGGCCTGGTGCAGGCAGGAGGCTGGTGATCCCGCCAGCGCGATCCAAATTCTCGACGCGGCCCTCAAAGCTTTCCCCAAGAGCCAGTACCGCGCCGAGATGCTGTATCTGCGCGCCTCCAGCGCCGCGAAGGCCGGCGCAACCGAGGATGCGGTGAGGGTCGCTGAAACGCTGGTCAGCGAGTTCCCGGATTCGCAGTTTGCCGCAGATGCGCTCTACGACTCCGCCACGCTTCTCTACAAACAAGGGAAGTTCGACGGGGCGGTTGCCAAGCTGAACGTGCTCCTGGAGAAGAAGGAGTTCGCCGCTTCGCCTCTGGCCGGACCCGCGCTCCAGTTGCGCGCCTCGGCGCGTTTGCAGGCGGGCAAGCCCGCGGAGGCGCAGGCCGATGTTGAGCAACTGCTGAAGAAAGAAGCCGGCACCGATAAGAAAGAGCGGCTGGCCACTTTGCGCCTGATCCGGGCTTTGGCGCTCACGGCACAGCCCGGCAAGGAAGCGCAAGCAGAAGCCGCCCTGACCGATCTGATCCAGGCCGGGCCCGCGGACGCGCCCGAGGTGAAGCAGGCGCTTTTGCGGCGCGCCAACCTGCGCTTCGATGGCAAGAAGTTCGCGCAGGCCAAGGAGGATTTCGCCGCCTTGGCCGCCGCTCCAGGCCAGCCGGCCGGCGCCGAGGCGCTCGACGCCATGCTGCGCCTGGCACTGTGCCACAAGGAGCTTAAGGAGACGGCGCAAGCCAAAGCCTTGTTCGACAAGCTGTCTCAGCAGAAGCTGGAAGGGGTGGCGGCTTTTGAAGTGCCCTTCCAACTGGGGAACATCGCCTTCGAGGCGTCCGATCATGCCGCGGCGATAACGCATTATGAAAGCGCTCTGGCCGCCGCGGCCGGCCTGAAGGACCTGCCCGTGGCCGCGCGCAGCGCCGCCAACCTGAACCTGGCTTGGTCGCTGAAACGTTCGAACCTGGCGGAGAAGGCGGCCAACGCTTTTGCAGAGGTCCTGAAATGCGATCCCGAAGGTCCCTATGTGGCGGAAGCCTTGTACGAGCGCGGGCGGTTGCTGGAGGAACTGAACAAGCCTGACGAAGCCCTGCAGGCGTGGAAAGAAACTATGGAACGCAAGCCGGACAGCCCGCAGGCGGAGAAGGCGCTGTTCCTGACCAGCCAGAACCTGGCCAAGCGCGCGCGCTTCCCCGACGCGTTGGCAGGCTTCGAGAGCTACCTGAAGAAGTACCCGGCGGGACCTTCGCTGCGCGAGGCGTACTGCGGCCTGGGCGAGTGCAGCATGCAGGCCGGCAACGCCAAGGGCGCGCGCGAAGCGTTCAATAAAGTCCTCGGCGAGAAGGGACAAGAGGCGGACCTGGACGACGTGGTGGAGCGGGCCGTCCTGGGGCTGTCTGAACTGGGCCTCAAAGAGGGCGACGCCATGGCAGGCAAGAAACTGGCCCTGCGCGTCCTGACTGAGCGTACTGCGTCCGCGTGGCGCGACCAGGCCTACTTCCTCGCAGGGCAGTGCAGCGAGAAACTTGGCGAACCGGAGAAGGCTATCGGCTACTATCGGAAACTTCTGGCCGAGCTGCCCAAGAGCACACACGCCGACGCGGCCCAGGAGCGCCTCAAGGCCCTGGGGGCGCCGAAGTAGCTGAAGTCAAGAGTGAAAAGGCAAAAGGCACAAGTTCCCCGCGATCCTGCCGTTGCTTTTGCCCTTTGACTTCTTACTTGAAAAGGATTGTCCTTATGACTGCACCGCCACCCTCAGAAAGGAAATCCCGCTTCTGGCGCAAGGTGCTGATTGGCTGTGGCGTAGCCCTCGCGGCTGGGATTTTCTTCACCGCCGTTGTGGTTGCCCTGATCTGGCAATCAGTGAGTTGGCTGAAGAACGCCGCCGAGCCGAACATGGCGCAGTATGAGCCGGTCGGGTTATCGCGGGGAGAGGACGAAGACGTCGCGCGCGTAATGAGCGGCATAAATGAGGCCAAGCAGAATGGCACTGTCTATGACGAGTACGTGACGCCACGTGTTTTCAATGGCGCGGTGCAGAAGATCATTGATGGCGAACAGCGCAAGGGCACGGCCAAGCCTGACGCGCCTCTGTTCGTGCGCGGCGCCTTCGTGGGCGAGCACATGTCTCTGCGGATAACGGTCCCAAAGACGGAAGAGTCCGTCGGCCAGCAACCGCAGAAGGCCCCGCCGGCGATCTTGCCTGAGGCAAAGTACATCAATGCCGAGGCAGTCTTCGACCTGGAAATCGTGGAAGGCGAGATCCTGCGCGCCAAGGTGCACAAGCTTGTCCTGCGGGGCCGCGACGCGCCCCTGATTTCACGCTGGGTCGTGAACTACTACATAGGCGGGCTCAAGGAAACCAGCCACAAACTGCCCAACGACCCAGCCAACCCCTTCTGGGCCATCAAGCTGCTGCGGCGCGAAGGAGACCGCCTGCATCTCATGCTGGACGGCGCACGAATGGAAAAGAAATGATGAACGATGAATGATGAATGATGAATACGGAGAGACGCGTGATGAGTTATGAAGGAGGAAGAACAGAACCGCCGCCGAAGCAAGGCGACCTGCATGTCCTTACGCGGGATTACGCGCTAAGGATACTGCGTTTATACGGCGCGCTTCCAGAGCACACGGAAGCGCAGGTACTTGGCAAGCAGGTGCTGCGGAGCGGGACATCCGTTGGCGCACAGTACCGTGTGGCGACACGGTCGAGATCGCCCGCTGAGTTCATAAGCAAAATGGAAGGGGCGCTGCAGGAGCTGGAGGGAACTGCATATTGGCTTGAGCTGTTGGGCGCAGGCAAAATGCTTCCAGAGAGCCGGCTGGCCGCGTTGCGCGCTGAAACCAATGAACTTATTGCCATGTTTGTTGCCTCAGTAAAGACGGTCAAGGCCAGGAGGTGAGCAAAGCCATTCATCGTTCATCATTCATCGTTCATCATTAGGAGTGTTTCTTGCGCTTCGGGATGCATCTGCCGCTGAAGAACGGGCCGCAACTCGCCAGGGCATTGGGCTGCAAGGCGCTCCAGGTTTTCTGCGGGAATCCCAGGGGCTGGCGCAGAGCGCCTTTCGACCCACAGTTCCTCGCGCGCTTCCGCGCCGAGTTGGCGGACGCAAAGCTTGATCCGCTGCTCGTTCACGCCTCGTACCTGATCAACCTCGCCACGCCTGACGAGCGGCTGTACCGGCTTTCCCGCGAGGCTTTCATTGAGGAACTCAAGCGCGCGGCGCAACTCGGCGCCCGCTACTACGTCGTCCACTCCGGCAATCACACAGGCGCGGGAACGGCCGCCGGCATCCAGCGTGTCGCGGCTTGCGTGCGCGAAGCCTTGGCACGAGTGCCGCAGGGGACGGAAATCCTGCTGGAGAACAGCGCCGGCGGCGGCACGGAGCTCGGCGCCACTTTCGAGGAAATTTCCGCCATGCTGGAAGCCTGCCGGAGCGCGCGCGCAGGCATGTGTCTGGACACCTGCCATGCCCTGATCGCCGGTTACGAGATTCGCACTCCTCAAGGCGCGGCCGCAACCATTGACAGGCTGGCGCGTACCGTGGGGCTGGAACGTCTGCGCTGCCTGCACGTCAACGATTCCAAGGGCGACTTGGGTACGCGCCTGGACCGCCACCAGCACATCGGCCGCGGTTTCATTGGAGCAGCCGGCTTCCGCGCCTTCTTCTCCGATGGCCGCCTATGGCATCTGCCGGCGATTCTGGAAACGCCGAAGGAGCAGCCCAACGACGATCTGGATAACCTCTGGCGTGCTGTCGAGTTTGCGGTTGCGGCCGGAGCCACGACGCGGGCCGAAGCTGGCAGGCGGCCGCGCAGGACAAAACCGCTGGCAAAAACAGAACGCCGCGGCAAGATTGGGGGAGGGCGGGGGAGAGTGAGCGCAGGATAGAAGGAGAGCACATTTCGGAATGCCCAGGTCAAAAGTTGTCGCGCTGTTGCTGGTCTCATTGCCTTTGTGGTTTGGCGTCGCAGCCGCGGAGGAGTTCGCGGAAATCCAGGCCAGGATCGCGTCCTTCACGCTGGAGAACGGCCTGACGGTGATCCTTTATCCGCGCGGAGATGCGCCGGTCATCTCGTGCGTCACCTATGTCAAGGCCGGATCGGTGGACGAGCATACCGGTATCACCGGCATTGCCCACCAGCTCGAACACTTGGCCTTCAAAGGCACACCCAATGTCGGGACCAAGGACTTTGCCGCCGAACGTGCGGCGCTGGACGAGATTGACAAACTCTACGCCGGGATTCAGGCCTTCGAAGGCGACATGACGGGCGAGATGCGCGAGGAGTTTCTCGCACTGCTGGCACAGGCCGTCAGCACTGGCTCGCGCGAGGGGAGCGGTGGGGCCGCGCAGCAGGTCCAGGGGCTGTTGGCCAAGTGGGAAAAACCGGGCGTGACGCTCACAGAAGACAAGAAGGCCGCGCTGGCGCGCGCAGTGCAGGTCCTGGCCGAGAAGGTGAAGAATGCCGAGCAGTATGTGGAGCAGAACCAGTACGCCAACGTCGTAGACCGCAACGGCGGCGTAGGGCTCAACGCCTTCACCAGCGCGGACCGCACCGTTTATCACGTTTCGCTCCCCGCCAACAAGCTGGAACTGTGGGCTGCGCTGGAGACCGACCGCTTCATGAACACCGTGCCGCGCCAGCTGGAGAAGGAAAAGCAGGTAGTGCTGGAAGAACGCCGCATGCGCACCGATACCAGTTGGTTCGGCAAGTTGTACGAAGCCTTCATGGGCAGCGCTTTCCGGGCTCACCCCTACGGCGTGCCTGTGATCGGGCACCGCAGCGACATCCTGGGCTATACGCGCGCAAAAGTCATGGGCTTCTACCGCTCACATTACGTGCCCCAGAACACGATCGTGGCGGTCGCGGGAGACATTGACGTGGAGAAGACGCGCCAACTGCTGAGCGCGTACTTCGGGCGCATCCCGCGCGGACCCGAACCCGAGAAGCCCATCACCGTGGAGCCGCCGCAGGACGGGGAACGGAGGGTCGAGGTGGAGTTCGCGGCCCAGCCGGCGCTGCTGGTGGGCTACCACGTTCCGGAACGGAACCATCCGGACACCCCGGTGCTGGTCGTGCTGGATGAGACCGCCACCTCGGGCCGGGCTTCCAGGTTCTACACGCGCCTGGTCAAGACGCGCAAGGCCGCCGCGGTCGGGTCGTGGATGGCTCCGGGCGCGCGTTTCCCGCGCCTGTTCATCTTCAGCGCGGAGACCCCTGAAGGCACCAGCGCGGATGAACTGGAAACGAACCTGCTCGCGGAGATTGAGAAGCTCAAAACCGAACCGCCCACGGCGGAAGAGTTGCAGCGCGTCACCACGCGCTACCGCGCCGGAGTGCTGCGCAGCCTGAAGTCGAACCTCGGCCTGGCCCAGGAATTGGCGGATTACCAGGCGCTGAGCGGCGACTGGCACAACCTCTTCCGTGACATCGAGCGCATCAGCGCCGTCAAGCCCCAGGAGGTCACGGCGGTGGCAGCCAAGTATCTCACGCGCCGGAACCGCACTGTCGGCCGCATTGTGCCCCTGGACTCTGGCCGCGAAGCGGCGCCGCGAGAGATCCTGGGCGTGCCGCTGAAGTGATACGTTTCTGGACATCGGCCGTTCCGCCCGGCAGGGCCTGAGCCCCACACGAAAGCCGTCAGGCGGCGCGAGGCACTACCGCACGGCCGCTTCCAGCGGCAAGTGGGCGCGCAGCGGACACGCGCCGCGTCATTCCTTGAAAAGAACGTCTTGAACATGATTGCCGATCCGGATGTGAGCAGCCTGCGCGGTCCTCAAAAGCTCTCCGTTGAAGCGCAGGTTCTCAAAGCTGATGCCGCTGACATTGTGCTCGGCGTCGAGACCGCGCAGCCAAGACTCCAGCATCCGCGGGCCGCTCACAGAGATGTTCTTGAACAGCACGTCGCGAACAGCACCGCGCTGCTCGTCTTGCGAGTAAAAGTTCTTCTGGATCCCGACGACCAGCAGCTCGGGAAAGTAATTCGGTGTGCCCGGCGAATAGACCTCGCCGGGCTTGGCCTGCATGCGCGGCCGAGGATTGTTCTGATCCACTTCGACACGAATGTCCTGAAAACGGATGTTGCGTACTGCCGCGCGGTCGCCGTGCTGAATGTCGAGAGCGATATGGGTGTTGTGGATCACGTCGCAGTCCTCAAAGACGATGTCGGAGATTTCCGGCGCGGACGTCTCGGCGCCGATCTCGGCGGCGCGTCCCCAGTCGTTCCAGAGCACGCAGCCGCTGAAACGAAGATTGCGCGCCGCGCGCTCGTGGTATGAATCGTGGCCCTTCCACTTGAGCCCCTTGACAACCAGACTGTCGTCGTACGAACGCACGAAGCAGTCGCGGACCGTGACTGCTTCGCTGTTGCAGATGTCAATGCCGTCGGAGTTGTAGCGCCAGAGACCAATGAGCTTGACATTGGTGATCGTGGCGTGGCGGCATCCAAAGAGGCTGCAGCACCACACGTCGGGATCACGCATGACAATGCCTTCTATGACTGCGTCGGAGCAGTCCTGCAGCTTTATTGCGCCACCGCCCTTGTCGCGTTCGAACCGGCTCCCGTCCAATATGCCCCTGCCGCGGATGCGGACGTTGGAGACGCCTTTGCCGGAGATGCACCCATAGACGACTGCCCCGGCGGCCAGGTACACCGTCTGGTTGCTTTGCAGCTCCATCTTGCCGGGCCGGTGCACGCCCGGGCCGAAGCAGCGCACATTCGGAGCGTCCGGTCTGGGGAGGTCCTGTTCGGGCGGGCTTGCAAACAAGTGCAGGGCGCCGTGCGGGCCTCCTACCTCAACGACAACAGGACGGGGACGCTCAAGCGTGAAGCTGATGCGTTCCCCGTCAATGGCAGGCTTGATGCCCAGCGACTGCGGCCGCACCAGGGCCGAGCCGATGGCGCGCTTGCAGCGAATGTCAACCCGCGCCGGCGCGCGCATGTCCCAATACGCGAAGCCAGCCAGCTCAGTCTGATCCAGCGGACGCTGATAGCCCGGCCAGACCTGGTTGAACGGGACGGCGGAAACCCGGCAGGCGTGCACCGGGACTTCGACACCACCAACCGTCAGCTTGTAATCCTCCGCCAGCGCCTCACCGGCTGGCGCGGGCGACACGCTGATCGCAGGCGCGGCTGGCCCGGCGGCGTCGGCGGCAAAGGCTGCTGCGGAGAGCACAATCATTATCTGCAGCAGGCACAGAAGCAAGCATGAGCCCGTCATCATTGGATCCTCCCCCTCCAACGGGATGCAGACAAACAATCCGGCCGGAGCTTAGTGTCAGTGCTTGTGCCACGGATGTGGCCGCGCCGGCTGTTTGGCGCGGCCTCATCCGTGCCGGTCGAGGGGAGCACGGATAAGCCGCCGCGTTGCGGCGGGCCGTCCCGAGGCACGAGCGACTGTGTCACGCGAGCATATTTTGGCACAGTTTTCATGCAACTCCTGAAAAGTCGGGCAAGGTACTCTGGGGACACAATATCGAACTGTTCTTGACAATTGCTTTGTAGTTGTCTGCCGTGGTGAGGCGCATGGCCAGATTGGCAAACGGGTTGAGTATTATGTCCCCAGAATACTAGGGAAGAAAAAGGAGGATGAATTGGTGACGGTCGCTGGTTAAATTACCGAACGGACAACCTGCAAGCGCCGGCTCCGGCGCCGAGCATCTGTCCCTCGTGGTTCAGCACGCTATAGCCGTAACCATAGGAGTGACCCTTCGGGTCCACGCTGACCTCCAGTGTGTAACTTGTGCCATCAACCGCGCGTGCCGTACCGCCATAAACCGCGCGTGCCGTACCGCCATAGGCACCCATGGAGACGCGGGTAAGGGACACCTTCACAAATGGCCGGGCGTCAATACTACCCGAGGCAATACGTTCGTTTATCACTTGTCTCACGCGAGCTTCCAGGCCCAAAGTTGACCCTTCATCGAGGTACACTATGAGTATGCAGGACACGATCCCGGCGACGTACAACCCTAGAAGTTTGGCGCTCGCCCAAATCGAGGGAGGGCGTGCGAGCGCCTCTTCGTGGACTGCTTTCACGCGGCTGGCACAGGCCGTCGGGTCGCTGCACTCAGGATCGAGGGAACGAACGTAATGGAACAAGCGGTGTCGCTGCTCCTCATTCAGATCTTCCAACCGAGCAGGCAAATCGGGCAAAGCCTCCCGCATGCCTGCGTTCCGTCCGGCCTTCCGATACCGAAAAGGAACGGCAAGCACCACGATCGCAGCCACGACATATAAGACCCAGAAATGCGTCACCCACGCTACAGCGAACAGAACGACGCCCCCAAACAGCAGGAATGAACTCTCCAACAGCGGACGGCGGGAGAAGATCAGCAAGTTGAGCAGCCGGCCGCCATCCAGCGGCACAAGAGGCAGAAGGTTGAATGCATTGACCAGCACCAGGAAAT
>Ga0209777_10008315_pt1 | contig 11372 bp, 9 predicted proteins | sample FrelakmetHBP12HB_FD_187147 | JGI IMG/M metagenome (GOLD analysis project Ga0209777, IMG submission 187147) | Freshwater lake sediment microbial communities from the University of Notre Dame, USA, for methane emissions studies -HBP12 HB (SPAdes)... | ecosystem: Environmental > Aquatic >...
CGCACCATTCCGGACCAGGTATGCAATGACAGCTTAGCGAACAAAAAATTATGCAACCCGGCATTGGCAAAGATTATTATGGCTGAAATAACCAAAATAATCAAGACATAAATCCTTGTCTTTTTAAAAATTAACGCCCCGATAAGCCAAATGATTAAAACCGCGAATAGTGCTCCATAAGATTTGGCCAGGGCAATCGTCGCAAAACCTAAAATTATTACCGCGATTTTAAATATCAACGGCCAGAACTTTTTTCCGCCTGACGCCAGCCAGCCGGTAAATAAAATAATTATCGGCCCCAGATATAGTCCTAAAGCATTGGGATAACCGAATACTGCTACCACGCGATCGGCTGAGCCATTAGGATTTAAAAAAGCTTTAGGCACGGCCCAGCCGGAAAACTTTTGCCAAAAAGAAAAAATTGCCAGATAGAGCGCCGATATTCCCAACGCCCAAAAAACTCCGTATAATTCTTTTCTGGTCTTGATAAGCGACAGCAAACAAGCGAAAAAAATCAGCGACTCCAAAAAATAAGCGCGCCAGATGCCTAAGGCTCCGAGGTGATTGGGAGAAATAACCGCTGAAAATAAAGATATGATCAAAATCGCCAAAAGCGGCCAGAAAAACGGCTGGCGATAAAGCTTTTCCCAAGCGATTTTCTTCTGCAGCAATAAAACCAGAAATAAAATCAGAATCATGGCCTCCAGCGGCGTCGAGGGCAACGGCCCGATCTGAAAACGGATGATATAGGCCGGTAAAGCGGCGATAATCAGATAGGCGGAAAATAACGGCCGCTTATACGAGAGGGAAAAGAATAACAGGCAGAAAATTGTCAGGATTATGAGGGACATAAAGTAATTGCTAAATGGTTGAATAGTTAAATGATTGTCTTGGCCTTGCTAAAATAATTTTAACCATTCAGCCATCTAGCCATTTAACCATTTTATCTTAATTTAATAATTTCCAGCACCATCTCTTTGGATATGCCCTTGACCAGGAACATGATCGCAAAATAAACAACCAGGCCGATGGCAATCAAAGCAAACAGATTCCAGGAGACCAGTAAAAACAGGATTGCCATCATAATTACGGAGGCGAATAATGATTTTCCCGCCACCTTAAAATCCAACTTGGAATCCGCATATTTGCGAAAAATATAGAAGGTGGACAAGGCGATTACCAATTCGGTAAAAACAGTGAGGATCGCCGCCGCCCAATAAGAATACAGCGGGATGAAAATCAGATATAAGATCACCGAGGCAACCGCGTCAAAGACATAAAAGCCGATCAGCTTTTTCTGCAGCCCCATCGCCACGATGGCATAGCCGAAAAGCGTACTCCAATAAATCATGGCGGCCGCGAAAATCAGGATCTTCAGCAGTTGGCCGGAAACAAAAAAATCCGGGCCGGCGATCAAAACCATGATTTTCTCGCCTAGGACCAAAACGGAAAAAATCATCGGAACGATCAGGATGGTCAAAAAATCAAACGATTTTTGGAAAGCGCTGTGAAAAGCCCGCTTATCCAAGGCCAAAAATTTTACAAAAATCGGCAGCATCAAGCCGAGAAAAAGAAAAGGAAATTGGATCAGAACCTCCAAGACCTTGTAAGTGGCGCCGTAAATTCCCACTTCGCTCTGCGTCCGAAACCAGGCCATCACCAGCGTATCAGCGCGAAAATATACCAGAGACAGGCTGATAGTGATAGCCAAAGGCCAGGCCTGTTTCCAAATCTTCAGCCACATCGGCCGGTCAAAATACAGCCGCGGCCGCACATAGCGGTAAGATTTTATATACAGATAAATAAAATTACCTAAATTAGCTATTGAAAAAGCCAGGATGATGATAACCAAACCCCAATTATAGCGGATAGCCGCAACCACCCCGATAATCAGAATAACGCGGCCGACGATTTCCGCTATGGCTGTTTCCGCCATATTCAGATGCTTTTGAAACAAACTGATAAAAACCGACTGCAACGAATTAAAGAAAAAAGAAAAAACCACGATAGAAACGCCCTCTTTTATAATCAGCGGATAAGGGCTGAGCCAAACGGCACCGACTCCAATAGCCAAAAAAATAGCCGAACTGACAAAACGCCAGGCAATAATATTGCCAAAAATCCTTTGTTGATCGCCTTCCGGATGCGCCAGCATCTGAGAAGCGATCATCTGCAAGCCAAAATCAACTAGAACGGCGAAAAACTGGACAAAAGCGATGATGGTAGTGTAATAACCAAAACCGACCGTGCCCAGATAACGGGTCATCAATCCTACTGTGACTAAACCAAGGACTGTCCCCAATATTTTGCCGACGATCTGATAAATTGTATTTCTAGCGATTTGCCTGGTAAGCGACATAAATTTACCTCCTTAACATAACATTTTTTGGCTGAAATTTCAATTATTTTCGAGGCGAAAAAAATACCTCGAATCCGCAAATTGCTTATTTTTGATAAAAGATGCTTTTTCTTTATTTAATTTACGTGTTATAATTAAAGATATAATAAATAAAAAATAATATGGAACTTATCAAAGCCAAATTTGCCAAAATCTCCGCCTTGGCGATGATTTTGGCGTTACCCGTAGTGCTAGCCGGCTGTGGTCCCCAACCCGCCCCCGCGCCGCAAAGTACGACCAATACCAACGCCCCCATTGATCAAACCGCCGGACAAAACAACAGCGGACTGGCTCCGGCCGAAGAATCGACCAGCGGCCCTGCCGAGGAAGCGCCCCAAGGATTGAAACAGATCAATAATGACAGCGACATCAATAATATTCTCAATAACATAAACAGCAGCGATAATTCCCAAAATATCAAAACTGTCGATGAAAACGATATTAACAAATTTTAAATAATAATATGAAACACCCTTTCAAAATAATCTGCTTGGCGGTGCTAATGGGACTATTGGCCTTTACCGCCAAGACCGCCTTCGGGGCTGATGAAATGACAACCATCAAAAACAATGCCCAAAAGCAGTGTGACGCGATCAATAAAACGATAGGCAATTATCTTAATAACCTCAATAGTTCACCTAGCAAGTATCCTGGACTGGCAATGACTATCGATGTTCATACACCTGTCGGAACGACTGATTACCGCTGTATTTTAAATAATCTGATAGCCGGACTCAATACCAAAATCAATGACGTTTCCACAACCCTAAACACTTACTGTAAAAATGCCGCCAGTGCGGATAGCCCCACGAATGCCAACTATTACCTGCAGCAAATATCCGATTTCAATAAAAATACGATACCCATATTAGCTGGCATCAGCAAGCTTGATGCTTACTATTCCGCTTATAATAAGGTAGGCATCAATGCTAATTTGATTTACAGTTTCAAAAATCAGCATGCTGTTAACGGTTCCAAACCTTTCCTTGACAGCATGACAACAAAACAGTCTCTGAGCACGCCAACGGCTTATATTTTGGGCACTGATTACAGTTTCAGCCACAGTTTCATGGAAAGCATCGCCACCTCAGCCGTCGGTATATACACTAAGGCTTCATCGCAGAATCTTTGCTGGATTAATCCTGATCTGCTCTCTGCCGTCTTTGGCGATCCCAGCAAGCTCAAAGACTGGACTAATGATTTAAGCGCCAAAAAGAACAACTGTGACAGCCTTAATAGAAATGCCGATACCAAGCTCGCCACTTACATGAATGACGTCATGATCGAGACAGCCAAGGATAGCAAAGTATTGTCAAGCGAAAACAGCAATCTCAGTTTCCATCAAAAATATGATGATTTACTGGACAAATACAATTCTGATCGCGATAAAATGGCAGCAACCCTGAATAAAAATATCGAATCGCTGGTCACTCTAATGGACTCCTATGTCAATAAAATCGCTGATCCCAAGATGTTCAATAACTTATCTCCTGATATTGCAACGACATTGCAGACCAGGGCTTCCTGGGGCCTAACTCAATTGGGATCAGCGAGAAGATTCACTGTCGACACATACAATCATGCGGATTCCTCCACTAAAGCGGTTGATGCTTTTAACATCAAAAATGTCCTGGTTAAAAATATCGACTTAGCAGCCGGATTCAATAAAAGCTACGGCAAAGTGGCGGATCCGGATAATGGCTTGCAGGCAGTCTGCTTCCGGTTTTTAAATTCATACTCCCTATTAAGGAAAAATTTAAAAAAGCCAGCCGATCAGCAAACTCTTGATTCATTATATACCTCCTTTAACATTATTTATCCCACGGTTAAAACAGGCGTCAATAATAACTTATATGATAAAAGCGCCATTGAAACCGCTATTAAAAATAATGCACTTGATGGAGCCAATAGCACTACCATTAAAATCTTAAACGACCTGCTCCAGAAATATTCCCAGAATTTATCAGCGGCATCGCAAAAGATCAGCCAATATCGCAGCCAATGGTGGCCCTTGATTACAGAAGCCTCAATTGAAGGAACAATTAAACGAGCGGACTTTGACGCCAGCCAATTATCCAAGGAACAAAAAGCCGCCCAAGTCTATGGCGATTATGAAAAAAAGAGAGCCGATTATATGGCTAAAGCCAAAGCCCTTATTGACAGCCGAGTCGCCGTCATAACGAGCAATCAGGATTTAATGACTCCGGATAAAACTCCCAATATCCCCGCCGGTGGAATCAAGGACGCTTTCACAGCAAAACTTGATACTTTGCTTTCTACTAATAGCGAGGTAAATTATAGTTTGGACGCATACTACCGTAATCAAATTTTGGCTCAGAATAACTACAATGACCTTATAGTCGCAGTCAACGGTATCAAGACCACCTTCAAACTCAATGAAGTGGTAATACCTTTGCAAAAACTTTACCTCCAGCTGGATAAATATTATGGCAATGAACTAGGTCTCTACTCCGTAATGTATGCCTATCCCGGAGGACTCAACAGCCTGATAACCGCTTTAGGAAGTAAAGTAACAAGAGAAATAACAACTTTACAAGGTACAATAAAATTAAATCTACAGACGCTCTATAATCCTGATGCTAAAAATAATTCTGATCTGGAAAAAATGAACAGCGATATGGTAACCGCTTTAGGCGGGCCAGGAGACAGCGGCGATGAAACGATGATTAAATCCATTAATACTGAGGGGTCTGCCATCAGTTCCGAAATAAGTAGCATTAAAAATGATGAAACTAAGCTGCTGCAGTTGATCAATACCGCGAAAAACGCCAAGTAATCCGGATAATAAAAGACAGTTTTAAAAACTCCCCGCCAGCGGCGGGGAGTTTTTTATGCAAATGCTATTGCCATAGTTTCTTGGCCTCTTGCCAAAAAGAATCATCATGCCGTTTATCTTTTAAATAGTACCACCATTCCGCGCCCCAAAGATAGCTCTCAGTGAAGCCGGCGCGGCGGGAAAAATTAATATTGCTCTTGAACTGGTTGAGATCGAGCGACTGGGAATATTGCTGGCTGGTCATCTGCGGCAAGTTTTCCCCTTCCTTATGCCAGGGCTCCGCTTGCAATTCCGCAACAATCACTTTTTTCATCGGCGTAAACAGCTTAACCGCCTCGACCCGGATAAAATAAAAAGCCGGCGGCAAAAACCAATGGAAATAACCGAACTTCGGGCTATAAACCACGCGATAAAGAGTCGTCCCCAAGACATCGCCGCCGATGTCCCCAGCCGGCGTCCAGAAGGATAATTCTCCGCTGGTAGTTATCAAAACCGGCTTGCTCGTCAAACTTTTGACCTGCTTCACCTCGCGCTTAAGGAATTCCTTATCCAACGCCGGGCACTGGCCAAAATATTTCAAAAACGGCTCATTCTCCACTTGCCAGTAAATAATGTTGGGATTGCTGTCATAGCGTCTGACTACATTTTCTACATAAGCCAATTGTTTCGTTTCGTTTTCTTGCCGGGTGGATGAGGCTATCCAGCCCGGATCATGGCATTCCGGCCAGCGGGGCAAGCGGCGGCCGACCGCCAGAATTATTTTGACATTCCGCCGGCTGGCTTCATTCACCTGCCAATCGAGATCGCTATAATCAAATTGATCTTTTTCCGCTTCCACCTGGTTCCAATAAGCCGAGAGCCGCAAATGGTCGACTTTGAGGTCATCTAAAATCGCCAGATAGGTTTTTTTCCAATCAAGGCCGAGTTCATACTGCGCGTAATCCTGGCTGAAGGTCACGCCCCAAGCTACTTTCGGACGGGAAAAATCAAGCAGATAAATGGAAATAATAACGATCACTAGCAATAATAGCGTGATTAAAAGTTTCTTCCTTTTTTTTAAATTTTTTAATATTTCCATTATTTTATGGTTAGATGGTTGACTAAATACAATGGTTAGATGGTTAATTGTTAAATGGTTAAAATTATCTCATTAAAACAACAATTTAGCCATTCAACCATATAATATTAATTTTAAGCTATTGCCAAAATCACCAAGCCGGCGATAATCAGCGCCACAGCGGCGGCTTTCTGAAAGATAATCAGAGGCGTTAATTTTTCTTCCAGCAAATGAGGATGTTTTCTGGCCAGCAATAAAATAATAACCAATAAAAATACGTATTCCAAACCGCGGCTGGCGTTGATAATGGCGACGCTGGGAGAAATAGCCACCGCGTAGCTGACCAAAATCAAACTCAAGGCACCGGCTCCTTGGCCGGCCAGGAAAAGCCCCTTGGAAGATTTTTTCGGCGTTTTGATTTCGGTAATTATATCACGAATATTGCCCGGCCGCAGCAGCAGGAGCAAGGCTCCCAAAAAAGTGCCCAGGCGCACCAAAACAAATCCGGTCACGAATCCTTCAGACACAAAAATATACTTATTGAGCGTGTAAGCGGCCGCGAATAAAATGGTAGCGACTACAGCGAGCCAATAGCTGGATTTGGAACTGGCAATCAATTTTTTTGTCGTTTCTTTCTGATATGACAGGATAACCGTGCCTAGGACAATAATGGCAAAAGCCAGCAACGAATAGCCGCCGATTTTCTCGCCTAATAAGACGAAAGCCAGCAAGAGCACAAAAATCGGCTGAAGGCCGCCCATAAACGGCGTGATGCGCGAGGCCTCATTGCGATTGAGCGCCATAAACATGAACAGATAAGCAAAGGTGAAAAGTATGCCATTGATAAGAGCAATAAGCGTCTGGGCCGCGGAAGTGAAGTGAAAACCGAATGGAATAAAAACCAGGCCCAATAAATTTAAAACGCAGATAAAAAAAGCATAAACGGCCGGATTGGGAATCTTTTTTGTCAGCAGAAATTTATCCACGACTGTCGCCGAGGCATTGAGAAAATAAGCGACAACAATGATTAGCAGCCAGATCATCTGTATTAATTAATAATTAATTATAATATTTTAGAATACAGGGCGACCACGAGGGGTCGCCCCTACAAAATTATTTATTATCGTAGGGGCAGGCCTGGTGCCTGCCCATGGCTTAATTTATAATTCATTATTTATATTATATCATTTTTAATACTCTTATCACAAAATAAGCATCCCATCTCCGAAACTGAAGAATTTATAGCGTTTTTTGACCGCTTCCCGATAAGCCCGCTTCACTAAAGATATCCCTTTATTCGGAATTTTTTTTCCTTGGCCGAAAAAGGCGGCTTTATCCGCCGTAGCTTCAGCGAAGGCGGAGACGAGCATTAGTAGCGTTGACTTAGGCAAATGAAAATTGGTTATCAGCTGATCGACGAACTTGAATCTGTAGCCCGGATAAATGAAAATATCGGTCCAGGCGATTGCCGGCCTGATCCTCCCTTGCTTATCGGCAAATGCCTCCAAAGTCCGGACAGAAGTCGTGCCCACGGCAATGATCCTCCGGCCTTCTTTTTTGGCGGCATTGAGCCGCCGCGCCGTACCGGCGTCAAGCAGCGCCAATTCGCTATGCATCTTATGCTCCAAAATATTTTTTTCCTTAACCGGCGCAAAAGTCCCCCAGCCCACATGCAGAGTGAGATATTCCAGCTGGATGCCGCGCCGCTTTAATTTTACCAGCAGCTTTTTCGTGAAATGCAGGCCGGCCGTCGGAGCGGCCACCGATCCGGATGATTTGGCAAAAACCGTCTGATAATCTGCAAGCTGAGATTTCCTTTTAATGTAGGGCGGCAGCGGCGTCTCACCAATGGAAAACAATTTTTTATCGGGACAATTAAAAGCAACCAGCCAAATATTATTTCCAATCCTGCTTATCACTTCGGCTAGGACATCTTTGTCCAAAAATATCGTCTGTCCCTCGCGCACTTTCCCGCCAATCATCGCCTCCCAAGCATTGCCATTTTTATTTTCCCTTAATTTCTTAATTTCTAAATTTCTAAATTTCTTGTCTTCTCTATTTCTTATTCTTTTTAATAAAAAAATTTCTACTTTGCCCCCAGTCTCTTTTTTACCGCTTAGCCGCGCCGGAATGACTCTTGAATTATTAAAAACCAGGACATCGCCGGGCATTAAAATTTCCGGCAAGTCAAAAAAATGCCGATGTTTGATTGTTCCCGTTTGCCGCTCCAAAATTAAAAGCCGCGCAGAATCTCGCGGTTTTATCGGCTGCTGGCCGATCAGTTCAGAAGGCAATTGGTAATCAAATTGCTCCAGCGTTAGAATTTTCTTTTTCTTCATTATCTTTAATTTGCTCAATAATTCTGGCTACTTGATGAGGCCGCGGCACTTGTTCAAAAACAAAACGCTCCATTTTCCCGGCGGTCTGGATATAAACATGGCCAAAATCGAGGAGCGTCGCTATTAGGCCCTTCTGTTCGACGGTAATATCCTGGATTTGCCTCAATTCTAGTTCTGCTATCGTACGATTGAACAAGCTGATCTGTTCGCGATTAATGATCCGATGCGTGGTAATCGTCCAGCCATCCAGATAATTGTCCGTCCAGACCGTCAAACCGAAAACCAGCATGCTCAGATAGTAAGAGAATAAAAGCACCGCTAAAACCGCTACGATCATTTGCTGAGCCAATAATTCCGGCAATAAAGTAACTAAGCAATAATAAATCGGCAACGGCAATAGGAATAATATGGCATAAGCGATAAAAATGCGGATGAAGATAAACCAATGCCGCCGCAGATGGCTGACGACTTTCTCTCCCGGGCGCTGCTCATCGATTTTATATTTGCTGATCATATTTACAAATATTTAAATATTGCGGAAAAAAATCCTAAATCAATCGTAAATAACGGCTGATTCCAGTCAAACATCATTAAAAGACTGAATGCCAGATAAAGCAATAATCCCGAAATTGCCAAATAGGCGATCATTACTGCGATGTTGGTGACTGAATAAAATCCGAAGCGCAGCAGATGATAAAAATTAAAAATAGTGTAGAGGGCAAAAATAAAAACCACTATGAGGAAAAGATAGTAGAAGATGGAGAGAGTGATAATCATAAATTTTATATCATTCTATCTTGCAGATTAGCCGGCGGATTGACGCCCAGATGGCTGTAAGCCGCCTCCGTGGCCATCCGGCCGCGAGCCGTGCGGTTGATAAATCCCAATTGGAGCAGGAATGGTTCGATGACATCCTCGATGGTATCCATTTCTTCAGCGATGGCTGAAGCAATCGTATTAAGACCCACCGGACCGCCGCCGAATTTATCGATGACTAATTGGCAATAGCGCCGATCCATTTCATCAAGCCCCAACGCGTCAACCATCAGCATTGAAAGCGCTTCTTGCGCCGTTTCCTGATTTATTTTACCATCTTTGCGCACCTGAGCAAAATCGCGGACGCGCTTGAGCAGGCGGTTGGCGATCCGCGGCGTCTGCCGGGCGCGGCTGGCGATCTCGGCAATAGCCGGTTCTTCGATAAAAATGTCTAAAATCCTGGCTGCCCGGCTGATTATCTGGCCGATCTCATCTGGGCTGTAAAAATCCAAACGATAGATATTGCCGAAGCGATCCCTCAGCGGCGAGGACAAGCCGCTCATTTTAGTCGTTGCACCCACCAAAGTGAACTTGGGCAGATTGAGGCGCAAAGTCCTGGCCGAAGGCCCTTTGCCGATGATTATATCCAGAGCGTAATCTTCCATGGCCGGATAAAGTATTTCTTCCACTGATTTATTGAGCCGATGGATCTCATCGATGAATAAGACATCACCCTCAGACAAATTAGTCAGGATCGCCGCCAAATCGCCAGCCCGCTCTATCGCCGGCCCGGAAGTCACTTTGATGCTGCCGCCCATTTCATTGGCGATGATATGAGCCAAAGTGGTTTTGCCCAGTCCCGGCGGCCCGAAAATCAAGACATGTTCTAAGGGCTCGCCCCGGCTCTTGGCGGCTGAAATAAAAATATCCAAATTATCTTTGACTGTCTTCTGGCCGATATAATCCGACAAATTCTGCGGCCGCAAGGTGCCGTCAAACGCTAGGTCGGATGGCTTCTCGGCAGGAGAAATCAGGCGTTGTTCTTCGTTATTTTCCATATCTGAATTGTATCATTATTCTGTTAATTTTTCAATTTGATGCTACGATAGCATATATCTTAATAATCAATAAATTTAGTCATAATCTTAAGATTTAAATTATTTGCAAAGCTTGCCTGGCTAGCCGAAAAAAGATAAATTATGCCCTTTATTTTTTATCATAATTATTGTATCATAAGTAATGGCAATCACTGATAATTATGGCTAAAATAATCTATGGAGTCGCCGGACAAGGATTCGGCCATTCCACCAGAAGCAAAGAAATAATCAATCATCTAATAGGCCAAGGCCATGAGGTCAAAGTATTCACCTATGGCCAGGCTCTGTTTTTTTTGTCGGAATTTGAACCGCTGGAAATTCCCGGGTTAATCCTGAGCTACCATAAAAATCGGCTCTCCTATAAAAGAACTATTTATCGAAATGCCGTTAACTTCATTAAGCAGTCAAAAAATTGGCGTTTCGTGAGAAAACAATTCAAAGAATTCAATCCTGACTTGGCGATTACCGATTTTGAGCCGCTCACCTCTCTGTTAGCCAAGATGTATCGCCGGCCGCTCATCTCCGTTGACAACCAGCACCAATTGACCAATACCGTGGTCGACATCTCCCCCGAAGACAGAAAAGATTTCTTGGCCGATAAAGCAGTCATTAAATCATTAGTCTGGGGAGCCAGGCACTATATTGTTACCACTTTTTATAAAACACCGATTATTAAAAAAAATACCTATCTGGTGCCGCCGATCCTGCGCCAGGAGATTTTAAATCTTCAGCCGCATAAAGGGGATTATTATTTAGTCTATCAAAACTCCGACTTTGAACATTTGACCGAGGAACTGAAAAAGATTGATGAAAAATTTGTCGTCTTCGGCATGAATGTCGATAAACAAGAAGGAAATATCACTTATAAGAATTACAGCGCCGATGACCGGCTCAAATATCTGGAAGGGGCCAAAGCGGTAATCGGTAC
>Ga0209777_10008316_pt1 | contig 11370 bp, 12 predicted proteins | sample FrelakmetHBP12HB_FD_187147 | JGI IMG/M metagenome (GOLD analysis project Ga0209777, IMG submission 187147) | Freshwater lake sediment microbial communities from the University of Notre Dame, USA, for methane emissions studies -HBP12 HB (SPAdes)... | ecosystem: Environmental > Aquatic >...
TCCACTGCATATGAAAATGGAGGTGCACCGATGACTTCCATACCCGCGGGCTATTGGCTCGACCTTACCACTCTTGCTGCCCAATATGGGTGGCAACGCCTGCCTGCCTTGACGAATTGGCGTACATATTATGGCGGAGCCAGATTTAATGAATTGGCTTTTATTCAGGGTCTGGACTGGCAATCTGCGATGTTGCAGCTGTACCCCCCTGATGTACTGGTCACTCCGACGATTGTCGTCCCTCCCACTCGCACACCTACACGAACCCCCCTCTGGTATCGCTCACCCACACCTACTCGAACTCCTACGGCCCATTTCACCAACACTCCATAACATTTCTATGAAACCTAGTCTTGGATATCAAGCTTTTCTTTTTGCAGCCCTGCTGGCTGCCTGCTCCTCCGCACCCATCCCAGGGACTTCCACACCTTCGCAACAGGTGGCTGTAGTCCAAACGACCCCGATTGAGATAACTCCTTCTCTGACAGTGGTAAATGCAACCCCACTTCCGTCTTATACAGCCATTCAACCTGCAATGACGGATGCACCTACTCCAATCCAAACAGCCACGCTCGGTGCAATGCAGTTGTTTTTTCCCACGGTCATACCCGTTAAAGGGGCTGAATACCGTCCTCCGCTCTACCCGACTCCATGGGCGCTTTCACCTCATGATCACTTTTATTTTGCTGCTCCCATAGCTGCCAATTACCCTGGTGACCCGGAATTGGATTATCTATATGGTGGAATATTTTTTGGACCTGATATAGTCCACACTGGGGATGACATTCCAGCGCCCCGCGGTGCTGAAGTTCTGGCTGCTGGTCCAGGCTTGATCGTTTGGGCTGGGATAGGATTGTATTCTGGTTCCAAATATAATCTTAAAGATCCATACGGATTGGCAGTCGCCATCCGCCACGATTTTGGTTATAAGGATCAACAATTGTTTACCGTGTACGCCCACATGGAGCAGGTGAACGTTGTTGTGGGCCAACGGGTAAATACCGGTGATGTAGTAGGGCTTGTTGGGGATACTGGAATGACCACCGGTCCGCATCTACATTTTGAGGTTCGGATGGGAGAGAACGATTTTTGGAAGACCCGCAATCCGGAACTATGGCTTTCCCCTCCCCAGGGCTATGGCGTCCTGGTCGGGCGAGTAATGAGCACATATGGTACGATTCTCAATTCCTATCTTGTTTTATTGAAGTCTCTTGACACCGGAAAACATTATGAGATTAAAACCTACGGACCAACAACCGTTAACAGCGATGCGTACTATAAAGAAAATCTGGTCCTGGGCAACTTACCAGCAGGTGTTTATGAGGTAAATATTCCATACGGTGCATTTAACAGGGTCCAGGATATTCAGATCCTCCCGGGACAGATCACATATTTTTCTTTCTATGGCTACAATGGATATGATTTCACGCTACCTCCCGATCCTCAGATGGCCACACCTTGAACTCTTGACGTATCGAACATCTGTGCTATACTTTTATTCAACCAAATTTGGAGAGGATAATTATGGTAAAAAAATCTGATTCTGGCATCAGTGGACAACAAGATGAAGGTCGACGCGCCATGCTGGATAAAGCCCTTGGAGACATCGTTAAGCGATATGGTGACGGTTCAATTATGCGCCTGGGTGAAGCGAATAAGATGATTATTGACGCCATTCCTACCGGCTCTCTTTCTCTCGACCTCGCTTTAGGGGTGGGTGGTATACCACGCGGCAGAATCACTGAAATTTTTGGTCCTGAGTCCTCTGGAAAGACAACTCTTTGTCAGCATATAGTCGCCGAAGTGCAAAAAATGGGCGGTACGGCAGCTTATATCGACATGGAACACGCCCTCGATCCATCCTACGCAGCAAAATGTGGTGTAGATGTTGATAATCTACTGGTCTCTCAACCTGATACTGGCGAACAGGCTCTCGAAATAACCGAGACGCTCGTTCGATCCGGTGCCGTTGATTTAGTGGTCATTGATTCAGTCGCGGCTTTGGTTCCCCGGTCTGAAATCGAAGGAGACATGGGCGATGCCCAAATGGGTGCGATGGCTCGACTCATGTCACAGGCACTTCGAAAATTATCTGGTGCTATCAATCAGTCAAAAACGACGGTTATCTTCACAAATCAATTGCGCATGAAAATAGGTGTGATGTTTGGTAATCCAGAGACCACTACTGGGGGGAATGCATTAAAATTCTACGCCTCCATCCGTTTGGATGTTCGTCGCATTCAATCCATTAAAATTGGCGCAGAAGTGGTCGGTAACCGGACCCGAGTCCGCGTTGTGAAGAACAAAGTGGCGCCACCGTTCCGTTCAGCTGAATTTGATATTATGTACAACGAGGGCATTTCAAAAGTCGGTGACCTGATCGATCTGGCGACACAACTCGGGATCGTTGATAAACGCGGTGCCTTCTTTTCCTATGGGGATGTCCGCCTCGGTCAGGGACGTGAAAACTCAAAGGAATTTCTACGCCAGAATCACGATCTTGCAAATGAAATCGAGACTGTAATTCGTCAGCGCGCCAGTGGTGGAGATGTGCCAATTCCCCTCGTCACGGGTAGCGGTAGTGAGACTGTTGATGAGGATGCGGGCGGAGTGTAATCTCAATAACACCTGTTTACCAGGGTATCTGCAGATGAACATGGATGCGCACAATAAAGGTAAAACTCTTTGCACTTCCATGTTCGTCTTTTGTTTATTGTGGGTCAATATGGCTGCTTGCGCTGGAAATAATACAATTATTCCAACCCCCTCCAACATTCCGCAGATTCCCACTGAAATACTCTATGCAACATTACCAATCTATAATACCCCTACTCCTGTTTGCTTGAATGGATTGACATTTGTATCTGATATATCTATCCCGGACAATACCATTGTTTCCCCAGGAAGTACCCTGGATAAACAATGGCTTGTCCTCAATTCAGGGACTTGTAATTGGGATGAACGTTATCTTCTACGGTTCATCAACGGTGATCCATTGGGGGCTGCTTCTGAACAGGCGCTATTCCCTGCCCGTGCAGGCGTTCAGGCGACAGTTGAAATTAACTTTACGGCTCCGGTAGAAGCGGGTAACTATCTTAGCCAGTGGCAGGCTTTTGATATGAACGGAAATCCATTTGGGGATTCGTTTTATATCAAGATCATTGTTCAACCATGATTGATTTCTTTGCAAACAGGTTTTATATGGCTGGTTTTACACAGGAGCTGCGGTCTCTGCCAACTCTTCGTAAACTGCTGTACGATGACAAGAATCCAACTGAGTAAAAGAAAAATGTCCGGAATTATCTTCCGCCCATTAATATTAACAGACCACAATCTGGTACTCCAAAAGGTAATCGAGTCATGGGGGTCGGAAATCGTAGTTTCCCATAGCCAGATTTTTCGTCCCGCTGAGCTACCGGGGTTTGGGGCGTTCGTCGGACAGCTGATTACCGGACTTTTAACCTACCACATCGCAGACAATTCCTGTGAAGTGATCACACTCAATTCCTGGAACGAGGGAATGGGTATTGGCACCAGGCTCATCGAAGAAGCAAAACAGATCGCAGATTTAGCAAGTTGCGTTCGGATGTGGCTTATCACAACAAATGACAACACACCTGCATTACGCTTTTATCAGAAATGTGGTTTTATAATTTCTGGGATTCGAATAAATGCAATGGAATCTGCCCGTCGAATAAAACCTCAAATACCCATGACCGGGGTCGACGGCATTCCTCTTCGCGATGAAATCGAACTGCAGATGATATTATAGGCAGCCAAAGAAATAATTTAAATCTTTCGCCTGGTTTACTTGATGGAGCTAGCCTTATGATCAATCCTACACTTAACTTGATAAATTGTCATGCTTCTGTTCGTCACTATAAACCGGATCCGCTATCAGTTGCCCTGATCGAGGAGATCGTTTCTGCTGCACAGCATGCATCCACATCATCGTCGCTTCAGGCTTATTCAATTGTTGCTGTCACTGAAAATGCCACGCGTCAAAAGCTTGCAGAATTATGTGGGGACCAAGACCATATTCGTCAGGCTCCTTTATTCTTGACCTGGTGTGCTGATTTATCACGATTGGATCATATTTGCGCCATGCGGGGGTATACGCAGACAACTGAATACACCGAAAACTTCCTAGTGGCTGCCTTTGATGCCATACTCGCCTCCCAAAACGCGGCTCTCGCCGCTGAATCGCTTGGATTGGGAATATGCTTTATCGGTTCGATAAGGCGTAAACCCAAGGAAGTTATCGATTTACTAGCCCTGCCACAGCTAGTCTTTCCGGTGGTTGGCATGACTATCGGGTGGCCATCCCGTGAACATCAGCTTCGCCCGCGCCTGCCCCTCGAAATTGTTTTACATTGGGAACGGTACGATAAAACCCCTAAAGATGAGGCCTTGAATTTATACGACCAAGCCATGATTGCCACCGGAATTTACAAAGGCTCTCAGGTACCCATTCCAGGCAATAGTAATCAAACTGAAAATATTGGCTGGTTGGAACAATCCGCCCGGCGGGTTTCCCAAGAAGACCGTATCGGGCTGCGTAGTGTGCTTGAAAATCATGGATTTGCTCTTAAATGATCCCATTGTTTCGAGAAAGAATGACTTCATGGTGATCTAATGACAAAAATCAAATCTAGTGCTCGGGTAGGAAGGTAGGGAAAACTCCGTCTCAGCTGCTCGGCTGTTCTATTCAATGGATAAAAAAAAAGATCAAGCATTGCTTACCCTGCGCGCCGACAATGTAATGTGGTGCCTGCCTGGTGGCTTGGTTAATCCTGTCGAGATTGTTGCTGAAAGCTGTTTAAGGGCAGTTCTTGAAGAGACTGGTTTAATGATCAGGATAAAGCGTCTCACCGGCGTCTATAGTGATCCGGACAAGCTGGAATTTTATCCGGATGGCAATCCCAGTTTATATCATCTCCTTGAACTTCGAAGTCGAGTCGGTGAGAGGGAAAATTGGTTTGAGGGATGAGATAACCGGTATTCGATTTTTTCCCGTAACTGACGTACGAAAAATGGACCGTATTCACAGCCATGGATTGCGAATACGGGATTCACTCTCCGGGTAAAAAGCAGCGTTCATACGATACCAGCGATAATAAAGAAGGGATACCCTGGAGTTTACTTGGTAAAACGATCCATGGGCGACCACCCTTTTTGTCTCCTGCTGTTCCTTAACTATAATCAAGTACAAAGTCGACCACCGGCAAAAACTGCAGGTGGTCGACTTTGTTTTATTCCTCTAATGCTTCTTTGGTTTTCTTGTCCTGTTTGCCGCGTTCATCAGTGTTCAGGATTCGCTTACGGATACGGTAGGACTGGGGTGTTACTTCAAGCAGTTCATCATCCGACAGGTATTCAATAGCTTCATCGATACTCATTTGCCTAGGGGGTGTCAGACGGATTTCCATGTCGCCATGCGATGACCGCATGTTTGTCAGGTGCTTTTTCCGACATACATTAATTGGGATGTCACCTGGTCGCGAATTCTCGCCTATTACCATGCCCTCGTAAACAGATACACCTGGTCCATAGAAGAGAGTTCCCCGTTCCTCAGCACTTTTTAAAGCATACGCTGTGGTTTCACCTAATTCCCATGCCACAAGTGAACCAGTTGACCGTTGAGCCATCGCTCCAGCCATTTCTTCATAACCGTGGAAAAGGGTGTTCATTACACCCATCCCGCGCGTAGCAGTCAGAAATTGATAACGAAAACCTAGCAAGCCTCGAGTTGGGACGATATAAACCAGTCGGACGCTCCCCTGACCGGTATCCTGCAAATCCATCATTTTCCCACGTCTCCCGCCCAGCATTTCCACGACCACACCCACCGTATCAGGGCTCGTCTCGATATGGACCTCTTCAAATGGTTCGAGTTGGGTGCCATCATCCGCCTTATGAAAGATCACTTCTGGGCGGGATACTTGGAATTCGTATCCCTCGCGCCGCATGGTTTCGATGAGAATGGCAAGATGTAATTCACCCCGTCCTGAAACGAGAAAGGTGTCAGCAGTCTCAGTCTCCTGCACCCTAAGAGAGACATTGGTCCGCAATTCGTCGAAAAGACGCTCACGAAGCTTGCGGGAAGTACTCCACCGACTTTCCTTCCCTGAAAAAGGGGAAGTGTTAACTCCAAATGTCATCCGAACAGTTGGCTCTTCCACCCTGATGGTTGGCAGGGCTACTGGATTCTCAGGATCAGCGAGAGTTTCACCAATGGCAATTCCTTCCAATCCAGCAAGCGCGATGATCTCACCAGCCTCGGCTTGTTCTACTTCTATCTTGTTCAGACCTTGATGAACATATAAATAACGAGCCCGTTCAGGAGTATTCGTACCATCCACCTTAAGACGGGTAAGAGCTTGCCCAACCTTGATCGTCCCTGCATGAATGCGTCCCACCGCTGTCACTCCCCGGTAATCATCGTACCCCAGCGTGGTTACAAGCAATTGCAGTGGTGCATCCTTGTCCACTTTTGGTCCAGGGATATGACGAAGGATGGTTTGGAATAACGGTTGGAGGTCCGGACCGAGTTCGGGAGAGAATCCTGCTTGGGCGCTTGTCGCCTGAGTATAGATAATCGGAAAATCTGCCTGTTCATCCGTTGCACCCAACTCGATAAACAGATCAAAAGTCTGATTGACCACGCGCTCAGGTTCAGCATCTTTTCTATCCACTTTGTTAATGACAACAACAGCCTTGTGCCCCATCTCAAGGGCTTTTTTAAGCACAAAGCGAGTCTGAGGCATGGGTCCTTCCGCTGCATCTACCAGAAGAAGAACACCATCCACCATATTCATGACCCGCTCCACCTCGCCGCCAAAATCAGCGTGACCTGGTGTGTCGACGATGTTGATTTTTACCGTTTCGCCAGTGACCGGATCAGGGATGGTGATGGCTGTATTCTTGGCCAGGATGGTGATGCCGCGTTCGCGTTCGAGGTCATTCGAATCCATAACGCGCTCAGCCACCTGCTGATTGTCACGGAAAGTATGCGACTGCCTTAAAAGACCATCCACCAGGGTTGTTTTCCCATGGTCCACATGGGCGATAATGGCGATATTTCGAATATCGGTACGTTCTTTCAGCATAACTGTCCTCAGATATAGGCACATTCATTCAATGATGCCCAACGAAAAACCCCGGAAGTAGAGACCGGGGTTTAATTTAACCATGTTATAAGGTTCCGGCGTGCGGGCTGTATTTTATCAGATTGTACCGGTTTTGGGCAGAGTTTCTTAATAGTAAGGTTTGTAGCTCCAATAAATGAAATACACACTTGCTAAAAAATTATTATCACAGTTTGAATTGATCTAGTGGTTGTATTCTGATATTATTGGTTATATATTATTATTCGATCAAATCCTGCATTTTCGTTATCATGTATTGCGATATTCAAGGTGCAGAAAAAGCCTCATGATAAAAATGTAATACGTCATACCCTCCTGGACACTTTATATTAGTATCTAAAGGACCAACAGGAGGACCATATGCACAAAGAAGCCAGGGAAGAATTGAGGGTAAGGTTCAAGCTTACTATACTTGAATTAGCAAATTACATAGGTGTTACAAAAACCTGCAAGGAACTTGATGTCTCACGTTCAATATTCTACTTCTGGAAACAGAAATACGATAAAGAAGGGCGATCTGGTTTGTATAGGAAAAAACCCGTCGCATTTAGCCATCCACGCAAGACGTCGTCTGATGTTGTTGAGAAAATCTTGGAACTGCGAGCCGAATATCAGTTAGGAGCCTTACGGATTGTATATTACCTGGATCGCTACCACGGTATCAAGATTTCAGAATCCACGGTGAGTAGAGTGTTGAAATCCCATGGGGTAGGCCAGCTGCCAAAGACAGCCCCCAGACGCGCTCTGCACACCAAGCGATATGCAATGAAAGTTCCAGGGCACCAGGTCCAGATAGATGTAAAGTTCTTGCGATTGACAGATAATGAGGGAAAGGCAGTGAGGCGGTACCAATATACAGCCATCGATGATGCGACACGTATTCGGGCTTTACAGATTTTTCCGAAACATAATCAGGATTGCGCAATCAAATTCATGGATTATGTTATAGAAATGTTTCCTTTCCGGATCAGCATGGTCAGAACCGATCGAGGTCATGAGTTTCAAGCTCAGTTTCACTGGCATGTCGAGGACCAGGGGATACAGCATGTTTATATAAAACCGCGAACCCCACAGCTTAACGGCAAAGTAGAACGTTCACACAGAACTGATCAGATAGAGTTTTATCAACTATTGACCTACACGGATGACGTTGATTTGTGTGCGAAGCTTAAGGCCTGGGAAGACTTTTATAATTATGATCGACCTCATATCTCCCTTGATGGAAAAACACCTTATGAAGTGATGAGGTCTCTATTGGCATAGATTAGAATATGTCCAAAAGGGTGTGACGTAATATAGTATTGCGATATTCAAGGTGCAGAAAAAGCCTCATGATAAAAATACCACAAGCCTTTATTCATATACTTCCGATTTCCTTTGTTGGGTTAAGTACCTTCCTCCCACGAATTTAAATACTTGACCTGTTCAGCGGTCAGTGTGTCTATCTTTATTCCCATCGCAAATAATTTGATCCGGGCGATTTCAGCATCCACTTCCGCTGGAACTGAATAGACTCGCTTCTCAAGCTGGGAAGCATTTTTAATTATAAATTCTGCCGCAAGCGCCTGGTTGGCAAATGACATGTCCATGACGGAAGCCGGGTGCCCTTCAGCAGATGCCAGGTTGATTAAACGACCTTCCGCGAGGATGTTGATCTTGCGACCATCATTTGTTTCATACTGATCCACAAATGGGCGGACAAGCTTGGGATCACTTTTTGATAATTTAGCTAAAGCTGGAATGTTGATCTCCACATTAAAATGGCCCGAGTTGGCTACAATCGCGCCATCTTTCATCACCTCAAAATGGCTTTTATCGATCACATTAATATCGCCTGTCACAGTGCAAAAAATGTCGCCTATCTTTGCCGCATCAACCATTGGCATGACCTGGAAACCATCCATCACTGCTTCAAGAGCTTTGAGCGGATCCACTTCGGTGATGATCACCAAGGAGCCCATGCCCCGTGCCCGGCTTGCCAAACCCCGTCCGCACCAACCATACCCGCAAATGACAAAATTCTTTCCTGCAAGCAGGACATTGGTTGCCCGAATAATTCCATCAAGAGTTGATTGCCCGGTACCATACCGGTTGTCGAAAAAATGTTTTGTCATGGCATCATTAACAGCAATCACCGGGAATTTGAGCATCCCGTCCTGTGCCATGGCACGCAGGCGAATGACGCCGGTGGTAGTCTCTTCCGTTCCACCGATGATATTTGGGATTAGCTCACGACGCTCTTTATGGATGGTCGAAACCAAGTCTGCCCCGTCATCCATGGTCATCTGCGGTTTATGATCCAGTGCGGCACCAATATGCTTATAGTAGGTAACATTGTCCTCACCCTTGATGGCATAAGTTGGGACCTCATAAATATTGACAAGTGCCGCAGCAACATCATCCTGTGTGGAAAGTGGGTTGGATGCTGTTAGCACCAGATCAGCGCCGCCAGCCGTAAGGGTCCTTGCCAGGTTGGCCGTCTCGGTGGTCACGTGCAGGCAAGCTGATAGACGCACACCTTTTAAGGGTTTCTCCTTCAAGAAACGTTCCCGGATCTGGCGCAATACCGGCATCTCACGCTCGGCCCATTCGATACGGCGGCGCCCACCCTCAGCCAGAGTTTTATCCTTTATATCAGAATTGCTCATTTACTCTCCTCGTTTCTTCTTTTTCCCGTAGCCCACCGAATGATCTTGGTTGTTGCACGATTCAACTTGTGTAAAAATGAGAGATACACCTTTATTAATTGCTCAACCAAATATCCAACCTGCCTTTGTCATCAAAATGCTCTCGAAACCGTCTGACAAATTCCGACCGCGAGTATGTGTGGCTTTGTGGGCCCTGATGCTCAAGACAATAAACTGCCGCCAGGGAGCCGATTTGCCCGCACAAATCCCAATCCCAATTATGGGCATATCCAGCAAGGAAACCACCTCGGAATGCATCACCGACCCCGGTCGGGTCCACCACCATTGATTCGGGGACAATTGGAATGGATATTTCCTCTCCTTGTGTGTATACGCTTGCTCCTTCATTGCCTCGCGTCACCACTAATATTTCCAGATGAGTAAGAATCTGCTTCAAATCCCATCTTGTTTTCTTGGATAGCAGTTCGAATTCGTAATCATTTAAAAATAGGAACTTAGCTCCGTCCATATCGCGGGCAAGTTCATTTCCTTCCAACCGTAAAACCTGCTGGCTGGGATCATACAGGTAGGGGATCTCCAATTGTCGGCACTCTCCCGCAAACTTTGTCATCGCCTCCGGCGAATTGGGTGAGATAATGACCAGATCAGGACGGGGAGATATCCCGATCAGACTCTGTTTTGCAGCAACTCCCATCGCGCCAGGATAAAACGAAGCAATCTGCGCATTTGCCTTGTCGGTCGTGGCAAAAAATGAGGCTGTAAAAAGACCCGGGACTACTTCCATCAGCGTTGTATCCACACCTGATTTATCCAGCCATGTTCGATACTCTGCAAAATCTTCTCCGACCGTTGCCATCACCCTCGGGTGTTCGCCTAGAAGAGCCATGGAATAGGCAATGTTTGGCGCCACGCCCCCCAACTGACGGGACATTCGATCAACCAGGAAGGAAAGGCTGATCTTTTCCAAGAGCTCAGGCAATATTTGCTCTTTGAACAAACCCGGAAATGTCATCAGGTAGTCGTAAGCAACAGAACCGGTGATTAATATATCCATGAATAATACCCCTCTATTTTGATAAAAATGCAGTCAAATGCGACATGAAACCAGATTACCTTATTCATACCTTACCCTTCAGTATACCTGCCAAATTTACATCAAATGGAGGATCAATAATCCCATTTTCTGTAACGAACGCTGAAATTAATCTACCAGGAGTTACATCGAAGGCTGGATTGCGAGCCTTGGCTCCCCTGGGAAATACCTGCTCCCCCTGGACCTGGAGGTCAAGGACTTCCTTTTGGTCGCGTTCCTCGATCGGAATTAACCCGCCATGCTCCAGGGAAAGGTCAATCGTAGATGTTGGCACTACAGAATACACTGGGACATTATTATCATGTGCCGCCAGGGCCAGCATGTAAGTGCCGACTTTATTGGCAACATCTCCATTAGCTGCCACCCGGTCCCCTCCAAATAAAACTTTCTGGACCTTGCCGGTCTGGAGAAAAAAACCGGCCATACTATCCGTGATGATTTCATAGGATATACCGTACTGTTCCAGTTCCCAGGCTGTCAA
>Ga0209777_10008317_pt1 | contig 11370 bp, 9 predicted proteins | sample FrelakmetHBP12HB_FD_187147 | JGI IMG/M metagenome (GOLD analysis project Ga0209777, IMG submission 187147) | Freshwater lake sediment microbial communities from the University of Notre Dame, USA, for methane emissions studies -HBP12 HB (SPAdes)... | ecosystem: Environmental > Aquatic >...
CGCGCCCCTACTTCTGCCTCCTGACTTCTGCCTCCTGACCCCTGACCCCTGGTTACCTTCTCACTTTATATGCACAATGGTTATCCCTGATCCGCCTTCGGCCTGCGTGCCCTGGGCAAACCCAGCAACATAGGGATGCGTTTTCAGGTGCTCGTGAATGGCTGCCATCAGGCGTCCCGTGCCTCTGCCGTGTATGACTTCGACGGTGTCGGCCCCTTCAAGAAGGGCCGTATCGATGCCCTTGTCAACCACGGGCAGGGCATCCTCCACCCGCATGCCGATAACATTTACCTTGCGGACATATGCAGGTTCTGCGCTGCGAACCACGGGCCCCGCCTGCTTTTTCGGTGGTGGCGTGCCTTTGGCGCTGCCGGCCGGCCCGCACGCCGGGGCCAGCTCATGATAGCCCGCTTTGACGCGCATGGGGCCTATGGCCACTTCGGCTTTTTGTGTCCCGTTGTCGGCGCTCATGACAATGCCCTGCTTGTTCAGGTGTACAACCACAACGGTCTGGCCAGCCTCAAGATGCTCGACCTGCTCATGCTGCCCGGCTTTTTTGGGAAATTCTCCGTGCAGCTTTTTCTTAACCTCCGCCAGCGCGGCGCGGGCGGCATCGTCCTGCCTGAAATCGGCATCGGGCCGGATGATGGTGCGTTTTTTCTGATCTTTGATGATTCTCATAAGCTCGTCCTCGCTTTGCCGCAGCAGCCTGCGGGCATGTGTTTCAAAGGCTTTCATGATTTTTTCGCGTTGGGCATGCATGCTGTCATGAAGGCTTTCCGCGGCATTGTGATATCTCTGGGCAAGTCCTATGACATTGCGCAGCACATCTTTGCTGTCAGAGAGCTCTTTCTGGGTTTTTTCAAGGCCGTGGATCAGCTCGGCCACCTGCCGGTCGGCCCCTTCAAGATAGCCGCCGGCGCTCTGCAGAATTTCCTCCGGTATCCCGATAGTGCGGGCGATCGCGATGGCATTGCTGAAGCCGGGCATGCCATACACCAGGCTGTAGCTGGGCTTGAGCGTGGCCGGGTCGAATGCCACCGATACGTTCTCGACATCATCGCGGCTGTAGGCATAGGTTTTCATGATGTTGAGATGCGTCGTTACGATGGTTGTGCAGCCCCGCTTGCGCAGGAAATCAAGAATGGCCACGGCAAGGGCGCCGCCCTCAGACGGGTCGGTGCCCGACCCGAGCTCGTCGAGCAGCACCAGCGATGAAGGCGTCACCTGCGCGATTATGCCATGTATCTGGCTCATGTGGGACGAGAAGGTGCTGAGGCTTGTTTCCATGTTCTGCTCGTCGCCGATGTCGGCAAAAACGCTGTCAAAAACGGCAATCGTGCTGCGGTCCTCCACCGGTATATGCATGCCCGCCTGCGTCATAAGCACGAAAAGCCCGATGGTTTTCATGGCAACGGTTTTACCTCCCGCATTGGCGCCGGTGATGATGAGGGTGGAGGATTTCGTGCTTTTCATGCAGTCGATGGGAACCACGGCGCCACGGTCAAAAATCCAGGTTCCGGTGGGGGCATGCGGTTTGCCGTCAGCGTCAGCATCGGGGGCGGGGTCTTCCAGAAAGCGCGACAGCAGTATGGGATGCCTGCAGGCGCGCAGGCTTATGACGCCGCCGGTGTTGATCTCGGGGCATGTTGCCCGCAGGGCCCGGGCAAACAGCGCCTTGGCATGTATGAGATCGACGCGCTCGATGATGTCCAGGTTGTGGCATATTTCAGGGCCGCTGGCGCTAATAAGGCCGGTGAGCTCAGTGAGAATTCTTATTTCTTCGTAGTATTCGTCTTTGCGCAGCCCCTGCAGCTCATTGTTCTGCTCGACAACGGAGAGGGGTTCTACAAAGAATGTCGCTTTGCTCTGCGACTGGTCATGCACGACGCCGGGTATGCTGTTTTTGCTGTCGCTGCGGACAGGGATGACATAGCGGTTGTTGCGCAGGGTGATGAAATCGTCCTGTATGGCAGTTCCGAGATCGACATCGACCAGCATATGCTCAAGGGCGCGAATGATGCCTGAGCGGAGTTTCCTGATCCGGCCCCTGATGTCGGCAAGGGCGGGGCTGGCGCTGTCAAGCAGTTCCGCCTGGCCTGAAATGCTTGAGCGTATCCGCCGCGTGATGCCGCCAAGGGGCGCAATCCGGCTTGCGATGGCGTGCAGCAGGGGCCTGCTGTCGGCGTGGCCGGCGAAATAATTTTTTAGTATCTCCGCGGTTTCAATCGTGTCGCTTATCTCGATCAGCTGTTTCGGATCGAGATAGAAATTTTGAATCCGGGCCTGCTCCACGGCCGTCCGTATGCTGTGGATGCCGCTCAGGGGCAGGGGGCCGTTCAGGTCCTGCTCGTCGCGCATTTCGGCTGTTTCCTGCAGCAGCTGCGCGACCGCGGCCGGATCGGCCTGCGGCGCCAGGCTCCGGCAGGCAGTCCGTCCGCCGGGTGATGCGGCGAATGATTCCAGAAATTCCCGGATGCGCTCGAACTCAAGTACTTTAAGACTATGGGCGTTCATTTTTTTTGGAGTGTCTTTCCCTGAGCGCCGCCAGTGCGCGGCGGTCACTGGCAAAGGGTATGTTGTCCGGCAGGCTGTCAAGGCTGAACCATACGAGCTCGCTGACATCATCCTGGGGTTTGAAGTCGTCCGAGAGCAGGCGAACGGTGAAGTGCGAGCACATAAGGGCTGTTCCGCCGTCGCCATACTGGTCGGCAATCATGGTGATGCATTCAAGTATTTCGCAGTCGACGCCGGTCTCTTCCCGTACTTCACGTTTGAGCCCGTCGAGCGGTTCTTCCTGATAGCCGAGAAATCCGCCTATCGTGTTCCAGCCGCCGCGGAAAGGCTCTATGCCGCGGCGGGCAAGAAGCACGCGGCCCCGGCCATCAAGCGGCAGAGCACCCATGCACGGGCATGAGCTGTGGTAAAGAATGAACCCGCAGCAGGAGCACACCTGCCGGTACGGGTCCTGCGTGCTTAAATCGCCCCTGCACCAGGGGCAGCAGGGAAACGGCGGGCGAGGGGAGTGCTGTTGCATATCTTCTAGCGCCTCACGGGTATACGGGCGGTATTATAAACAGTATCTGCAATGGCTGTCGAAAGCATGGCCCCGTGCTACAGCAGCTGCGCGATTATTTGATCGGCATTGTCCGGCAGCTGATAGCCCCGGTACTGTATGATGCCCTTGCGGTCGATAATGACACTTACGGGAACGCCGGTTATATAGTAGAGCCGGCACACGTCCTGTGCGCTATCGTAGAGTATGGGGTAGGGCAGCTGCGTTTTCTTCTGATACGCCTCGACACGCGGAAGGGGGTCGTTTGCAGCGATGTTGATGGAAAGGATTTTCAGGCCCTTTGGGGCGTATTTTATGAAGAGCTCCTTGTAGCGGGGCATTTCCAGCGAGCAGAAATGGCACCAGGTGGCCCAGAAGACAAGGCACACGACGCTGTTTTTTGCCGATGACAGTGTTATCTGTTTTCCGCCGATGTCCTTGAGCATGAAGTCGGGTGCGAGCTGTCCCTTCATGATGCCCACCTCGGGCTTAACTGCGTCGGCACAGAATGCTGCCGGTGTATACATGCTTATAAATATAAGAGTGAAGGCTGCGATCAGGGAAGCGATTCTTTTCATGCTGAAACTCCTTAAAACATTAATTGGCCTGCCTTCAGGATGAATAATTCCCCGAGAGCGATCATCAGGAAGCCGAAAGCCTTTTTTGTGGTTATCATCCAGGCGCCTGACCTGGGGATGGTGGAGAGCAGGCCGGTGAATGTGCCGACCATAAGTAACAAAGAACCCATACCGAAGGCAAATAAAAAGAGCATGGAAACGCCGAGCGCCACGTTCTGGCGCGATGCAACAAATGCAAGCAGCGTGCCGAGCACCGGCGTGGTGCAGGGCCCGGCTATCAGGGCTGAAACGCCGCCGGAGATGAACGCCATCAGTATGCCCGATCCTTTTGCCGAGGGATTCAATCTCTGCGAAAAAGGGAACTGCAGGGAAAACACGTCGAGCATGGAGAGCCCGAACAGGAGAAAAAAGTTTCCGACGATCAGATAGGTCCACATGTTCGTGCTGATCTGGCCGAACAGCTTGCCGGAGAGGGCCGCAGCGGCCCCGAGCGCCGCGTACACAAGCGCCAGGCCAAGCACGTACATAAGGGAGAGCAGAAACCCGCGCTTGCGCGTCTGGCTGGTCTTGGCGCCGATGATGCCGATGGTGATCGGGATGAGCGGATAGATGCAGGGCGTAAAGCTGGTGAGCACGCCCGCCAGAAACGCGGCGGGCAGGGCCAGCAGCGGAGCTCCCTGCATATAGGTGTTCAGTTGTGACAGCAATGCTTCCATGTGATGCCTGGCTTCAATTTATTATTTTATATGTATAACTGCAAAGTAATTTTTTATCAAATGCTTTCTTTTGTGCAGTGAAATCGTTTGACCCGCTACAGGCTATCTGGTACGAGTAGAAACAGTCTGTGCAATAAGGTATGTTCTGAATGGCGGCGGCTTATTCGCCAAAGCGGCAAAGCCGCTCCTGCAAATTTTAATTATCAAAAATAAACGTCATAATCCACTCGTGGGCCTTCACGTTTGATTTTACAGGTAGAAATTAATTTTCTCCTAGAGCATTTTTCTTTTTACTGTAGACCTCTTTTTTCTGTCATCTCGACCGAAGGGAGAGATCTTTAAAGATTTCTCCCTTCGGTCGAAATGACAATTCGGCTACAGAATTTAGAAAAATGCTCTAACACCGCCATTCCTGTCATTCCGGCTTGTCCGGAATCCTGCGCATGATAGCGTTAAGATTCCGGGCAAGCCGGAATGACGCGGTGGGAGGGGAAACCGCTAATTTTAAATGTGAAGACCTGCGAGCCTGCCCGGAGAAAAATGATGAAATACAAACTGCCAGCATGCGCCCTTTTCCTGCTGCTGTGCTGCGCCTGCGCGCTGCCGGGGCTTTGGTTTGATCTGCCGCAGCACCTGAACAGCACGGCGGTGGAGCGGATACAAAAAAGCCTCGGTGACGCCGACAACTTTACCTTTGCCGTAATGGGCGACAGCAGGGGCAATCCGGAAAAATTTCGTGACGTTCTTGCCGCAGCTGCCGCGCATGCTCCTGCATTTATCGTGCATACGGGTGATAGTACCAACTTCGGCAGTCCCCGGGAGTTTGCCGAGGCTGTGGCCATACTGCGGGCATGTCCGGTGCCGGTTGTCGTCATCCCTGGCAATCACGACCTTCTAACGGAAAAGGGGCGGTTTTTTGAGCAGGTGTTCGGCCCGCTCGACTTTTACTTTCAGGCCGGAGCCTTTCGCTTTATCTGCATCAATAACGCCGATGATGTTCTTGACGGAAGTTTTATCCGTCTGCCCGCAGAGGATGCTCCTGCAAAGCTCGAAGAGCTTACGGCAGGCACGATGCCCGCCTGCATCGTTATGCATGTACCGCCCGCCACAGCCGCAATTAAAGAGCATGTATCCGTGCCGGTCACGGCGCCGCTGACAGCGCTTCTGCAGAAGCACGGGCCGGGCATCAGGGCTATCCTGTGCGGCCATGTGCACGGCTATGCCGCTGCGGAGCTTGAAGGCGTGCCGGTCATCATATCGGGCGGCGCAGGAGCTCCGCTGCAGGATAACAAGGGCGCCGGCTTTGTCAGCCGGTTTAATTTCGTGCTGGTGAACGTATGCGGCCGCAGCCTCAGCCACACCGTGCATTATCTGAAATGAACATGCCCGGCTCAAAGATACTTGTCATCCACCAGGGCGCTATCGGCGATCTTGTTCTGTCTCTTCCCGCATTGCAAACGATTAAAAATGCTTTTCCGGAATACTGCATTGAGATGCTCGGCTATCCTGCTATACTTTCTCTGATCGGCGGCGATGTAGCCCGCACCATCCGCTCTGTCGACTGGGCGCCGGTAAGCACGCTGCAGGGCGATTTTGCCGATGTTTCACCTGAGATGCTGCAGTACCTTGCCGGGTTTGAAAGGCTGTTTGTTTTTAGCGCCAGCGAAAAAAGCGCTTTTATTGAAAATGTGCAGCGCTGCCATCCTGCCGTTGTTCATATCAGAACATTTCCCGACACCCGGCAGCATATCGTTGATTACCAGCTTGCGCAGCTTGCCGCACTGGGCTTTGCCACTGCTGAGCCTGTACCGCGGCTGTGCGCAAGCTGCGATGACCAGAGCCGGGCCGATGCATTCCTGCGGCGCAACACTTTTGATACAGGTTCGGGGCCCCTGATCGCCGTGCATCCGGGCAGCGGCGGCAGGCGCAAGTGCTGGCCTTCCGCCTGTTTTCAGGCCTTCATGCAGCACCTGCATGAAGATATGAGCGCGGCATTTTTAATCGTGCAGGGGCCTGCGGAAGAGGAGGCGGCTGAAGACATGCCGTCCGCACCCGGCGGAGCCCCCTGCCTGACCCTGCGCAATCTTGACCTTCCCCTTGTTGCCGCACTCATCAGCACAAGCGAGCTGTTCGTCGGCAATGATTCGGGCATCACGCATATGGCAGCGGCTCTGGGCATACCGACGGTTGCCGTTTTCGGCCCCACAGATCCCGCTGTCTGGGCCCCGCGGGGGCAGCCGGTTTGCATTGTCGGAGAATGTGATGGCGACGGCCAGTGGCGCTGGCCCGGGCCAGAGGCTGTGCTGCGCAGCGCCCGCGGCCTGCTGGGCGGTTGACAAAGGGCTGCCGCTCAAGTAGTATGCGGCAGCTATTAAAATGAGGAACGAGGGTTCAGGGTTCAGGAGAGAGATATGGAAACATATCGACGGTTGGAGGATTTGGACGTCTATCAGAAACTGTGCCGTTTGCACATTGAGATAGATGAATTGACTCATCGCTGGCCGGCCGGAGAAAAATATGAGCTTGGATCGCAGGCCAGACGTTCGTCTAATAGCGCTCCTGCACAACTTGCCGAGAAGTATGATGACCGCCATATTCGTAACAAAATCGAGGGCGTCAATCGAAGCCGTGGAGAGGCCGCGGAGACCGTGCATCATCTTTACATGGCGCATCTGAAAGGCTATGACACCCAGACGACGTACGAGCAGTATCGCGCTCGATATCAGGAGTGCATCCGGATGCTCAATGGCATGGAACGTACCCTTGAGAAGCTGTTGCCGGAGGCTGATCGCCGCTGGCCTGATTTGTCTGTGCGGGAGGATGCCGGGATCTATGGCGCCTGCCCTCGCGGATTTCCTGAACCCTGAACCCTGAACCCTGAACCCTGAACCCTGAACCCTGTTTTTTACGAGGTGCATATGAAATACGTGGTTCTTATCGGCGACGGCATGGCCGACTACCCCATTGAAGAAAAGGGCGGCAAAACCCCGCTTGAGCTTGCGGCAACGCCCTTTATGGACATGCTTGCGCAGAAGGGCGCACTCGGGCTCGTGCACACCATTCCAGATGGCATGGACCCCGGAAGCGATGTGGCAAACCTTGCAGCCATGGGCTATGATCCCCGGAAATACTATTCGGGCCGCGCGCCCATCGAAGCCGCAAGTATCGGCGTCAGTCTTGCCGACACTGATATCGCTTTCCGCTGCAACCTTGTCACTCTTGCCGAAAAAGACGGCGGGCTCTGCATGGACGACTACAGCGCCGGCCATATAGCAACTGCCGAGGCAGCCGGCATAATTGCCGGGCTGAAAAAGGCCCTCGACAGCCCTGATATAACTTTCTATCCCGGCGTGAGCTACCGCCACCTTATGGTATGGAAAAACGGCATCGACCAAATGAAAACCACGCCGCCCCATGACATATCGGGCAGAAGAATTGACGGCTATCTGCCCAGCGGCGAGGGCTCAGAGCGGGTGAGGCAGCTCATGGAAAAAAGCCGTGCTGTTCTGCCCGGTTTGGCTATCAATAGAGAAAGAGTATCCCGCGGCGACAGTCCCGTGAGCTCCATCTGGCTGTGGGGGCAGGGCAGGGCGCTTAAAATTCCGCGCTTTGCCGACCTGTACGGCATCTCCGGCAGCGTCATTTCGGCGGTTGACCTTGTAAAGGGACTCGGCATCTGCGCGGGCCTTGCATCAATCGATGTGCCCGGCGCCACAGGCTATCTCGACACCAATTACGCCGGTAAGGTCGCGGCTGCTCTGCAGGCCCTGGAATCGGGTGATTTTGTCTATGTCCACGTCGAGGCCCCTGATGAGGCATCTCATAAAGGCAGTTTTACCGAGAAGATTCAAGCGATAGAGGATTTCGACGCGCGCATCGTCGGGCCCATGATCGAGGGGCTCGAGGAGCGATTCCAGGCTTTCAAGGTTCTGATACTGCCCGATCATCCCACGCCCCTGTGTACAAAAACCCATGCATCCGACCCCGTGCCGTTTATCATGTATGATTCGGCAAGCCGCGACAATAAAATCAACAACCAGCGGGCCTACTGCGAGAAAGACGCCCGCGCGTCGGGGGTTGTGGTTGACGAAGGCGCACTGCTTATGAACCGCTTTATCAAAGGCGCTGCGCTATGAAGCCCTTTGTGACCGAGTACCGCGTTGTGTATGCCGACTGCGACCCGTTCGACGTCATGTATTACGCCAACTACCTGACCCTTTTTGAGCGGGGCCGGACCGAGCTTTTCAGGTCCCTTGGGCTGACCTACCGCGCTATATCGGACAGGGGCATCTATACGCCCGTCACGGAAGCGCACTGCAATTATTTCAAATCGGTCCGCTATGATGACCTGCTTCTTGTAGAGACCGTCATCGGCGCTCTGAAAAAAGCCAGTATGCGGATAGAGCATGAGATATACAGAAAAGAGCCCCGCGTGCGTCTTGCCCGCGGCTATACGGTGCTTGCCTTTGTCAACCGCGATGTGAAAATTCAGCCCGTGCCGCCGGATATAGCTGAAAAAATACGGCTGCTTTTTGATGACGGCGCAGTGCAGCGGCAATAAGCGACAAAATACGGGTGATTTAAAAGCCTTGACTTGCTGGTTGTTTTCTATATACTGATTAAATAATTTACAAATTGATGCGGGGTGGAGCAGTTTGGTAGCTCGTCGGGCTCATAACCCGAAGGTCGTTGGTTCGAATCCAACCCCCGCTACCATAGTATATAAGCACTCGAACTAGTGTTCGGGTGTTTTTTTTTGCCCCCTGCCGTTGCCCACCGGAAATTTTTAGAGCATTTTTCTACATGGAGTAGCCACATTGTCATTTCGAATCCCGCCGCAGGCGGGATGAGTCCGCAGGTTACGCACTTGCGCATCAACCTTAACACCTTGGTTTTACTTCAGCCTAAGTAGTGCCCAACAGAGAACAGGGGCCGGTTCAAATCCCCCTTAATCCCCCTTTGCAAAAGGGGGAAGCAGAAAGTTCTCCCCTTTTGCAAAGGGGAGTTAGAGGGGATTTTTAGTCTGAACACAAAAGAGGGGGCGAAAAAATTCCCCCTTTGGCAAAGGGGGTTAGGGGGATTTTTAGTCTGCACACAACCGACCCCTATATTGTGTGGCTTTGTAAGATCTCTCCCTGAGGTCGAGATGACAGAATAGATAAACCGTTTATAGATAAAAAGAAAAATGCCCCAGTAGGCCTTCACATTTGATTTTGCAGGATGAGATACAATCCCTCCTAATCAAAACTAAATCTGTCATTCCGGCTTGTCCGGAATCCTTATGCTGCGGTGGAAAAGATTCCGGACAAGCCGGAATGACGCTGGGGTTTTATTTTTCAATTATTATAGCTCTAATTCACCTGTATTGGAATTAAGGGAAGAGTGTCCGCACCTGATAATTTCAAATGTGACGATCCACTAGTCCCCCATCGCCTGAGCGCTTTTGGTTTTATTTGTAAATAGCCGCATAACTTTCATGGCCGATCCGCCGCTGGAGCTGCTGTGCAATCACAGCCGATTCGTTTTCTCCGGCGCCGCCGGCTTTCAGCCCCACATAAAACCCATACGAGCCTGTATAAAAAAAGTCTTGAGTTTCATGGGGCGTTCTGGTAGCTGTTTATTGAGCCTATCTATTAGAAACCTTTACATTTCATAACCTTTAAGATTCAGTTTTTGTAAAAATTGAGTTACCTATTATCGTTAAGTGTGTTATTAAAAGAGAGAAGCTTAAGTATTACAGGGGTAATGCCAGATTCTTTACCGGGCTAGAGGTAGCTGTGTAACTGCTTGAATGTGCGAGAATCCATAAATCTAATTTAAGGAGGAGTTATGAAAACGAGAGCAGTATTTTTGTTTGCTGCATTGGCGGTCATGCTGTGTGCAAGCGCGGCTTTTGCTGTGGTGAATCCGGAGCACTGCGCCGACTGGAAGGGCACCTGGGTGTTTAACTATGGCGACCCCAACAACAATATTGACACTCCCGGCACCGACAACGAGACAATATATATTAGCACGGTCTGCGACAATGGTCTCGGGTGCACTAAATTTCTCGTATTTGACTGCTATGCCACAGGGGTAAGAAAATCCGACCTGCAACCGATACTGCTGGGATGGGCCAATATAGTTCCCGTTCCTCCACAGCTTCCGTCGACAACAACCTGGGGCTATTATGAAAATTCGCAAGATGAATTGACTGCTCTTGGCGCGAGCGCCAAGTATGATCGTATAGCAACAGGCAGTTACACCGGCACATATTTTGATAATGTCACCGATCCGATTACCGGCAATGGCGCCCCGCCGCCACCACTTAAGTCCGGCCTGAAATTCGGCAGACGGATCACTACGGACGTGCTTCAGCCCGGCACATGCAAAGACTGGCTGGGCAAGTGGAAGCTTAAATATAGAAATATCCTCACCACGGGGGATCTTACGGATAATGTGACAGATAATATCACTATTACCAGTGTCTGTTATGACAACACGACCACCGGCGCCTGCAAAACCCTGTTTCCGGATTTGAGTGATAATAACACATGGTACTGCTTGGCCAAGGGCAAATCGGATAATGCGTCAAAGCCGCAGCATATATTATTCGGCAAGCAGACGGGCATTAATTTTTACCAGTACTTTGAAACATATACCCCCAGCATAGCTTTTATGGCGGAAGATCCATATGCCGCGATACCAGACTCAGGCTTCTTTTTGCTTGAGTTTACAGCTGATCTGATATCCGATACATACGCCCCCAGCTTTGCTCCCGCCGATCAAACAGTGGCGCCGACGTATCTGCTGTCAGGTACAAAAATAACCACCACAACGACATCAATTGCCGGCAAGGGCACCTGTAAAGACTGGGTGGGCACCTGGACATTCACGTATGACAACAACTCCGACACCATTCCGGGAGACGCCAGCGGCAAGGGCCGCAATGGCGATTATGAAGTGAAAATATGTAAATTCACGGAGAATTTTGTGTTTCCGATTCTTCCCGACAAGCCGTTTCCGTGCGTTGCTGAGGGTG
>Ga0209777_10008318_pt1 | contig 11369 bp, 10 predicted proteins | sample FrelakmetHBP12HB_FD_187147 | JGI IMG/M metagenome (GOLD analysis project Ga0209777, IMG submission 187147) | Freshwater lake sediment microbial communities from the University of Notre Dame, USA, for methane emissions studies -HBP12 HB (SPAdes)... | ecosystem: Environmental > Aquatic >...
TTCGTCGAGCTCCCCAAGAGGCTTCCGTTCGGAAGCCGACCGGCGATCTTTTGGGGAGACTCCCGGAGGGAGTCGGACAGGAAGCCTTCTTTTTAGGTCGGGATACGGCATCCGAATGGATGCCTTCTTTAAGTTCGACAAAGTCGAACGACCGACCGGCTTATTTTGAGCTTTTGTTGTGGCCTGCTTCTAAAGAACGTTTCAAAATTTGGCCCGGCAAAGAAGCTCCTGACTTAATGGTTGACAACTCTGAAAAAAAGATCCCTCGATCCCTATTTTTTAGAAAGGTGACAAATTCAATAGCTATCCAAAAGTAAAGGGGGCAAGTTAAAGCTTTCGGATTGACTTGTAAGACCGAGTTTGTTATTTCAAGGTTTAGTCCATAATAAGGAGGTTTTCCTTGATGGAAGCTCTTCGCCGTAATATTCGAAAGATCTTTCAGGCCGCGCTTTCCTCGGTTGATCCCTATAAAGCAGTCTATCGACATTTAATCCTCAATAAAAACACTCTCCTGCTTAACACCGGATCGCGCTCAACCGAAAAACGCCTTGATTTGCGCCAATTTAAAAGAATTTTTGTTTTAGGGGCCGGCAAGGCCGCTGTCCCTATGGCGGCTGCCTGCGAAGAACTCTTTCACCAGAAAATTTTTTGGGGATTCGTTGTTACTAAATACGGGCATAGCAAATCCCTTCGAACCATCGAAGTTCTGGAAAGCGGCCATCCGGTTCCGGATGCCGCCAGTCTCCAAGGGGCCCGGAAAATCCTAACCACCCTGACCGAGACACAGAAAAAGGATCTGGTTATTTTCTTAACCTCGGGAGGGTGTTCGGCCCTTTTAGCCCAGCCTGTTCCGCCCATCACCTTGATGGAAAAAAAGAAGCTCACTCGACTTCTGCTTCAATCCGGGGCCAATATCCAAGAGATGAATGCCGTCCGTAAACATCTTTCTTTGATTAAAGGCGGCAATCTGGCCAAGGCCGCCTACCCCTCGACGGTGATCAATCTCATCCTTTCCGATGTCGTGGGGGATGAACTGGACGTCATAGGATCTGGGCCTTTTGTCCCTGATCCCTCTACCTTTCAAGAGGTCTGGGAGGTCATCGAAAAATATGCTCTGAAATCCAGGTTGTCTAAAAAAATTGTCAGGCATCTGAGCTCCGGAGTTGAAGGGAGAATCGAAGAAACACCTAAGGCCGGACAACTTTACTTCCGTAATGTTTCCAATCTGATTATCGGCAACAATCTGACCGCCTTGAAATCAGCCGCCGTAAAAGCCAGGGGCTTGGGATATAAAACCTATATCCTGACCTCCCAATTACAGGGAGAGGCCAGAGAAATAGCCAAAATATATGCCGCCATCGCCAGGGAAATTATAGAATCCGGACATCCTTTTTCTCCGCCCGTGTGTATCCTGGCCGGAGGAGAACCAACTGTGACGATCAAAGGGAAGGGACTGGGCGGAAGGAACACTGAGTTGGCCCTGGCCGTGGCTATTGGCATCAAGAATCTGAATAAGACGGCCTTTTTAAGCGGAGGGACCGACGGGACCGATGGTCCCACTGATGCGGCCGGGGCTATTGTCATCGGCCATAGTTACCAAAAGGCGATCCAAAGGGGTTTAAGACCCGAAGACTATCTACGGGAAAATGATTCCTATTCTTTCTTCAAAAATACAGGGGAATTGCTTGTTACCGGTCCGACAGGAACCAATGTTATGGACATTCACGTTTTACTGGCTGTTTAATTAAAAAGGACGAAACGGTATTGTTCACTTAAAATCCCCTTTGGATTCGATTAAAAATATCCTATTAACTTAAGTGTGAAATAATTTTTTTAATAAACGAATGGAGAAATAGTGGCCTCGGACAGCCGGTCATGTCTCTTACTCTATAACGAAGACTATCAACGATTTGACTACGGTCCCTCTCATCCTCTACAAGTGGGAAGGCTCAAGCTCACGATGGACCTGATCCGGGCCTATGATTTGTTATCCCCAAAGAAAGTTTGTCAGGAAACGACCCGGATGGCCTCTGTGGAAGAAGTCCTTTCTTTTCATACCCTCGATTACTTAAAAATTTTACAAGAGGCCAACTCGGGACAGAGTTCTCTCGACTCATGGGCCTACGGGTTAGGACCTGGAGACAATCCCATTTTCCCCGGGGTCCTGGATTGGGGTCGCTTTTGCGCTGGGGGGGCCATCCAGGCCGGTGAATGGGTTGTTTCCGGCCTGGGAAGGATTGCCTTTCATATGGCCGGGGGGATGCACCATGCCCGCAAGAATATGGCCTCAGGTTTTTGTTATATCAACGATGCTGTACTGGTTATTTTGTATCTACTCTCCCAAGGGAAAAAGGTGGCTTATATTGATATTGATGCTCACCATGGAGATGGAGTGCAGGAGGCTTTTTATCATACCGACAGGGTGTTAACTATCTCCTTTCACCAAAACGGCACGACCTTGTTTCCCGGTACCGGTTTTGTCCAGGAAATCGGAGCAGACGAAGGGGTAGGCTATGCAGTCAATGTCCCTCTTTATCCTTGGACCGATGATGAAATCTTTATTTGGGCCTTTATGGAAGTGGTCCCGCCGATCCTGCAAGCCTATGCCCCGGATGTAATCGTCACTCAACTGGGAGTGGATACATTTTACAATGATCCTTTGGCCAATCTCTCTTTGACGACCAAAGGCTTCTGCTCGGCAGTCAAATTTTTCAAAGAACTGGGGCTTCCCTGGGTTGCCCTGGGAGGAGGAGGGTATCATCAAGTCAATGTGGCTCGAGCCTGGACCTTGGCCTGGTCCATTATGTTGGACCGGGAACTGGGTCAAGGAAGACTCCCCAGCCCTTTTCAGTAAACCATCCATCAACTGGATTATCATGAGGGATGGTTGATAGACGAAGACTTTAAAGAAGAACCGGCCGGGAAAGAACAGGCCTTTGGGGAAGCCCGCCGGACGCTCAAGTCCATCCAAGAGACCATTTTCCCTCTGTTCAATATTTATGCCGCGGGACTATGGATGTAAAATTATTGATGTAAAAATGGTTATTCGATGTCGGCCTTTTTGGTTTTCTCTGCCTGGGAATCTTGTTTTAATGCCGTCCTTTGATATAATTCAAACAAAAATTATAAGCTTGACGTACTGCCGGTACTTGTCGAAGAACAACGCGCATCTTTAAGGGAAGGTAGCCGGCCAAGACCGGGAAGGGCTTATCGGGAAACAGATATAGATTGTAATAGGATTTTTTATCCACCTGCCAATTTTGATTCCAGGAATAATCCGTCAGGAAATTAATTTCATCGACCTCCCCGGAATGAAAGGCCCTTTCAAACATCTTTTCAAACAGTACGGCTCCTGGAGAGTAAGATGAATAGGCTTCGTCATAACAAATCTTGAAAATGATCAAAGACCGATTTATTTGTAAGGCCAAGTGAGCAGCGATCGTTTTCCCTTCAGCTTCCAGGAAATGCCACTCCAACCAGCCCAGGTCTGTCAGTCGGCCTGTCAGGGTTTTATAAAAAGACACCAAGGAATCGTGTTGACATAAAGCGCTGCCTGCGGTGTACTTCCAGCTGCAGGCCTCCACTTCCATGAAACGGGAAAGCTCTTGCTCGGTAAGGGAGTTACCTGTCAAAAAGGAAATATTTGCCCCCGGAAGGGTAAACAATTTGCGTTCCAGTCGCCGTAAGTTTCGGACATATTTGGTTCCCAAAAGGGCCTTATATTCGTCAAAAGATCGATCAATTTTAACAAAAGAGCCGTAACCGTCAAAAACAGACACCGTATTGATTTTTCTTACTCCGTTATTCATGACCAGTAAGGTGGGGGAACTTTCAGGGAGATGTCTCATCTCAAAACTAAAACAAGTCGGTTGCATGCAGGTCAGTTGAGACAGAAGTAAGGGAATGATCTCTTGTTCGCCGCCCGACTTTACCAAGAAATCCACCGAGGCGGTTTGGTCGTTGTAGGGGGTACGAAACATATGGCAATGCATTCCCATTCGTTTAATAGGAGTGACTACCACCGGAAGTACACCCACTAGGGTTGAATGGTCATAAGCAAAAAGACAAAACCAGCTCTCACCGGGATTCAATTGATGTTCCAGATAAGAAGCGATCCAAGCGTGGGATAGGTCCGGCAATCGATGAGGGGCTTGGAAGGCCAGATCATTCCAGGCAGTTGAATGGTGTTTGAGGCCCTCAAAGGTCCTCACCGTTTGAATTTGAAAACCATGGTGATTCTTAACAATAGATTCTCCTGAGGAATCCTTTTTGGGGGCGATCATTCTTAAATTATCCTGTCTTCATCACCTTAAACAGTGTATTTCTTCCAGCGATTCTCTCTCGCCCTCTCCGGAAATAGGGTAAAGGAGAATTGCTTCCTACCTACTTAGGAGGCTTCGATATACTTCAACGTTTTGTTTTGCAATCACATCCCAGCTAAATAACCTTGATGCCCTTTCATACAAGCGCCTGCCTATTTCTTCTCTCTGTTGGGAATCACGGATAAGCATAAGCATTTTTTCTGCCAAGTCGGCTGGTTCATTCTCTTTCACAAATATTCCATCTTCACCGATATAATCCGGAAGGCCAACCGATCGAGAGGCAATAACCGGCACGGCGTTGGCCATAGCTGTGGTCACTGTCGCTCCGGCTTCACTGGTGGTATAGGGAATGACGGCGCATAGACTCTTTTGGTATTCCCCCCACAATTCTTGCTCATTCGTATAAAAATAATCAAACCATTTAACCTGATCAGTCAAACCCGATTGGGCAATGGGCTCAATCCCTTCTTCCTGACCGTATTCACGATTCAACCCATGAATAAGGACTTTGGGGGTAATCCCCTTTTCTTTTAAGATGACCAGGGCCTTTAAAAAAAGGTCAAATCCCTTGCCATGGGTCAAATGATGCCCGCCACAAAAAACAATCTGATCTTGGGGATATAAAGTCAACTCCGGTATGTGGGTTCCATGGGGGATGATATGAATCTTTTCAGCTTGAATACCCCAGGATTCCAATTGTGTTTTCATTGGAAGCGTTTGAACAATAAGAGCATCAGCTTTATTATAAATCGGATTGAGCTTGACAGTATTCAGTTTAAAACCCTTTAGTTTAAACTGCCTCTGAATGGAATCAATTTCATGAATCGTAACAACCCTTTTAGAATTAGTCGGAAAAGTCAAAAAAGAAAGCAAAGGAAGAAAGCCATAGGAACCTTGGGTTTGCTGATAGTTGAGAATCGGCAGCTTGAGGTGCTTCAGGTATCGAGCACCCTTAAAAACATCTCCTATAAGTTGAGGCATAAGTCGGGCCATCCGTTTAATCCTGGAGCCCGGCTTGGGGTAAAAATCGGCAAAAGGTATTCGTGGAACGGGCGAGAGCCATAGGTCGGGATCAAACGGGTTGTCCCCATAACACATACAGTTGGCCGACAGGATGCTGACCTTAAGACCTAATCGTTCAAGGGCGGAAGACAGCTTATAGGCAAAATTTCCGCAACTTTTCTCCTTATACCAGCAAGCAATTATCCCAATTTCCTCCAGGTGAGCCATTGAACCCCCTTCTTGATTAATGATTTAAGAAACCGCTTTCTCCCTTCGGTTAATTCCGGATATAGGATGATTCGAAGTATTTGATCAGCTACCTCTTCGGGTCTTGCTGGAGAAATATTTTTTAAGAAATCTCCCGGGAAAATACTTAACATCTCCGTATCTACATATCCCGGGCAGAGATAAGATATTTTGATATTAGTAGCGGCAACCTCCTGCGACAAGGCTTCAGTAAATCCAACCAGCCCGAATTTTGAGGCACAATAAACGGCCAGATTAGGAAACCCCCCTTTCCCGGCACCAGAGGCCAAATTAATGATTTGCCCATACCCTTGCCGCAGCATTATCGACAATACTTCGCGCGAACAAAGAAAAGCCCCTTTTAAATTGGTATCAATCACCTTATCCCAGTCCGCGATCGTTGTCGAGACCATTGGACCATAAACCAATACTCCTGCATTATTAATCAGAATATCTATCCGCCCATAGCGATCCACGACCTGAGCGATGAGGGTCTTCACTTCATCCTCCTGTCGGATATCGGTAGGAATTAGAATACAAGAACCGCCCGTGGCCTCTATGAGGCCGCAAGCCTTTTCCAAGGCTTCCTTGTTCCGTGCCGCCAGGATCACCTGTGCACCTTTTTCAACCAAAAGCAGGGAAGTAGCCAACCCGATTCCCTTGCTGGCACCAGTAACAATAACCACTTTGTCTTTGACTAAACTTTTATTCATTAGTTAAGAAGACCATCATCCCAACAAGTGCTCGAGCGGTCTTTACTAAAAACTTAGGGTTCACCTTATCCAGGGTATCGTCCGCGCTATGCATGTAGGGATTTTTGTAAAAGGAGGAAATGAACACCGCATTATAGCCCTTCTCCCAGAAGGACAATTCATCCCCTCAACCGCACTGGGGGCCGATATTTTTTTTGATCCCAATGTCTCCCCCCTTCAATTGGGAATAAATTTTATCAACAAACAAGGCATTGGCCGGGCGCCCCCCGACCAGTAAAATTTCATTAGGATTTTTAAATCCCGTTTGGATAAAATAAATCGGTTTTTTAATCATCTGTTTGGCCAGGGAAAGTCCCTTTCTCAAAAAGCCTTTACCTTGGGTTTCCGGCCACAAGGCCGTCCAAGAAGGTGACGTATATCCGATCGTATCGATATTGATGACCCCTTTAATGGAACGACCTTTAGCCTTTAGTTCTTGGGCATAGGCTTGGCTGCCTTTGTGGTCCTGTTCTTCATTGGAAAAAAAGACCCACTCCACCGTGTTATTACCGGGATTCCCGGCTAAGAATCGGGCCCCTTCCAATAAAACTGCCACCCCGGTGGCGTTATCATCGGTACCGGGAGCTGATCTGTGGGATTCCCAGCCGGCAGGGTGCGAATCATAATGGGCACAGACCATATAAACCGTTTCGGGATCTTTTTTCCCTGAAATGCAGGCCACAACATTTTTCCACGTTTTGCCTTCTGCCGTATAAAGGTGGTAGCTTACATCCAAGGTTTTGTATGGTTTGAGTTTATTATAAAGATAGTCGGCCACTTGATTCTGTTTTTCCCAGGTCGTTCGATTTCCAAAGGATTGTAGTTCTTCCAAAGTTTTATAGATCGATCGTACCGAGATCTCCATGGGTTCCCTTTCCGGCTGCCGGACAAGGCCGGAAGCAACAGCTGGGCTTTGCTGAAATAATATCCAGATAAAAACAAAAAACCATGATTTAATTTTCACTAAAGCCGTCCGTTTTTAAAACCGATTGTCTTTCTTTTCCTCTTTTTTATCCGGCTTAAGGCTCTTGACTTCTTTTTCAATCCGTTCTTTCTGCTGGGGATCTTTTTCAACATATTTCAAGGCGGTTTGGAAATGAAACAAGGCCTTCTTTCTATCTCCCTTCAAACCGAACGATTTTCCAAAATAATAATGGGCCTGTCCCAGATTGTTCAAATTTCCATAGACCATACCCAGATAATAATAAAGATCCTCTCCCTCCGAACCGAGCTTCAAAGCCCTTTGAAAATTTTCCAGGGCCAATAGGTTTTCCCCTTTTTCCTGGTAGGCCCGGCCCAGAAAAAAGGCGGTGCTGGCATCTTTTGGATCAAGAATGGAAGCCTGCCCCAATTGTTGAATGGCCTTTTCCCGGTCTCCCTTTAATAAAAAGACCTGCCCCAGATCTCTCACCACATAGGCCTCTTGCGGTTTTATCAATAACGCCTTTTCGAATTGATCGACGGCATCGTCAAATTTCCCTTCCCGGATATCTATCCAGCCTTGGCCGTAATGAACCCAAAATAAATTTTGGGTGTCCTTGGCCCAGGACTGAAAAACATTTCGGGCCCTTTGCAAGTCACCATAGTTGGTCAGGATAATGGTTTGAACACGTCGGAATTCATTGGACGTCCCCCGCACCCAGGGACCCTGATTCGCATACTGATGCAATAGGTCTTCCACATGAGACATTCGGTCTCCGGTAAGAGGATGGGTCATCATATAGGCCGGGACCCCTTCGGAACCAAATGACCCCCAGCGTCGAAGTTTGTCGAACAGATCGATCATACCCTTGGGATCGAATCCCGCCTTGGACATAAATTTGAATCCATAATTGTCCGCGTCGCTTTCGTCTTCTCGGCTGTATTGCAGGAACATGGTCTGAACCGTGGCCATAGAACCGGCAATGGCGGCAGCGGCTATGGCGGGATCTCTGGCCAAAACGCTGAGCAAAACCGCAGCCAAGGCGGCCAGGCCGATTTTTTTTTGTTTTTCTATTTGGCTGGAAATGTGGTGGTGAGCGACATGGGTGATCTCGTGACCGAGTAAACCGGCCAGTTCAGCTTCTGAGTTCATGATCTCAATAATACCGGTGGTAACAAAGACATGCCCGCCCGGAACGGAAAAGGCATTCAATTGGGGATCTTTTAAAAGATAAAAATGAAAAGGGTAAGGTTGTGGCCCGGCTTGTTTGAGAATCTCCCGGCCTAGTCTATTAAGATATTCCAGAAGCGAAGGGTCACGGATTAGAGAAAATTTGCTTTCCACCTCCCGGACCACATCTTCTCCTAATTTCTGTTCCTCGGTGGTGGTCAGGGCACAAACATTTCCTCCAGTTCCCGGTAACCAGGGATTGGGAAGAAAAAACAGGAGGGATCCGATGAATCCAAAAATAAATTTATAAAAAATTTCCCGCATCCGATTCCTTAAGAAAAACGATACATGATGCAGGTCGCATGATCCAGGATAAAAGACAAAAAGCCATTTTGTTCATCGTCCTTCTTGCATCCTGCATCCGGCCTCTTGCTTCACGCATCTTGAATCCTGCACCCTGTATCATGATTCCTGCATCTAATTTTTTATTCATCCAATCAGACAGCTTCCCGTCATCTCCTCGGGGATCGGGATATTCAAAAGGGTCAGGATCGTCGGGGCCACATCAGCCAGTATCCCGTCTTTAAGCCGCACCTGGGGTCTTTCCGGATCTATCAGTAAAACAGGAACAGGATTGGCTGAAGTATGGGCCGTATGAGGCCCCCCGTGCTTGCGGTCGATCATTTCTTCGGCGTTGCCGTGATCCGCGGTTAACAATATCATCCCTCTTTGATCGGATACAGCTGAGATCACCTGCCCCAAGCAGGTATCAACCACCTCACAGGCCTTGATGGCCGCTTCCAATTTACCGGTGTGTCCGACCATATCCAGATTAGCATAATTCAACACCATAAATCCATAGCGATTGGATTTTATCCGGCTGATGACCTCTTGGGTCACTTCCGGGGCACTCATGGCCGGTTTCAAATCGTAGGTGGGCACTTCCCTGGTCGAGGGAATCAGACAGCGATCCTCCAAGGGAAAAGGGGTTTCTATGCCCCCATTAAAAAAATAGGTGACATGGGCGTACTTTTCGGTTTCGGCAATCCGGAGCTGAGGTATCCCTTGACGACTAATGGTTTCTCCCAGGGTATGAATAAGATTTTGAGGGGGAAAAGCCACCTCCACCGCTGGAGAAAAATGGGGGTCATATTCGGTCATAGTCATAAATTTTGAAAGTTTCGGACGTCCGGCCACCGAAAAGGGAGAGAAATCCTGCTCAATAAAGGCCCGGGTAATCTCTCTGGCCCGGTCGGCCCGGAAGTTAAAGAAAAAAACCGTATCCCCATCCTGAACGGTTCCTATCGGACGGGCATCCTCTCCCATCAGAATTCGTGGAGCGATAAATTCATCCGTTTCTCCCTTTTGGTAGGCATCCTCCACGGCCTGAACAGGATCCCGGCAAGGAATCCCCTGCCCTTCGGTTAAGGCTTGAAAGGCCTTTTCCACACGTTCCCAGCGATTGTCCCGATCCATAGCATAGAATCGTCCGCAGATGGAGGCAATCCGACCCACCCCGATCTCCCGCATCTGTTCCTGTAATTGACGTATGAACTCCAGACCCATTTGGGGCGGGGTGTCGCGTCCATCGGTGATGACCTGGATCATCACCCGTTCTAAATTTTCTTTTTTGGCCAAACGAAGCAAGGCCAAAAGGTGATTCATATGACTGTGAACCCCGCCATCCGAAACCAGGCCCAGGAGATGGAGAGTCTTTCCCTTATCCCGGCACTGCCGTATCATGTCAAGTAATCCCGGATGGGTAAAAAATTCACCCTTCCGGATGGCCAGGTCAATCCGGGTTATATCCTGATAGACGATACGACCGGCCCCAAGGTTAAGATGGCCTACTTCGGAATTGCCCATCTGGCCTTCAGGCAGGCCGACCGATTCACCCCAGCATTTCAGTTTTGCATGAGGCCGGGTATTAAACAAGTGGTCCATGGTTGGGGTGTTGGCCCGGGTTACGGCATTTCCCGAATAATCAGGACCTATTCCCCAACCGTCCAGGATCATAAGCAGGAAAAGAGGGGAAGACATCAGGACACCTCGGAAAGGGAATCGTTCGAAGGGATGGACAAGCGTGTGGCCTCCAGCCACAGCCCTTCCAAATCATAAAATTCTCTGGCCGACTCAAAAAAAATGTGGACAATTACCTCATCGTAATCCATCAAAATCCACTGCCCTGTTTCCATCCCTTCTTTTCCGCGAAGCCGGATTCCCTGCTTGCCGAGTGTCTCTTCCAAGTGACCGGCCAGGGCCTGGGTCTGTCGGGTTGAACTCCCGCTCAGGATCAAAAAAAAATCGGCAAAGGAACAGCTTTTCCGAACATCAAGCAAAACGGGGTTCCGGGGCTTTCTTTGAAGGGCTGTCCTAGTCACCAACAGGGCCATTTCCCGAGCGGATATTTTTTTAGGACGTTTAGAGGGCATAGAAATTTTTTGATACAATATAGTCTTCCACCTTTTCGGGTAAGAGATACCGGATAGATTTTTTCTGTTGTCTGAGCAAACGAATCCGGGTTGAGGAAATGTCCATCAGGGTTATGGGGAACACATAGATCGAAAATCCCCCCGGGTGCTGGAAACGATTCTCCTCAGGAAGAAAAATAATATCCGGTGATATTTCCCGAAGAAGAAATACGTTGAGGTGGTCTCGGTGATATCCCGGGCGGTCCATGACCACAAAATGACACAAGCCAAAAAGATCTTGATACGATTTCCAGGTGTTGATTTCCAAAAAGGCGTCCAATCCAACAATAAAAAAAATTTCCCATTCGGGGCCGAAGGTTTTTTTAAAAAAACGCACAGTCTGGATGGTATAGGATTTTCCTTTCCTCTTTTTTTCAACATCCGAGGCCTTAAAAAAGGGATATCCGGCGATGGCCAGACGGATCATCTTCAAACGATGGGCAAAAGGAATGAGATTCGTGGTTTCTTTGTGAGGCGGTAAGGC
>Ga0209777_10008319_pt1 | contig 11369 bp, 2 predicted proteins | sample FrelakmetHBP12HB_FD_187147 | JGI IMG/M metagenome (GOLD analysis project Ga0209777, IMG submission 187147) | Freshwater lake sediment microbial communities from the University of Notre Dame, USA, for methane emissions studies -HBP12 HB (SPAdes)... | ecosystem: Environmental > Aquatic >...
TCTATTCGGTTGGGAATAACCCCGCGAACGATTGAAATTAGTTCCCTGGGCCAGTTTTTCTTCTATACCTCGTATGGTGATGTTGCAGAATCGGAAGAAGCCATCGTGCTCAAAATGGGGTTCTTGCGCTCAACAGCCAAATCTGCCCTCAATGCCCAGCAATATCTCGAGCAAAAGCTGGTAAAACCGCGGTCGATTAATGCTGATGCTTTTAGCGGCAATGGATTGGTGGTTGGCATCAGCAAAACCGAACCGGTCTTCTCGGTTTTCCAGACCCTGATGGCCGTTCCGCAGCTCTATTATTCCGTTTCGGATTACGGTATCCTATGTTCGGATGTCTTGCGTTGTATCTTCAGGATAATGCCTCACTGTGAGTTGGACGAATCGATATTGCCACAGCATTTTCTGTTTCGCTCGGTGCATGGTTCCTTAACATATTTCCGTGGAATAAAGCGTTTGTTAGCAGGCCAATGCCTGAAGTGGGAAAACGGGTCTGTCGAAACCAGACTTGTCAGACATCTGAATGCCATAGCTGACGAAGCGCAATATATCCGAAATGATGTTCGAGCCATGAATTTACTGTACGAATCGCTGCAAGAGGTGGTGGGTGATTACACGAGGCAAGTTGAAGCGAGTGGGCAGGGACTGGCAACCCTGCTGTCCGGTGGGGTAGATTCCACACTCATCCAGTACGTCATCAACGCCAAATCACCCCAACAACCTTCGCGTTCCGTCAGTTATGCTATTCAGGTGCCAGCTTTTAATTTCGAGGTTGAATATGCCCGCCAGGCAAGCCAGCTTTTGCATACCAAGCACACGTTTGTAAACTACACTCCTCAAGACTATCCCGGGTTATTAACCAGAGCGGTTGACATCCTGGCACAACCGCCAAATCTTGATACCGAGCCGAGCATGCTGGCGATTGCTGAATTCGTCCAAGCAGCGAACTGGCCAGAGAGATTTTTTTTTACAGCGCTTGCAGCCGACAGTCTCTTTGGGGAGAGGGAATCCCTAAAGTTAAAAGGTCTGCATTATATTCAAAGGCTGCCCTTTGCTATCCAGCTGCTCAGAGGGTTGGGAACAGCTTTGGCGCCTGTGACTGACCGTTCACAAACGTTGATCAAAGGTGCGGAGATACTTGCCAGTGAAAGCGACCCATCTGCCTTTGCATCCCCGTCGAATACTTTCCGTGTATACGTCTTTGGCTCAGACTGGGAAGTTATTCGTCACTGTTTCGGGGATCAGGCGTTGATGGAAGCGCAGGCTTATCGGCGAAACCTGGCTGCACAATACTCGAATAGCCGTCATTATCTCGAAAAGGTGCACTTCATTGATCTACTCACAGACACTTATGAAATATCAATGCAGCGCCAGCAGTTGTTTCTTGCGCATCACTTATTTCAGGTTGATCCCTTCTCCGACGAAGATTTTCTGAAGGTGGTGCTGACATTTCATCCGGATATGCGGTACATGAAAGGCTTTAAATACAAACATCTATTGAAACGGCTTTTGGAACAAAAAACCAACGCTCCCGTCGCCCGCAAGCGTAAAGGGGGCTCCACCACCCCCGAAGATCTTATTTCTTGGATGCGGTCAGGACCTTTGAAACCCCTGGTTGAAGACATACATCGGCCCGGCTTTATGAGCAAAGCAGATTTCGAGAGCGTACTCCAGAACTCGAACTACTTTCTTTGGCACCTGCTTACCTTTGATATTTTCACGAAGCGGGTTTTAGAGAACCAGGTGGAATTAGCCTGGCCAAGCCAAAAATAAAATTTTATCGTAGAAGAGTGCGATTTGAGAGAGTACCTAGCGAGTCGGCTCGGATCGAGCGCTTGATAGAGGTCCAGTTCCTAACGATGGTGAACATTGACCACAATTTCCTGGTAGTCGATCACGAAGCTGAGCTCATTAAACAGATAAGCAACCGGAACACCAGGTAATTCACCTGATCGGACGGGGAGTTGAAGAACCAGCAGATTGCATCACAAATCTGAGCTAATATATCGACTGTGCGCCATCAGACGACATCCATTTCCAGCTAGCCAAAGGTTTCAGACCGGTTGGAATTACGAGTCTTTTTCCACCGCAAAGATCCGGCAATGCAGTATGAGTAGCACATTTGTGCCTGTTGTATAGTCGAATCATGGTGTTTATGGGGGGCCAATTATTGGCAGGTATCTACATAAAAATTGAGCGAATCCACCGATGTGTTCAAAGAGATTTTCCTTTATATTGATATTATCTTGGCTTGTCAAAAAGCTAATTTGTAATCTATGTCTGCAGTAATGTTAATAATTCGTATGACAATTTGATCAAGGAGCCAGGGCTTGAGGAAAAATCCTTAAGCATTGCGCAAGAAGTTTTTTAGAGACACACAATTTAATATTACGGCAGGAAGCGATGAGTCGAAGATCTTATTTGGTCGCTTGTTGGGCAATTCCCATTGCCTGGCGAGATCTTCGAGGAGCTAATAGCGAAACCGACCCCATAGAGTCGGTTTTTATTTTTATATGTTCTATTCTTCATCGTTGGCTTATTTTTATTTCAGTTTTTTCAGGCAATGAAAAAACTGTTCATTGTAAATTGGGTCTCATAACCAGAATAATGATGAATATTTACGGTGTTTCCTATTTGTTCGAAAGTCCATTTTCATGCATTAGGTTCCTTTAGGAGGTGAATTATGAAGTCCACTGGTCGTGTTATTTCTGCTCTAATTCTCTTAAGCCTGATCTTGTCGGTTTTATCACCGGTCGGATCCGTTAAGGCTGATTATACCTTCCAATCGCCAGACACCGATGGAGATGGGATTTCCAACGCGATGGAAACGACCGGCTGGTACGACTTGGCTGGTGGTCCCTTTTATACGAATCCAAACGATGTCGACACCGATCACGATGGTTTCACCGATGGCCAGGAAAGGTTATTTAATTTTAATCCCGGTACGGCACATAGCCCGGGAATTGCCATTAAATATGATAATAGCTTCAATACGCTTCAATATTTCAGCACCACAGATTCGAATTATCTGAGAATAACAGCTGGAGGAGACCAATATTTGATGACCTCTGGTGCGGTTCTCCGGCGGGGCACCACGTTCAACATTATTGCTCCACCTACGGCTACAGTAACTCTCACAGGTACAGGGTTAACTCCATTAACCGCTGTTTATGATCCAGTCCATGCGGGCTTCACAGTCAAGTTACCTGTTGATATGACGGTAGGGACTTATACGGCTACAGCCTCGGAGGGTACCACCTGGAGTAAAAGTATGCCGATTTATGTCATTTTTGAGCTGCCTACTGACTTACCGGCTGACCAGGTATCAGCATTTCTTTACGATGGTGACCCCGCCAATAAGAAGGATGAAGTCGCAGTATTTTTTCAAAATCCCGAGTGGAGCTATTCAACTGTCCCTTGCCCCGATCCTGCCCATCCTGATGCACCCTGCTCGAATTGGCAGTATCATAACGCCTACTCATACGCACAGGCATTTTGGACGGAACAGTTTACGAAAAACACCCTTGTGAATTACGCCATGCCAGCCATAAATGGTCAAACCAATCAGCTAGTTGCTGTTCAGGCGATTGCCGATTTTGCGGATAAACATTTCCGGGTTAATTATTCAAAAATGGCAAACAACTTCTCTACTGCCATGTATACCTGGAATGATGGAACCGGAGTGACAATGAATGGCGGTGGTTGCGAAACCACCGCGGGAGTTTTCAGCTCCTTATTGCGATCGATTGGTATTGCCGCTCGACTGTTTGCAGTTGATTATGTCAAAACAGCCGGGCATGGTGAGCCAGAGTGGTTGGTTGGTAGTTCTGATCAGTATGATCACTCGGTCATGTTCTGGAACAGCGGCCGGTGGTATGGTGAGCGCAATTATAACGGCCAAGAAGGTAAATATTATGGAGATGGAACAGGGTGGATTTCTGGAACTACAGGTGCATTTGCATTAAAGAGTATCCTGGGCTCCGGTGATTGGTATTATGACGACCAATATGGTGATACTGTCGAAACTGTTAATGCTGGATGGGATTTTCAAAATGGCAGTAACGGCGGCGGCACAGTCAATACCGTTTGGAGTGGTGGTGTTCCAAGCGCAGAATATACAGACGCCAATCGTGATTACCTATGGGATAGCAGATCTCCATTACAGATCACCCAATCACCCAATATAGACATCCTGAACTGCCAACTCTGGAAAGGGGATGGATGGGCGCCCAGTGAGTGGTCAGGCAGCAGTAATCCTGCCGGTCGGACTGTTCTCCAGACTTATAACTTGCCAGCCGGTATCCCAGATCCACTCAACCCAATTGAGGACTTTCCTTATAACCCTCAACCGATAGCATGCAGCGCATCAACTTCGACGGCTGCCTGTAATGCCTTCAAAGCCAGTTGGACTGCTACCTGCCCTGCATTGCTTGGAATTTCTAGTGGTTCTTCGGTGGCAGGTTCGAACTTAAACGTTAACAACCAGGGTTCAAAAAAGAAAGTGTCTGTCACATTTGGAAAAATTGTTAGCGACTCTGGCTTAGATCTGAATAAAGATGGTCGCTTCGATGAGTTAATCGTGAAAGTTAAGGTGTCCAGTTTATTCGCTGGCGATTATAAGTTGGGCGGACAGTTGCTCGTAGGCGATAAAACGATTAATGCGAATGCTGACAAAATTCACTTGAATAAAGGCACTCAGACAGTCTCGTTTTCCTTTGATGGCCAATCAATCGGCAATAATCAAATCAATGGCCCATACCAGGTTAAAGCCTTGTGGATTGCTAAGCCTGATCAGTCCGATATTATCATAGTGCCTGATCAGATGCCGGCATACCATCAATATACCTATTCAACAAAAAAATACAGAGCTGATGATTTTATAGTTCTGGCTGCTTCAATTGTTGACAATTATTCACACGAGGGTGTTGACAGCGATGGGAACGGGCTTTACGATTCGATCATTGTCAACGTCCCGTTAAAAATCGCTATCTCTGGCACCTACACGCTGGAAGGTGACTTGCATGATGGCCTGGGTGCGTTTGTGGGCCATGCTACATGGACAGGCAGTGATTCCAACGCCTCGCTAGAGTTTAACGTTATAAAAACCCAGCCCCCTTATGCACTTGACAACTTGATACTGACCGATTCCAAGGGTCCTATTCTCGACTCCAGGTATTACACGCCCTACTCGATCAGTGACATGGCAGGCAAGATTGACCAGGGCCCTGTCTCGTTCGTGGGTAGCCCATCAGGGGTAGGACCCATGTTAGTTACTCCAAATTCGTTTGGGATTGCTCCAGTTGACACCAATGGTAACGGGCGCTACGACAAGCTGGTTGTTTCCGTGGATGTAACTGTAACTGTTACTGGCGGCAATTACAGCATCGAAGGTGTGTTAATCGATGAGCATGGTACACCCGTCGCGTGGAGTGTCAGCGCCCCTCAGGCACTGGTAGTTGCGGACCACCAGACCATGACGTTGGAGTTCGACGGCAAGATGGTTTTTGACCAACTGCCGCTGGTTGGCGCAGAAACATTAAAACTGGAAGCGGTCAAGATTTTCAGTGGTAATCTGAGCAGCGCCACGCTGCAGAGCCAGGTGCCGGTTGCCCTGACCACACCTGCCTATTCACGCAGCCAGATGGAGCCTTCCAGCCCTGCGGCAACATTATTCCAGGATGACATGGAATCTGGTACCTCCAAGTGGACCGCTTCATCACCATCATGGAGCCTCGACACAACCGTGTGGCACAGCTGGTCCCATGTATGGAAGGCAAGTGGATCCGGTAACCTCACCTTGGCTTCCCCACTGGTCCTCACGAACTATACCAATCCTGTCCTTCAGTTTACTACTGGTTATCGAATGGGAGCCAATGAAAAAGTAGACCTTCAGGCATCGACGGATGGTAATAACTGGACCACGGTCAAATCCTATAGCGGTACGACGGCCAATTGGTCCACAGTCCAGGTAGATCTGAACGCCTACCGCAAAATGCCGATTGTATGGCTGCGATTCAATGCACAATCCCAAACCGGGTTGCTCTTTTACCTGGATGACGTTTATCTCAACGCCTGGCCAGGGATAACTGCGGCTTCCTTTACCTATTCACCAACCACTGTTACCACTAATACAGTGACCACCTTTACGGGTTCCTACACATCGATCGCCACCATGCCGGTCACCTATGCCTGGGATTTTGGCGACTCATCTACGGCACCCGCGAGCACTTCTCCCAGTGTAACCCATATCTATACTACTATAGGGGATAAGACCGTCACATTAACCGTGAAGAATCCCTATGATAGTACTGAAACAGTGGTCTTTACCCAGACGGTTCATGTCGGCACACAAACCCAATATAGTCTGACCGTTAATGTCTCGCCGACCGCAGGCGGATCGGCAACCAGGAATCCTGACCGGTCGACCTATTCAGTGGGCGAGGTCGTTGCACTGACTGCCGCACCCAACCTGGGCTATACCTTCATAGGCTGGAGTGGAGACCTTGTAAGCATCCAGAACCCGGCGACAGTGACGATGAATGCTAACAAGACGATTTCGGCCAACTTCACGCAGAATCAATATACTCTGACGGTGAATTCAGCCCATGGGCCGGTGAGCAAGAGTCCGAACAATCCGACCTACACCTACGGGCAGACCGTAGTGCTGACGATGGGGACAGTAGATCCGGGCTGGACTTTCACCGGCTGGAGCGGCGGGGGCTGCACGGGTACCACCCCCTGCACGGTGACCATCAATAGCAACACGACCGTCACGGCCAACTTCACGCAGAATCAATATACTCTGACGGTGAATTCGGACCACGGTACGGTGAGCAAGAGTCCGAACAATCCGACCTACACCTACGGGCAGACCGTAGTGCTGACGATGGGGACAGTAGATCTGGGCTGGACGTTCAGCGGCTGGAATGGTGGGGGCTGCACGGGGACCACCCCCTGCACGGTGACCATCAATAGCAACACGACCGTCACGGCCAACTTCACGCAGAATACTTACACCCTGGCGATCACGAAGGTTGGCATTGGTAATGTCACCCTTGACAATCCCGGCCCGTACCACTATGGGGATGTTGTCAAACTGACGGCCATACCCACTGCAGGCTGGTTATTCTCAACTTGGAGTGGTGACTTGATTAGCACTACCAATCCGGACAACATCACAATCAATAGCAACAAAACTGTCACAGCGACTTTCGTAGTGATACCTCCGACCTGCTATCACCTGACATTGAGCCACACCGGCCAGGGCAGTGATCCGGTTGCCACTCCTGTAAAGTCGGCTGGCTGTTCAAATGGGTATTACCTCCAGAATGAGGTGATCCAACTCAGCGCAACTCCTGCCACAGGGTGGCAAATCGCCACCTGGACCGGAACTGATGGCAGTTCTAGCAGCACGCTCACCATGCCGGGTGCAGATCATTCGGCTGGTGTCAACTACACTCAGATCGAGTACACCCTGACGGTGAACTCTGACCACGGCCCAGTCAATGTGAGTCAACCTGGCCCATATCACTATGGAGACAGTGTCACACTTACGATGGGTACTGTAGATGCAGGCTGGACGTTCAGCGGCTGGAGTGGCGGCGGGTGTACGGGTACCACTCCCTGCACGGTTTCCATCATCGACAATACAACCGTGACAGCGAACTTTGTCGGACAGGCATGCTATGTGCCCAACCTGATTGGAGCGATTGAGACAGCCAACAGCAACCCTGATGCAACAACGATAACGCTTGATGGGAGTTGCACTTACAACCTGGATTCAGCCTATGCAGCTGATCCGGACGGTTATGGTCCGGTGGGATTACCAGCGATCACAACGCCGATCACCTTGGTTGGCAGCAACACAACCATTACGCGCACTGGTACGATTCCCTTCCGGTTCTTCTACGTCACAACCGGTGGTCACCTCACCCTGCAAAACTTGGCCCTCTCCAATGGCCTCGCCCAGGGCGGCATAGGCGGCAATGGATATTTTGATGGCGGCGGTGGAGGTGCTGGTCTTGGTGGCGCCATCTTCAACCGTGGTTCGCTGATCATCAACAACGTCACCCTTACTGGCAACCTAGCTCAAGGTGGGAATGGCGGCAATGATTGGGCTAATGGTCAGAGCCTCTCTCCCGGTGGCGGTGGTGGCGGTGGCATGGGCGGAAATGGCGCAGATTCTAATGGTAACGGCGGCAACGGCGGTGGTATCAACGGTGGCGCTGGCGGCGATTGTGCGACCGCCAATATGAATGGTGGCGCCGGTGGTGGTGGCGGAGGCGCCAGCAGCAGTTGCTACGGCAACGGCGGTAACGGCGGTTTCGGCGGCGGCGGCGGCGGCGGTAACAATGGCGGTACAGGCAACTTTGGCGGCGGCGGTGGCGGCCAGATTGGTTACGGCGGTAACGCTGGCGTCAGTGAGTTTGGCGGCGGCCAGGGCGGCCTGTGGACTGGCGGCGGTGGTGGAGGTATGGGCGGCGCCATCTTCAATGACGGTGGTGCACTTACTATCATCACCAGTACTCTATCCAATAATACAGCCCAAGGCGGTAACGGCACACAAGGCTCGTCCGGCTCAGGCGCCGGTGGTGATGGCTATGGCGGTGCAGTCTTCAATAACAAGGGCACGCTGACAAAGAATGGAATCACTTTCATTTCTAACGCAGTGGTTGCTGGAACGAGTTTTGGAGGGATTAATAACCCCGGCGATGCAAAATCCCCCGACATCTATGATTTACGTGATTTTACCTTGATGGTGGTCTCTGATCACGGCCCGGTGAGCAAGAGCCCGGATCATTCGACCTACTCCTCCGGGCAGCAAGTAGTGCTGACGATGGGGACGGTAGATGCGGGCTGGACGTTCAGCGGCTGGAGTGGCGGCGGGTGTACGGGGACCGATCCCTGCACGGTGACCATGAATGACGACACGACCGTCACGGCCAACTTCACACAGAACACGTACAATCTGACGGTGAACTCTGACCACGGCCCGGTCAATATGAGTCAGCCTGGCCCATATCACTATGGAGACAGTATCACACTTACGATGGGTACGGTGGATGAGGGCTGGACATTCAGCGGCTGGAGTGGCGGCGGGTGCAGCGGGACCGCGCCCTGCACGGTGACCATGAATGACGACACGACTGTCACGGCCAACTTCACGCAGAACACTTACACTCTGACGGTGAACTCTGACCACGGCCCGGTCAATGTGAGTCAGCCTGGCCCATATCACTATGGAGACAGTGTCACACTTACGATGGGGACGGTGGATACGGGCTGGACATTCAGCGGCTGGAGTGGCGGCGGGTGCAGCGGGATCGCGCCCTGCACGGTGACCATGAATGCCGATACGTCTGTTACAGCGATCTTTACGCAAACACCGTATACCCTTGACGTGGGCATTGCTCCGGTGGCTAGCGGAACCGTGAATAACAATAACCCTGGTCCTTACCACCTGAATGATGTGGTGACCCTTACGGCTGTGCCTGCTCTAGGCTGGAAGTTTGACCACTGGGTTGGTGGCGACAATGCTTCGAGTAACCCCACCCACGTCACCATCACCGGCAACATGGTGGTCACAGCTTACTTCACGCAGATCGAGTACACGCTGGCTCTAAACGCCACCCCGCTGGAAGGCGGCACGGTTACCGCAGATAAGTCAGCTCCGTACCACTACGGTGATGTGGTGCAGCTCACGGCCACAATCATCCCCGGCTATACCTTTGCCGGCTGGAGTGGTGACTTGAGTGGCAGCGATAACCCGAAGAGCATCACCATCGACGGGAACAAGAGCGTCACGGCCACATTCAATATTGAACATTGCAGTGTCGCCAAGCTGATTGCTGATTTCAACATTGCGAACAACAATTCTGACCTGACGACGATCACTCTGGAAGCTGGCTGCACATACCATATCATGGCGCCGATCACTGATCCAACTTATGGTCCAGTCGGATTGCCGGTAGTCACCACTGACATCTTACTTATCGGCAACGGCTCAACCATCACCTATGGGGTGGGAGTTACTCCCAACTTCCCATTGATCATCGTAACTTCTGATGGCAGCCTGACCTTGAAGAACGTAAAAATCGGCAATTCAAGGATTTCAGGTAACTCCTTGACAGTGGGCCAGACCTCGGAAAATGTGACGATCGGTGGCAAGCATATTGGTAATCCAGCCTTTTCCAGCCTGACCTTGACCAACGTAGCAATTGGTAACAATGTGCGTTCATTGGATGACCTATATCCCGATTTGCTTCCCCGGAATTGAACCAACCGGGAATAAATAATCCAAAATCAAGGATTAAAGTATGGTTGGAGGCGCACATATTTAGAAGATGCATGTTCACTAAATAAAGTCAATGAATTAGAAAGGGTGGATGGTAGGCTCTGCTTGCCATCCACCCTGGTTTTGGGAAATATATTCAAAAGAATACACGTCAACTTCGTTTGATGCCTTTCAGAAAAGGATAAAAATAAAAAGGAGAAGTGAATATGTCTGTCCGTATTCATGCCAGTGCGGAAGTATCGGAAAAGGCACGTATCGGAGATGGAACTAGTATCTGGCATCACTGCCAGGTGCGCGAAGGCACACAATTGGGAAAAAACTGCATTCTAGGGAAGGGGGTATATATTGATGCAGATGTTACCATCGGGGACAATGTCAAAATACAGAATTATGTTTCCGTATACCATGGCGTAACCCTCGAAGATGGGGTTTTCGTTGGCCCGCATGTCTGTTTCACCAACGATTTGCGTCCGCGGTCGATTAACCCGGATGGTACGTTAAAAGCGGCCGATGATTGGGTGTTGACTGAAACACTGATTAGACGCGGAGCAGCGCTAGGGGCGAATTCCACTATTCGCTGTGGCGTAACCATCGGGGAGTGGGCCATGGTTGGTTCAGGCAGTGTCATCACCAGGGACGTGCCCGCTTTCGGTCTGGTGATGGGAAACCCGGCCAGGCTCAGAGGGTTTGTCTGCCCTTGCGGAGAAAAGCTGATTGAAAAGGAAAAGCTCAATTCGGGCAAATCATTTCAATGTCCGAAATGCGGCTTCACCACCCTCATTGCACAAGAAAACTATGCAAATCTCATCGATAAGGAGCTGGCGCGATGATCCCCATATCGAAACCATTCATTGGTGAGGAAGAAAAACGAGCCGTATTGGAAGTCCTCGAATCGGGTATGCTCGTTCAGGGTCCAAGAGCGGCCAAACTGGAGGAAAAATTCGCAGCGATTTGCAACACCCAGTATGCTATTGCTACGACATCTGGAACTACCGCATTACATGTTGCCCTTTTAGCACACGGAATTGGCCCCGGCGATGAAGTGATTACTACGCCGTTTACATTTATGTCATCT
>Ga0209777_10008320_pt1 | contig 11368 bp, 10 predicted proteins | sample FrelakmetHBP12HB_FD_187147 | JGI IMG/M metagenome (GOLD analysis project Ga0209777, IMG submission 187147) | Freshwater lake sediment microbial communities from the University of Notre Dame, USA, for methane emissions studies -HBP12 HB (SPAdes)... | ecosystem: Environmental > Aquatic >...
GGAAGAATCCGTTATCGGGTATAGGACAATAAAGGATTATTTGATCCTGTCCCTTGATCGCAATGGTTTACAGCATGATCCAGCCGACCATGAGTTGTTGTCAAACTATTTCGATGAAATCATGGACTATTGTCGCGTGAATGAACTGTTCAATTTTGACAAATTTCAAGAAGGTATGTGAGGACATTCCAAGGGGGGCATGAAATATGTTATCCATGAAAAACCAGTATCAGAAGATGTAAAGCAACAGCCATTATGGAGGGAACTGCAGATAGGTATTGACATTCTCAGGCTATAGTTAAAACAAAAGTGAAGAAGCGATGAAATGATCATAGTGATCATTCTAAAAAGACTCAATATATGAGAAAGGTTAGGTAACTAAACATGTCTAGTGGAACGAAAAAAATGATGGGCTCTAACCATGATCCGGTTTGGATAGTTTATAAGAAAGCCATTGAATTAATCCAGATACAAGGCAAGGTGCCTCCTATTCAAGTGGTCGATGCAGGCTGTTGGCAAGCAATTCTTAAGCGAAGCTTGTCAAAAGTGCCTCAACACATCTTCAATATGGATGTGTCCGATCATTTCTCCAAGGGGCATTTCTTCTATTCGCGTTTTGATTGCATCACGAATGAAGGGGAACTGACCCTTATCGAGAATGATTTATTTCTGGCCTGCCATGATATCGCGGGTTGTTCCGAACGCATGGTATATCCGGAAGAACATCATTGTCGCGTAGGATATGATCAAGATCGCAATTGCGTCGCCGTATTCTTGATGGATCGCAAGCTTGTGAATCATAGGTTTGATATCGCTCTGTTTTTCAGGCAGGAGGACATTGTGGATTACAAGGCTGAGTTGGAATCCATCATTCCTGGATTAAAGCCTTTCGTATCCTCAGACTACGGCAAGATACATTCCCAAATGCCCGAATGGAAATCCATGTTTGATCAATTGATTCAATAATTCTTGCGAAGAGAAAATTTACTGATAAGCGAAAGTATTTCACTACCATGTAAAACGAATAGGGTGCCAATGTTGCACCACACAAACAACCTTAATAGGAGCATACAATGGCAAAGAAAGAGTTGAAAAATAAATACATCATAGACGACGACCGGAAACAGACTAAGGATTGTGTGTATCGAGCTATGGATAGCCATATTGACTATTTTGTGTCGGAAGCTCCGGCAGTTGTTATTGCTGTGCCTCCGGAACCCAAACAGTGTGTCAACTGCTGTTTTTTTGATGAGTGTAAAAACTGAAATTTGTAATTGATGCGATGGAATCTATGTTGGCTGGTAAAAACAAATCAGAAAGGAGCCTCCAATGGCTAAGAACGTGTATCTCGTTATGGAATTTAAGGCTGGAAACAACTTAGTTGGCGTTGAAAGTGCGTGGTCATCATTACAAAAAGCCTCGGATTATGTCAACTATATGTTGCGAGCTTTTGGCGATGAATACTATTATAAATCTCACCCAGGGGAACCGGATCAAGCAGGCAAACATTTTCTGACGATTTTTGAGCAAGAGGTTAATCCGTTTGAACACATCGCCTCATCTCAAACCAAGTCTAAAAAGAAATGAATTAAATTACAGGAGTTTTTAGGGGGTGCTTTGGTATGGGCACCCCCCGGATCGTCGGTTGTAGAGGATCCTATGAAGGAATTAAGGTGCTGATATCGAGGTTATGTGTGATAAATTCCAAGACCAATCCTGAACAACAAAACCCATCTTTTACTGTGTATTTACCTGGAGGCATCCCAGCTCCCCTCGTCCTCAGTGAGCAGGAGCTTATTTCCCTACTTCGCCTGGACGGTGAAGATGGATCCAAGGATCCCCATCTGACCTTACAATACTATCGATCCAGGGGACTAAAGTGTATTCAACTTGGCAAACACCTTCGTTTCTACCTGCCTGATGTGATCCAGTTCCTGGAAGACCAGTCCCGGCTTACCAATCTCCGAAAATCCCAGGATTCTTGTGGGCACACCCCTGTGTCCAGCGTTACAAAGTCTCCTAATTTCCATAGGAGACCAGCATGACCAATGAGATTGTCATTAGCAAAGACGACCGGGATATTCGTAAAAAGCCCTGGTTAGTTCGTTGGTATTCAGACTACGACCCTGTTCAAGACACCAGGAAACGTCACTGCCGATCCTTTTCGACCAGGAAACTTGCAGAACGTTTCGTTGATGAGTTGAAATATGACCTTGCCAATGGCTTATCTCAAGATAAAAAAGCCATTACCCTGGGTGAGTTCTGTCAGAAATTCCTTGACGCCAAAAGCAACAAGTATTCGCTTGGCACCCTACGCCACTATCAATATACCATTGACCGCCTCAATGCCTATTTCAGTGCCAACACACCTTTGGCTCAGATCGACGAAGAATATGCTGAGCAGTTCATAAACAACATGGACTATGTTCGTGAAGACCTTAAAACCAAACGAACCATCTCCAACTCAGCTCGAAACGTTACTTTAAGGAACTGTAAAACCCTATTTCAGACAGCCGTTCGTTGGAAATATTTACAGTTCAATGTCTTCGAAGGAATTTCCCAGGTCGATCCCAAGAAACAGGAATGGCACCATATAACACCACAAGAATTTGAACAAATCCTTAGTTCCTGCACTACTATTTCTAAGAGGGCATTTTATGCCGTTCAATATGGATGTGGTTTAAGAGCTGGTGAAGCTATGAACCTGTTATGGAATGGTTCCAATATCGATTATAAAACAAACAAGATTCACCTGTTCAACAGACCCCCAAGCCCTGAGATCCCACCCTACAACCTTAAAACCTATAAACCCAGATCTGTTCCCATGCCGGATTGGGCTGTTGATTTGGTCAAAGAACTCCAGCAACAATCGACCCCAGGGAACCCATTTATATTTCTTTCTGACAAAAGGTGGGCTACAATTCAAAGACGATGGAAAAGGATGCAGGCAACAGGGAAAGAAGAGAAATGGGATCCTAATCTAATGCTCAGCAACACATTAACTGAGTTTAAAAAGTGTTGTAGGAGGGCTGGCATTAAGACTCATTTGAGGTTGTGTCAGCATTGTTTCAGGAAGAGCTGGGCAACAAACTTAGCTGGGGCTGCCAAGGAAAGAACCTATTATGAGCATTCCTGCATAAAGAATCTTGATTTTACTTATGGTCATTGAGACAATATTCATTGTAACCTACAAGATATTGGATACTATGGATGGTCAGGGCACCTAACTGATATAAATTAATACAATAAAGATAAGAATGTCCAAGGAGAAAATGCATGAACCAGTCAACTCTTACAGACAAAGAACTGCGTTTCTTGAAACAGTTTATTGCCGACAGTCAAAGCAAATGGAATCAATATTACCCACTATTTGCCGAAATTGTTATTCTGATATTGATGATTTGTGTGGTTCTCATCTACCCCCATGAAAAAGACCTTAGCGTATCGGTCACAAATATCGAGTACCAAACGAATCTTGCCCCAGCCGAATGGGTACCCAAGGCATTTCATGAATTTGCCAGACTTGCCGACAGATCCATTCAGGATCAAACCACAGAAAATATCTTCTGGATCGCAATGATTTTCTATTTTGTATGGTTCGGTATCTCATGGAGAGCCCGTATTCGGAATCGAATTATAGCCAAACTCCTTTGTGCACATTGGGAGTTAGTCAAACCTGGAGCGAATTTTCTCGATGATAAAAATCAGGGTGAAGTTGGGTAGGAGAGTACAGGTAATGTAAGTCCGTGTTATGAGCAATTTTAAAACAGGTGTTTTGTGGGACTATGAGAGAAGAACCTTTAAAGGCATTTTCTTGTTCAGGACACATGTTCCTCTGCCCTCTATGGCATAGGGAATGCAGGGGATCTATTTTGATCCTTGGCAGAGAAAATGCCATTGAGGGCATAGGTGTTAGGTTCCCTGCTTCACTTATCTATTAATCCCGTTTCTCTGCCCTCCATGGCATAGAGAATGCAGTTATGTTGGGATCCTAATATTTTTGATCCTTGGCACAGGAACCTATGCCAGAGGGGGCATAGGGAATGGTAAGGGATAGTTCCAATAGAAAATCCCCTCATTTATTAGTTATTAAGGTCTTTCCTTAACAACCAAGCGTCGTTATTATGATGAAGTTCTCAATAAGGGACTTATTATGAAAATATTGTGCCTATTTTTAGTTATTGTAGTGTTGGGTAACGGGTTTGCACTCTATGGCAATCTTGTCACGATGGATATTGAAATAGATCCCATCGTCGAACATTCTTTTACACCAGCTGAACTCTCAATCCCTTTTTCGTATGCAGATGATCGTGTTGTCGTAGCCGTATCTCCCTTTACCTTGAATCCAGGGGACGTGTTTCGAGCGAACATTCATTTCTCAAATGGACAGTATCTTCAATCCATTAACGAAGCTCACAGCGTGTGGTTTTCGGTTCAATATATCTCAACGCTACCGTTTAACGGAGAGGCTAATCAAGTTGAACACAATGGCGAACTGACTCTCAATCTGCTCCAATCCAAAAATGTGCTGGACCTGCAACAATCCATAATACCGAGATGTTGGAGTTTTATTTCCGGGGAATACGAGTTTATAGCGGCAATTCAATATTCCCCGGAACAAAACATGTATCGGAACGGCGCGTTGTTTGGCGATTTTTCCATGGAATTTCTCATGCCCATGCAGGTCGGAGAAAAGCCGTTTTCCCCGGTGACCTTTACTGAAAACTGTATTATCATTTCCTCCAGTAAAGCGACGGAGGAAGACATTCCGCTTTTCCGGGTAGTTCCCGAACCGGCATCGTTGTTTTTAATCGGTCTGGGTGGGTTGTGGTTGCGGAGACGGCTGGGAAATAGGTCAAGACCTATGACCAAAGAGCCATGGTGCCAATGAAAATAGGTTCTACATCTATGGCTCAGTAAATCAGGTTCCCTCAGCTCCCCAATTTCCCTCTCCCTCAGGCTCAGAATTGGATCGTTTTTCAGGTTCCCCAGGATCCCCTTTTTCCCCTCTGAATTGTTCTAACCTACGCAGCCCTGCCGCTGGCTGCAAAAATTTGCCTGTTTTTCACTCTTGACAAATGCCTGAATTTCGTGTATATGCTTGGTAATTAAGGACTTAGGAAAGTGGTAAGCGGGCGTAGTTCAGTGGTAGAACACTAGCTTCCCAAGCTAGATATGTCGGTTCGATTCCGGTCGCCCGCAGTTGGGTGTAACTTCATTATTGACAACAGCTTGCGTACAATCCTCTTTTCAATCGCCTTCCGGTTTCGGCTCGGAATTCCCTTTTTGTGTGACATTTTGTGCTACAAGGGTCTCAGGTTTCGGGTCAAACAGCGGCTTGGAAGCGGCCGTTTAGTACTCGTCGTCACTGACCTTCAGGTCGAAATCGTTGGTCGTCTTAAAGTCGCTGTGACCGGCCCACGCCATCACCACGAAGGAAGGGTCAGTCCCCGCCCAATCCGTGATGCAACTCTTGCAGAGACGGTCAGCGTCTCGACAATCAATGTCTGGAATTAAAAACAAGCCCTAAGTGCCTATTGCCTGGGTTTTCCTGTGGAAAATAGTCAAATGTGTGCACCAACAGAGCACAAATCATTTTGAAAAAGGGAAATTTTATATAGGCGACCCTAAGTATCCTCTTGGGAAGCTAGTGTTCTACCACTGAACTACGCCCGCTACACACTTTCCTAAGTCCTTATTTACCAAGCATATACACGAAATAAAGGCATTTGTCAAGTGTGAAAAACAGGCAATTTTTTGCCTCCAGCGGCAGGGCTGCGTAGGTGAAAAGAATTGAGAGGGTGGAAAGGGGATCCTGGGGAACCTGAATTCCTATGCCATAGATGGTAGGAAATTGGGAACCTATTTGCCTTGGGATCCTGGGAAATAAATCACATGCTTTTGGTGGGATACTTGGAAATTGATTGATTTTTTGGGGAAAGATGGATAGGATATAAGGGAAATATAAGACTGAATGAGTATGTTAATGTTCCGATACTTTTTACAGGACATAGACACTTGGAAAGGTCTGTCAAGAGGGGAAATTAGAGGGGGAAATGACCTTCTGCGGTCATAGAGCGGTAAAGAGAAGTGGACTTTTTGTTGAATATACAGGATGGGAGTGGTAGAATACTAGGTAGGTGAGCCATGATGGCTAGGGAAAAAGGAGAATATATGCTATGTGGGTTGATCCAAGAACAAACTGGTTTTTTCAATTGCAAAAGAAGAGCCATAGTGAATGGACTCCTGATGAGTTTCAGGAGTGCTTGAAGTATTATGACGACAGGATTGCTCAAGCTCACAAGAATGGACGTAAGGAATGGATTAAAGACAAAAAAGAGTTGTTGGAAACAATGAACAAACTTGGTATTGAACCCTATCCCCAAGAAGAGACTATATCGCTTTCTGAGAACAAGAGCATTGAGAATGCAGTTTCTATTACTCAAAAGAATAAGAATAAAATTATGTATATTGAATATAAAGGAGGGGATCTTGCTGGACAAGGGAGAATTGGACTTGTTAAATTCTCCAAAACTGGAAAAACAATTTACTACAATGGCAAAAGTCTACAGTCCTTAAAAGGAGGAGGATATAAAGCCAATTATTTTGACATTGATACACTTGAAAAATATTGGATTTCAGGTTGTAAAAAAAGAGGAGATGACACTTTATATCCAGCAATTATTGAAATAGATGAAGAGGTAAGAGAAGAGTATTGGACACATATCCGGAAACGTCCTGATTTAGTCAATCAGACTTCATTTAGATCAGAAGGGAAATACTCAAAACGAAAACCAAAGTAAGTATAACACAGGAGCCAAGATGGCTCAACATTCCGACTCCCCCGTCAACTCATCCAATGCCTGCTTTTCCTTGTCTTTGTTGGCATCACTGACTTTGGTATAATCTGCCACCTCTGGCATTTTCTCTGCCAAGGATCAAAATTGATCCCCTGCATTCCCTATGCCAGGGAGGGGCAGAGAATTTCACTATAAAAGACGCTCGTCTCACAGAACATCTCTTCCTTGACTTTAGCCAGTTATTATGGTACAATGATTTTTTGTTTTGATGGTGAGGTGATGACAATCTGGTTCAAGACGAAACGACCATTAAAGAGAGTCCCTGAATTGGAATAACGATGAATAAGATTTTCATATACATATGCCTTGAGTTTTTCTGCCTCTGTACAATTGCATCCGGGCAAAACTCGTACATTATTGTCCATGCCCATAATCCGGAAGGAGTTGAGATTGGCAGTATTCAATGGATGGGGCAATACAGTGTTCTAATTTTTGATGGCGATACATATATCGGATCTGGCTGTTATAACAGCCAGACCCATAACAATCCTATCGCAATTCCTGCGGGTGCCCATACTGTTACCGCAGTATTTAATGGAATGACTTTAGAACAGTCAATTATTGTTGCAGTCGGCGAAATTCAAACATTAACATTTACATTTACTCGAACAAATTTTGATATACGTTCTTGGGCATTACAATTGGACGATAATACAAGATGGGGTGAATTATATTCTACTTATGGAACTTTCCCTATTTATAGTGAATTTGTTTCTTGGTTTGTTCAATCAGTGCATAACAGTCTTGATATTTATACAAGCATAGATATTTGGACTTCTAGTGGAACGATATGTCTAACTAATAATTTTACGACGTTTCCTACAGATACAGTTATGACATACCCATATGTTCATATGTCGGGAGGGGAAACCGTTAATTCAGACCCGCTAGAAAGTTGGGCTGAAAGACTTAAGCAATCGTGTCGGTCTAATATGCCTAAAATATTTTATATGTCTTCTATTCCTTATGATTTATTCGGAACGGGAGTTTGTGATGAAGAAAACCAGCCGCCATTCGCCTCGTTCACATACTTACCAGAAAAACCAAATCTTACCGAACGAATGACCTTTGATGCATCTTCTTCATCTGACAGCAACGGATCAATTATTGGTTATAAATGGGACTTTGGAGATGGAGAAGCAGGTTATGGGCAAGTAGTAACCCACAGTTATACCCAAGTAGGTGAATATGCGGTGAAATTAATGGTAACTGACAATGATGGTTTGGTGAATGCTACATTACAAATGGTCCCAATTACTCTCCGACCCCCTGTTGCTTCATTTACCTATCCGGCTAAACCTATGGTGGGTGGAAATATACTATTTGATGCCTCAGAATCGCATGGCGTCGATAACCCAATTGTAAGTTATCAGTGGGATTTTGACGACGGATCACCCAAAGAAACAGTATCTGTTCCGATAGATTCCCATGTTTTTCCCCAAGCAAAGGTATTCAATGTTAAATTGATCGTTACAGATAGTTCAGGCTTAACCGGAACAATTACCATACCTCTTGACCTTTCATTAAGAATTGGAGATATCTTCTTATGTAGGACAGATATGAGTTTTGTTCCAGGTAAAACCTGGGGACATGCAGGTATTTATGCAGGAAAACGCCATTTTGATGGAACTGATGTAATCATAGAAGCTCTTCCATCGGGCGTAGTGGTCTCTCCTATCAGTAGATGGAGTTGGCCGGAAATGACCTATGTTTGTGTTTTGAGAGCAGATGTAAGTGATAACCAAGCCCAAGTAGCACTAGATTTTGCTAGTAGCAAAATCGGCGAACCCTACAACTTGAAAAAAATATTCACACAAGCTTATGGTTTTTCAGATAAAGATGTCGAAGACACAAGTTGGTACTGTTCAGAACTGGTCTGGGCAGCTTATATGGTTGGATCCTACGGTCTTTGTGATCTGGATCTTCCATGGATAAACGGAAATGCGATTGCACCTGATGAGATTTCGATGAGTCCCTTCGTACAATTGATAGGAGAGCACAAAGAAGAAAAGCCTGAAACATATTGGTCCTTTTATCGATGGATTGGGGGGGTTGCATACTGTCCGGTTGAATTGAATATATCCGACCCAAGCAATAGGTATTTAGACACCACCAGACAGGAAATCCCAGGTGGAATCTATGAGCAGAGTGATTTGAATGAGGATGGGGATGCGGACATATTCTTTGCTATTCCAAGTCCGATGATAGGAGATTATCAGATAAAAGTTGTGGCAAAAGCAGATGCTCAGCCAAATGAAAAATATTCTCTTTATGGAATGTTAGGTATGATGCGGGTTACTCTTTCAGAAAATATTTCTGTAAAAGGCATTCCTGTAGAACCATACAAGTTAAATGTTTCAGAACAAGCAGATTCAAATAATGACGGCAGAGTTGATTTCATCGATTTTGCTCGGTTATCATCCCAGTATAATAATTCGTGTTCGGAAATAAACTATTGGTGCAAAGGTTCTGATATTGATACTTCTGGACTTGTAGATATCTCGGATTTGGCATTATTGGCTGGGCAATGGCTGTCGGGAAACTAAGCCCCCTGCTTCCCCTTCCCCTTCACCAACCCATTCAAAACCTCAACAGCCTGTTTTTCATTGGCATCTGTGCTCTTCAGATAATACCCAGTACAGCATTCCACAGAACTCCACCCCCCTAACTTCATCAATGTCGATATCCCTACCCCGGCTCCAGCTAAATTTGTTGCCCAGCTCTTCCTGAAACAATGCTGACACAACCTCAAATGGGTCTTAATGCCAGCCCTCCTACAACACCTTTTAAACTCAGTTAAGGTATTGCTGAGCATTATATTAGGATCCCATTTCTCTTCTTTCCCTGTTGCCTGCATCCTTTTCCAACGCTTTTGAATAGTAGCCCATCGTTTGTCAGAAAGAAATATAAATGGGTTCCCTGGGGTCGATTCTTTTTGTAGTTCTAAGAGCAAATCGACCACCCAATCAGGCATAGGAACGGATCTGGGCTTATAGGTTTTAAGGTTGTAGGGTGGGATCTCTGGGCTGGGAGGTCTGTTAAACAGGTGAATTTTATTCGTTTTATAATCAACATTGGAACCATTCCATAACAGGTTCATAGCTTCCCCTGCTCTAAGACCACATCCATATTGAACAGCATAAAATGCCCTCTTAGAAATAGTAGTGCAGGAACTGAGGATTTGTTCAAATTCCTTGGGGGAAATATGGTGCCATTCCTGTTTTTTGGGATCGAGCTGGGATATGGATTCGAAGACATTAGAATGCAGATATTTCCAACGAACTGCTGTCTGAAATAGGGTTTTACAGTTCCGTAGGGTAACATTTCGTGCTGAATTGGAAATGGTTCTTTTGTTTTTGAGGTCTTGTCGGACATATTCCATGTCGTTATAAAACTGCTCAGCATATTCTTCGTCGATTGTGCTCAGGGGAGTGTTGGGACTGAAATAGGCATTGAGGCGATCAATGGTATATTGGTAGTGGCGTAGGGTGCCCAGAGAATATTTATTGGATTTGGCATCCAGGAATTTCTGACAAAAGACACCCAGGGTGATGGCTTTTTTATCTTGGGACAGACCATTGGCAAGGTCGTATTTCAACTCATCTACGAAACGCTCTGCCAGTTTTCTTGTGGAAAAGGAACGGCAGTGGCGTTTCCTGATGTCGGTGGTAGGGTCGTAGTCTGAATACCAACGAACTAACCAAGGTTTTTTTCTGATATCCCGGTCGTCTTTGCATATAACAATCTCATTGGTCATGCTGGTCTCCTTCTGAAATTAGGAGACTTTGTAACGCCGGACACAGGGGTGTGCCCATTAAAATCCTGGGATTTTCTGAGATTGGTAAGACGGGATTGGTCTTCCAGGAATTTTATCACATCAGGCAAGTAGAATCGAAGGTGCTTGCCAAGTTGAATACACTTTAGTCCCCTGGAGCGATAGTAATTCAGGGTCAGATAACGCCACAGGAAGCGGTGGAAATGCTTTCACAGCATATCATCACCAAGCCGGTATTTGAAGCCCTGTTTGAAAACTATTCGTTTGTTAAGCATAAATGCCTATTGCCAGTGTTTTCCTATGGAAAATAGTCAAAATTGGGCACCAACAGAGCACAAAACCATTTGAATAAAGGAATTTTTAAATAGGCGACCCTGAGTATCCTCTTGGGAAGCTAGTGTTCCATGCTTTTAGCAGGTGTGGTGTCTAATTTTTGTTAAGTGCTTATCGCAACGCTATTTAGAACCTACTTTTTATAAAACTATTGCAAAAGCTGTGCCTATTTTTCCTTGGGGCATTGAAAAGAGACCACAAATTCCCTGAAATTCTATCTTGACTTCTTTTTAAAGTAGTGTATAACTATTTACGATATACGCTTTAGAAGCGTATTCTGTAAAGAGAAATACAATGGTTCGATTAGGTCCAAAAGAAACGGCTGTGATTGCCCGGCTCTCCTATGAGAAGGCTACCGTGGTCACCAAGGATCGGCTGGAAAGCCTCTTTGGGGAAACAG
>Ga0209777_10008321_pt1 | contig 11367 bp, 11 predicted proteins | sample FrelakmetHBP12HB_FD_187147 | JGI IMG/M metagenome (GOLD analysis project Ga0209777, IMG submission 187147) | Freshwater lake sediment microbial communities from the University of Notre Dame, USA, for methane emissions studies -HBP12 HB (SPAdes)... | ecosystem: Environmental > Aquatic >...
CTATGCATGAGATAGAGGTTCGATCCCTCTCAGCTCCACCATCTCCAAAGGATTTACCCTTTAGGATAAGGTCATTTCAAAGGCCGTCCGCCTAAATGATAAAAATTAAAAAGAACTAATCCCAGTGCTATTCCCGAAAAATTAGAAAAGAAATCCATAAGCTGGGAGCTCCTGGAAGGAAGATAAACCTGGAGTATTTCGATGCTAAGGCTGAGAGAACCACCAAGAAGCAGAACAATAATGGGTAGTTTTCGGCAAAAAATGATCTTTTTATTATGCAAATAGGCGGAAAACAGGAAGCCAAAAGGAATAAAGCCAAGAATGTTTAAAATAATATCTTTAAAATAAGAAAATGTGAGGCGAAAATCCTTCCAGGGTGTAACCAAAATGTGTTTTTGGGGGACATCGAATTTGGACGGAAGAGAAAGAGTGAAATGATTGATTTGATCATGGATATTTGTTCCGTACCGTTCAGTGAAAGAGTAGAACGCCATCGGATTGTCTTCCTGCAAAGGAGAGAGAAGGTTTCCGTTCGTCCAAATTTGGAAATTTCGGAAAACCCGCTCCGCGGGTAATGATCGGTTGTAGATGGCAAATCCATAAATAATGCCAACCCAATAATTCTTTCCTTCCGGGGAATTGCCAAGAACAATTTGGTTTATAGTTGCTGCATTCTTAGGGACAAATGAGTAGTAAGGGAGGACTTGTTCTAATCTTCCGTCGATATAAATAGATGTCCCTTTTTCCTCCACAGTTATAGTTATGAAGCGCCTTTGGCCTTTTGGTAAAGCATTCCCTACCCCACCGCCTGTGTAGAACCACCTGGCATTTGGCTGGAGCGTTTTAGTTCGCAGAATTAACGTAGATTTCCATTGTGCCAAAAAATACATTTCAGATTCCTTGCCATCGTATAAAGAGAAAATCCGAGGTAACCCAGAATGGGGTTCACTATCCGGCTGAAACCAAATCTCGATTGAAATGGGCCTCTCAAGAAAAAGAGGACGTTTGGGATTGGAAATTATCTGTTTGCTAAAGATGATACCTTGCCCATAAAAATGAACGCCATTTTCCCCTTTTAACCACTCTACCTTGTTTTTGGGCCAAAAATTAAAGGGCCAAAGCCCAACCACAAGAATCATCGAAGTGATGACAAGGCAAAGGATACCGAGAATATCTTTCCTGGGGTGCAAAACTTGGTGTTCCATTTTGTTTTCTTCATCATACATACCACAATGCGAGGAGAAGTGTCAAGAAACCGGGCGCATTATGTGTTTCACCGATCCCTCAAAGGTAGCGGAGCATCATGCGGAGCCAGCTGACGATCCATGCCGATCGGGGACCTTCCATGAAGTCCATGGGGGTGGCGCTTTTGCGCGGATCTAGGCGTGAGCAAAACGTGCAGCCGCCGCTTACCGGCGATGACAACCTTTATTCGAGGATCGGTTCAAGATCCTAAAATATTGCCGGGATTTTCCGGAACGATGTGACTGTCTGTAACTGGGCCCTGGTGAATTGAAGGGATGGATTCATGTGGAAAATAGGTAAATTTCCCAAGCCGCAACAATTAGGCTCTTGGGTGGAAGAAATGGACGTTATGGCCGATCATATCAAGCAAAAAGCCTTAAGTAACGGTGCTCTAAATATTCTGGAAGCAGGATGTGGGGCCCAGTTGAATCTTGACTTGGGGGGAGTTCAGTACAAATTAACGGGCGTTGACATTAACAAAAGTGAGTTGGATATTCGAAATAACCAGCAGGGGGATCTCGACGTTTCTATTCTGGGAGACTTGCGCAGCGTTAGTTTAAAGGAGAACGAGTACGATGTGATCTATAACTCCTACGTGCTTGAACATATTGATGGAGCAGAACGTGTACTCGAAAACTTCTTCCGATGGTTGAAGCCTGGTGGAATTCTGATACTCAGAATCCCGAACAGAGATTCCGTTAGGGGTTTTCTGACCTGGATAACTCCTTTTTGGTTTCACGTCCTCTACGTAAAGCATATTCTGGGAGACAAAGATGCGGCAAAGCCAGGACATGGTCCCTTCCCGACTTTTTTTGATAAGGTTGTTTCTCGAAGCGGCATCTATGGGTTCTGCAAAAAGCAGGGCCTACTTATAAAAGCAGAATATAGTTGTGGTATGCGCAAGAAACGGCGAATCGATTCGTTTCTATCGAATCTGATACCTTGCATAATCTATCTTGCTTCTTTCGCGAGACTTTCTGCCAGGCATCCGATCCTAATATACGTAATTAGAAAGCCATAGATTCGTTGCCAAGGCTCCGCCTGGTTGCAACAATAAGGGGATTATGGGATGATCGATACCGCTTCTTTCGCTGGTAACAATCGTGCGTGAGGGAATCCTGTTGGACTAGCCCTTTTCATTTCGGAGCACAGGATGTTTTCAATTCTTGGCGTGCATTCTAGAGTCTGAAAGTTCTGCGAACATTTACAAAAGTCTCTTCATAAAATTGCTGCGATGCCTTATCACAGATATCCCCGATCATGCAGAATGCTCCAATGGCTGTGTATTTGGTAGGGGGGTAGCTCGGCACGGGAGTCTCAAGGGGGATAATTTGTGAATTCAGGAATTCCAAAGCGCATCATCCAGACGGATAAGAGTCATGATTTGGCTCTCCTTTCAAAAGCCGCTGTGGCGAATGTAAGACTACTGAATCCCGATTTCGAATACTTTTTTTCGATGATAAAGGAATTGAAGAATTCATTCATGAAAAATTCCCGGAATATCGAAGGGTGTTCGAATCGTTTCGCGTTCCCATTCAGCGTTATGATTTCTTCCGGTATTTGACGGTTTAGTACTACGGCGCGTTTTACTTTGACGTCGACGTATTCCTCGCGTCTGGTCTGGCGGATCTACTGGACTTCGACTGCGTATTTCCTTTTGGAGAATTGACGATAAATGTATTTCTACGCCGGGAGTAGGGGATGGACTGGGAAATTGGGAACTATGCGTTTGGCGCAGCGGCAGGGCACCCGTTTATCCACGCGATCATTAAGAATTTCCTAAAAGGGGGAGAGAGAGCCGGAGTGGGCACAAGCAATGATGAAACGATTCCACGAATCTTTCATGTTGAATATTATGTTCCCAACACCACCGGACCGGGATTAGTCTCCAGGAGGTTGGCAGAGTATCCGGATGCTGCCTTGCAGGTAAAAGTGCTCTTTCCGAAGAATTTATGCGATTCCATCAATTGGCATCGCTTGGGGGCATTTGGAGTTCATCTAATGGGGTCCACATGGCGTAGGAGAAAGGGCATCTTACGAAGGCGCTTGACTTCGCTTTGGGAATCGAGGACGAGGAAAAAGTTGCTTAAAGAGAGTGTGGGACTTGGCGAGAGTAGGTCATTGGAATTCAAGAGAAAGGCATGAAGCGTCATTTTTAATGCACGATTCTTTGGGCACAGCAGTGTCGGTACCACCGTCCCTATTCATAGAAGGTCTACAGGTGGACGGGCATTCAATGCGATTGAGTCCTGGGACTGGAAAACTTTTATGCAAAAAAGGTTACTCCGCCAACCTCCGGAAAAGCTCGTAATACGATATGGAAGGCAACAGGACGACCGAAATGCCATCTTCTGTCAATAAAAGAGTAAGGATTATTTATGCCAAAAGTTAGCGTCATTATACCCACTTACAATCGTGAAAGATTTGTAACCAAAGCCATAGATAGCGTTCTGAAGCAGGGCTTCAAAGATTATGAAATAATCGTGATCGATGATGGCTCTACTGATGCCACACGAAAAGCTCTTGAACCGTATATGAGCAAAATAAAATACATTTACCAGGAGAATTCGGGTGTCAGTTCCGCGAGAAATGCCGGGATAACGCTGGCCAGCGGAGAGTGGATTTCATTTCTTGATTCTGATGATGAATGGACAGCCGAATACCTCTCGACGCAAATGGCAAGCATTAAGCAATTCCCTCATGCCGTGGCCCATATAACGGATGCGGTAAGCATTTTACTTGATGGAACAAGGGAAAGTCTCTTTACCGAAAATGGCCTCTTTAGGATGAGGAAGCTTGGCGGCAATCAATGCCTGTTGTTGGAGAGACCCCTACGCACAATGGTCCAGCACCGCCCCTGGTTTCTTCAGTCGTCAATCGTTCGCAAAGAAATTCTCCTACAAGCCGGGCTATTCGATACAGAGTTGTCAATAGCGGAGGATGTAGACCTTCTTGTCCGGGTTGCGCTCAAAGGGCCTTTCACATTTAGTGCCAAGGAACTGGTAATGATTATTAGACGGCAGGAGACAGTAGAGAATCTAACGGAGAGTGCCTTAAAGGATAACGAAGATCGTTATCGATCATTCAGCAAGGTGTATGCGAATTTGTTCACATACCGTGATCTTAGGGTGGCTGAAAAGAGGGCAATTGCTGGGGCGGCGGGTCTTTACCTGCGGGCGCTCGGTGGCGTCCTATTTGCGGCAGGAGAGAAATCTGAAGCTAGAAAACTCTATACCAAATCTTTGCTCATTTATCCATCCGTTCGATCTGCGGCCAGACTGCTTGCTAGCTATTTCCCCGATGGTTTATCGCGCGCCGCTAGGTTGGGAGTTGGGGAAGTTAAGCGGGGGGCGAAAGGCGAAGCCCAGGGAAGCACTCAATCCTATTTCCAGATTCTGAGATCGACTGCGATTTTGGGGGGTTCATCCGCTGTCAATGTCATAATGCGAATTATCCGAACAAAATTTCTGGCTATCTTCCTGGGCCCCTCAGGTATAGGCTTATTAGGAGTTTACACTTCAATCACAGATATGGGAGGGGCAGCGGCGCGCATGGGTATTGACAGTAGTGGAGTAAGACAGATCGCAGAGGGCACGGGTAATGGCAATGAAGAAAAGCTGGCTCGTATTTTGTTTGCTTTACGGCGTGTCTCGTTGTTCTTTGGGGTTCTTGGGATGGTTTTGCTCATATCATTAAGTCACCTTATTTCCCGAGTGACTTTTCAAAATACCGCGCATACCTCGGATTTAATTTTCCTCTCCGTAGGCATCTTACTTGAGACCATCGTGGCCGGAGAGGTCGCGCGGCTCCAGGGTATGCGTAGGATCGGTGACCTTGCGAAAGTCAGTGTCCTTAGCGCGGTATTTGGAACGTTCCTTACCATCTTAGTTGTTTACGTTTTTGGCCAAAAGGGAATTGTATTCTTCCTAATAGCAAGCTCGGCCGCGAGTATGGTTATTGCGTGGTGGTATGCCAGCAAAATAAGGGTATCCGGTGTTCGGACGAGCTGGACAGAAATTCGGACCGAAGTTAGACCCCTGCTTAAACTAGGCTTCGCAGTTATGGTAGCCGATTTGATGGGTAAAGGTACGGGCTATTTCTTGCGCGTTCTTGTTTTAAGGAAATTTGGCTTGGCAGGGAGCGGCTTATTTCAGGTGGGGATGACCCTTTCCTCGATTTACATTGGATTTATCCTTGAGTCCATGGTGAAAGACTATTATCCCAGGCTAACTGCTATCGCCAACGATCCCGCTGCCTGCAACAAACTTGTCAATGAACAGGTGGAGGTTGGCACCCTTATTGCCGTCCCGGGTATTTTGGCTATGCTTACTTTCGCGCCCATAATTATCCCAATATTTTACACTACCAAATTTGCGGGGGCCTTTGAGATTTTTCGCTGGGCGACATTGGGAATGCTGCTGCGGGTGGCGAGTTGGCCGCTTGGTTTTATATTACAGGCAAAAGGGCGGGCGGGACTCTACGTTTTGACAGACATTCTGATGAATGTCGCTTATGTCGCCCTCGTATGGGCAGGCCTTTCTTACTTTGGATTGGACGGAGCTGGAATTGGCTTTTTTGGCATGTGTGTCTTCTACTGGATTATGATTTACGGTGTAGTAAAATTTGTGACGGGATTTAGCTGGTCAGAGGCCAATGTCCGCAATGCCCTACTGTTTTTTCCTGCGGTTGGGATTGTCGTTCTGTTGCATTTGTTTTTGGGTCAATTCTGGACCGTAATTGTGGGGACCGCACTTTCTGCGGCTTTGGCATTCTATTCCCTCAGGACTTTGGTGGAGATGGCAACTGCTGGTGGTTTGGTTCCCGGCTTGAGGAACATTAAAGAGCGCTTTGGTGCAACGATCCTGTCTTGAGATTGAAGTGAATGATAGACTTCTGGTACGCTTTGGCAACTGGACAAATAAACTGGGATAAGGGCACAATACAGCCGGGTCGCGTCGTCTAGGGATGCTATTTGCGCTATTTGTGTGGAGCAATTGAAAATGAATTTGAAATGTGGAGAGGGAAGCAAGGTAGTTATGAATCTAAGAATTCCAAGGCGAATCATTCAGACCGGCAAGAGTCCTGATTTGTCGCTTCGTTCGAGGGCGGCTGTCGCCAATGTAAGGCTATTGAATCCTGATTTCGAATACTTATTTTTCGAAGATAAAAAAGTTGAGGAATTCATTGATGAACAGTTCCCAGAATATCGAAGTGTGTTCGATGCGTTTCGCTTTCCTATCTCACGGTACGATTTCTTCCGATATTTGGCGGTCTATCACTTTGGCGGGTTTTACCTGGACCTCGACGTGTTCCTGGCGTCGAGTCTGGAGGACCTATTGGGCTTCGGTTGCGTATTTCCCTTTGAAGAATTGACGATGAATACGTTCTTGCGTGAAAAGTATGAGATGGACTGGGAAATCGGTAACTATGCTTTTGGCGCAGCGGCAGGGCACCCATTTCTCCATGAGATCATAAAGAATTGCGTAAAAGCGCAGAAGGAACCGGAGTGGTTACAACCAATGATGAACCCGATTCCTCGAATGTTTCGTGATGAATATTTTGTTCTCAACACTAGCGGTCCAGGATTAGTTTCCAGGACGCTGGCAGAGTATCGGGATGCTGCGGGGCAGGTAAAAGTGCTCTTTCCGCCGAATGTATGCGAGTCTACCAATTGGCATTCCTTTGGTGGTTATGGGGTTCACCTCCAGGAAGGTACGTGGCGTAAGCGAAATGGCATCCTACGAAGGCGCTTGAATTGGTTTTGGGAGTCGTGGACCAGAAAAAGGTTGCTCAAAGAGAGTCTAAAACTTGGTGAGAGTAGGTCACTGGAATTCGAGAGAAAGGCGTGAAATATCGTTTAGCATTTGCCATTTGTTTCATTTTCGTGCCATTTTAGTCAGTTTTGGAATTGACCCGGGGGACTTGAAATGAACCATTCAGTGGACGCAGCTCGTAAGCCTTTTATACACGTAAGACCCAAAAAAGGCTGGCAGCTTTTAGATTTGAACGAGTTAAAAGGATATAGGGACCTCTTCTATTTTCTCGTGGTGAGGGATATAAAGGTTAGGTATAAACAAACTGTTCTGGGTGGCCTGTGGCAATCATTCAGCCCTTTTTTCAATGGTAGTATTTTCTTTGTTTTTCGGTAAGCTTGCCCGTATGCCTTCTGATGGAGTTCCATACCCGATATTCTGCTTTACCGCCATGGTAGCCTGGACTTATTTTTCCAATGCCCTAACCGGTTCTGGAAACAGTGTGATCGCAAGTACCAATTTGATCTCCAGGGTATATTTCCCCCAGATAATCATTCCCTCGGCCCCAGTTCTGGCTGGATTGCTAGATTTTTGCATAGCGTTCATAATTCTGCTATTAATGATGCTCTATTTCCATATTTTTCCGACAGCAATGGTTTTACTATTACCGTTCCTGGTGTTGCTTATGGTTCTTACGGCGAGCGGTGTCGGGATGTTCTTTGCTGCTTTGAACGCGAAGTACCGGGACATAAAATATGCAATCCCCTTTTTAGTTTAGCTATGGATGTTTTTGTCCCCTGTGGTTTATCCTTCCTCGATGGTCCCGGACAGATATCGAATTATTTATTTATTCATTAAATCCTATGGCAGGAATAATCGAAGGATTTAGGGCTACTTTTCTAGGAAATATTCCTTTTCCGACGTATCCGTTGATGCTCTCGCTGGTTGTGAGTAGCATTCTATTTTTCGGAGGACTCTTATACTTCAAACGGATGGAAAGATATTTCGCTGACATAGTTTAATTGCATAGAAAATGCCGTTTGCAGGTTGCGAGTTCCGAGGTGCAAGTTGAGAATGGAGGATTCTATTTTAATGATCCGAGGGTGCCGGGTGACGCGTGGCATGACCAATTTGTTTAGGAGATAGATGAAAATATGTCGACAAGATACCGCCTCAGGCAAATAGGGGATATACAAGGATGAGCGAAGCAATTATAACTGTTAAAAATCTCTCCAAGCGATATCGAATAGAGATGAAAGAGAAGGGGAATAAATCCTTTCGTGAAGTTTTTCTGGAAGGTATTATCGCGCCCATAAGAAATTTGAGGCGCCTGAATAGAATGACAAGATTCAAAGAAAACAACCACTTTAGTAATCCAAATCAAGATGCAGCGGGTGAATCTGAAAATGACATCCTATGGGCGCTCAAGGAAATTTCATTTGAGGTAAAAGAGGGGGAAATCTTGGGAGTAATTGGGCGTAACGGTGCCGGGAAGAGTACCCTTTTAAAAATTTTGAGCCGTATCACGGAGCCAACCACTGGGGATATCAAAATTTATGGTAGGATCTCGAGCCTTCTCGAAATTGGCACGGGATTTCATCCCGAATTGACCGGCCGCGAAAACATATTCCTGAATGGTGCAATTCTGGGCATCCGAATCTCACGCCCGGGCATGCCCTGGTTTGGGGGCATGGCTCCGGAGAGGACCATGTTCCCCTGTTAAATGTCGATGTCTCATGGGGTTACCGGATTGTCAATGTCTCCTTCACGCGGACAAAGTTTGACACCTGCTGCTCCAGGCGATGAAGTAGTGAAAGAAGGAATGGTGCGAAAAAGAATAGGCGTTGTCCCCTTTGTAGAGTACGAAGCTTATCAAGGGCTATTTCTCGCATTAAGCTCGCTTTTTCCGGTGGAGTTCTGCGAGTCTGAACGGGATTCCTATGCAGGATTGGACGCGCTGATCTTGTTTGACGGCAGCAGGGATTCTGGCACACAAGCTGCGGCAGCGGGGGTTCGTTGCTATGTGGTTTTGAACACCGATGAAAAGCCGGTGCATTGCGGGGCAGCCACCGTCGATTTTGGCCGGGCGGCCAACCTGCACGCTTATTTCCAAGATCAGACTTTGGTGGACGAGGATGTTAAGGAATTCGTCCCCCTTTCACCGCTGTCCGGCGACGAAATAGTTGCTTCCAGGGAAGGGCATGTTTTGTGGATTTACCGGCCTGAAGCTAAGTCCGGCGTGGACTTCCTCGCAATGGGTCTTCCCAAGCTGACCGATGATCAGTATCTCTGCGAGTATTTGCAGCCAGGCCGATTCCTGCGCCTGCTGCCTCTGTTCCACTTTTTGCGGGACGTGACGAAGGACATCGCCTGGACCTTTCCACCCCTTCGCGCCTGCTTTATGTTCGACGATCCGAATCTTCATAGTTCGTCATATGGATATATCAACTACCGGGATTTGGTGCAACATGCAACAAATCATAACTATCACGTCAGCCTGGCAACCGTACCGATTGACGCATGGCGCGTCCACTCCAAGACCGCGTGTCTGGTTCGCCAAAACCCATCGCGAATTTCTCTTTTGATCCATGGCAACAATCATACTTACAAAGAGATGGTTTTCCCTGGCCCGAATGGCTATCAGCTGGGACTTCTCGCGCAGGCGCTAAGACGAATCGAAAGATTTGAAAAGAATTCGGGGCTGGAAGTCTCTCGCGTTATGTCGGCGCCCCACAGTGCCTGCACCGAGGAGATGATGCACTTCATGTTGCTGCTGGGTTATGAGGCCGCCTGTTTACCCTGGGACTCGCTCTTTCGTTTCAACCCGCACCATCGTTGGTCCCCGACGACCGGCCTGGATATGGTTGATTTTCAAGGTGGGGGTCTGCCGATCATCCAGCGTGTCCGGCTGCGACCGGACTGGAATCCGCAGTTGAGATTGTACCCTGACCGGACGACAGGAATCATTCTCAGTGGCTTTCTCTCGCAGCCTATTATTCCCATCGGCCACCATCAGGACGCGGCCGGCGGAATGGAGCTATTGGCGCAGGTCGCAGACACCATCAACCGCCTGGGAAATGTCATGTGGACGGATATGAAAGGCATAATGAGATCAAATTACATGACGAAGCAAGAAGGGAAGCTGCTCAGGATCAAGATGTATTCGAGACGCATCATAGTACAAGTTCCGGAGGACATCGATGAAATGTTGGTTGAGCGGCCATGGATTGCAGAGGACGGCGAGACCGAGATGCTGGTCTGTAAAAGAACCGGAACGGGGCTCCTGAAATTGGCTGCAAGAAGGGTGTCCACGGTCATCCCCGTTCAACCGCTGGAGACCATTGAACTCACGACGGTCCCGAATACTGCGCTGCGATATTCGGAGATGCCTTCACCGCCATTTCGTCTCTGGCCGTTGGCTCGTAGGCTCATGACCGAAGGCAGGGACCGGGTTTTACCGTTAATATTCAGACACAAATGAGGTTGGGGGGCAGGTAACTTTATGGCAGACGTGGGCTATATCTCATCAAACACAAACAAGCGAAAATATTTCTGTCGACAAGAAATGGGTAAAGCTTTCCCAAGGTAAATTATTACAGTGGTTTGCGGATTCTCATTGCATCCTGGTTTGAGGGAGGAGATATGGATTATTTATTTACTAAGGTTCAGCAAGCTTTTCATAACGCATTTGAAATTGATCCGGAATTGATCTCGATGGACACAGTCCCTGATAACATCCCCGGGTGGGATTCAATAGGGCATCTGACGCTGGCAAGCTGTCTGGAGATTATGTTCAAAGTAAGTCTCGATGTCGACGATCTGATGGAGATGGAGAATGTTCGTGCGATCGTGAGGGTCCTCCAATCGAAACTTAAAGGAGCTTGAAATGACTATAACTCCCGAATATAATTTTGTCGGGAGATTGATCAAACGCCTGGGGCCGTTTTCCTATATGATTGATGCGGCTACGGATGAGGTCATTCATCCATCGGATCTGCCCCGACTCATTTCAAGCGCTGGCGCCGCTTTTCTCTCCGCTGGCTTGAGGGCAGGAGACCGGGTGCTTATCGGCTGTGCATTGTCACCGTCGAGCGGCATCGCGTATCTCGGCGCTATGTACGCGGGTCTCGTTGCGGTGCCGGTGGAAGACCGAACGCTAACGGCCTCGGGGGATATGTTGGTCCGGGAGACCGGCGCGAGAGCGGTTTGGACGGAAAAGGATTTATCTTTCAAATGGCTGCATGAAAAGTCGATTCCGCTTCTGCGTGGGATTCCCGCAGACAGGGGCTCAGAAACGATTCCACCTGCTGCCTGTGCCGAGAACGACCTTGCTTTGCTCTGGGCTACCTCCGGGTCCACCGGGGTACCT
>Ga0209777_10008322_pt1 | contig 11367 bp, 8 predicted proteins | sample FrelakmetHBP12HB_FD_187147 | JGI IMG/M metagenome (GOLD analysis project Ga0209777, IMG submission 187147) | Freshwater lake sediment microbial communities from the University of Notre Dame, USA, for methane emissions studies -HBP12 HB (SPAdes)... | ecosystem: Environmental > Aquatic >...
TCCGATCTCGTCGCGGATCGGCCTCATTGCGGGCCCGTGCACCGTCGAGAGTCGCGCGATGATCCTCGAGGCCGCCCGCGCCGTGAAAGACGCCGGCGCCATCGGCCTGCGCGGCGGGGCGTTCAAGCCGCGCACCGACCCGTACGCCTTCCAGGGCCTCGGCGAGGAGGGCCTCAAGTACCTGGCCGAGGCCCGCGACGCCACCGGCCTGGCGATCGTCACGGAGGTGATGACGCCCGAGCACGTGCCCCTGGTGGCCCGGTACGCCGACGTCCTCCAGGTCGGCGCCCGGAACATGCAGAACTTCCATCTGCTGGCGGCCGTCGGCCGGTGCGACAAGCCGGTGCTGCTGAAACGCGGCTTCAGCGCCGATTTCGAGGAGTTCCTCCTGGCGGCCGAGTACATCCTGTCGCAGGGGAACAGCCGCGTCATCCTGTGCGAGCGCGGCATCCGGACGTTCGAGCAGTACGTGCGGTTCACGATGGCGATCGCGATGATCCCGGCCCTGAAGGCCGCGACGCATCTGCCGGTGATCGCCGATCCGAGCCACGGCACCGGCCGCGCGGACCTGGTCGAACCCGTGGCGCGGGCGGCCATCGCCGCCGGGGCGGACGGCCTTATCCTGGAGGCCCACCCCGACCCCGAGCAGTCCTGGGTCGACGGGGCCCAGTCCCTGACGATGCCGGCCCTGCGGCAACTGGTCGAATCCTGCCGCAAGGTGGCCGAGGCGGTCGGCCGGAGCCTGTAGGCCGGCCGGCCGGACGTCGCGGGGCATCGATATTCGGACAACGCCGCCCGCATATTGGCAGGTCATTTCAGCCGCAGTTCGACACTCAAAGACAACCGCTCTAGCGATGTATTGGCGCGAGTCTAATTTCATTTGATTTCGGCATTCCGGAGGAGGTAAATTACAAAGGCATAGTCAACTGGGCAACGTGCAAGAAGGGGGGTTGTAATGCACTTCAGCCAATGTTACGATCTGGCGATTCACGGTCTGTGCTGTCTGGCGGCTCAACCCGATAGGCGGCTCGTCGCCGCCAAGGACATCGCTGCTGCCATTGACGCGAAGTTGACATATTTTGCAAAGGTGTTGCAGGCGCTGGCCCATGCCGGGCTGATCCGTTCCGAGCGGGGCAAGCTCGGAGGCTATGGCCTCGCCCGGCCGGCGAGCGACATCACGCTGGCCGACGTCCTCAAGGCGCTGGACTCCCACTCCGAGATGTACCTCTGTCCGGGGAACCGGAACTGTAAGCCCTCGAAGGAGTGCGCCATCCGGAACGCCTTCGGCAGTGCCTCGAAGGCTCTGCACGACGAGTTTGCGAAGGTCTCGCTGGCCCAGATCGTCAGCGACCTCCGGGGTCCGGACGGCACGTCCGCTCCGACGTGGATCAACGTGGCCGGGCGCTAGGAGAGACTATGTCTTCAACAGCCGAAAACCTTGCCGCCGCATTCGCCGGGGAGAGCCAGGCCAACCGCAGGTATCTCGCTTTCGCGAAGGCCGCCGACCAGGAGGGCCTCTCGCAGGTGGCGCACCTCTTCCGGGCCGCCGCCGAGGCCGAGACCGTCCACGCCCACAATCACCTGCGCGTGATGGGCGGCGTCGGCAAGACGGCCGACAACCTCAAGGCGGCCGTCGCCGGCGAGACCTATGAATTCACGACAATGTATCCGGAGTTCATCAAGGTGGCGGAGGCGGAGAAGAACGCCGGGGCCCGCCGGTCGTTCACCCTCGCCAACAGCGTCGAGCACATCCACGCCGCCCTCTACGAGAAGGCCGCCGCGCAGGTGGCCTCGGGCAAGGACCTGCCCGCGACCGTCTTTTTCGTGTGCCAGGTGTGCGGCAACACGGTCGAAGGCGCGGCCCCCGGCCAGTGCCCGATCTGCGGCGCGGCCAAGATTCAGTTCAAGAAGGTCGACTGACGGCGGTTCAATGTTCAAGGTTCATGGTTCAAGGTCAACAGCCGCAACGGCGCGTCTTCGCGCGGTGGGTCTCCCGACCCACCGCGCCGCGGCCCTGAGTGTAGGCCGGGGCGCGCCCCGGCTTCCTTAGGTGCAACGCCTTCGCGCGGCGGCTCAGGAGAGCCGCCGCGCATTCGGAGGCTCGCTCGTTGCGGGGCGTAGCGCGGGGCCTTGTCCCCCGCGGCCTTTCATTTTCAGCCCCGCAGGGGCGTCTGCCTGTTGCCACGCGGCGCAAGCCCGTGGAGATCGGCAGGCCCGCGTCCATTCCGTTTCTTCTGTTTTCAGCCCCGCAGGGGCGTCTGCCTGTTGCCACGCGGCGCAAGCCCGTGGAGATCGGCAGGCCCGCGTCCATTCCGTTTCTTTTTGTTTTCAGCCCCGGCAGGGGCGTCTGCCAGTAGCCGCGGGGCGCGAGCCCGTGGCAAGCGACCTGTTTCTTGATCCCCCGGAACCGCCCTTCACTCGCCCGCGCGGCACGGATTACCTGTTGCTATGATGTGGCAGTATATAGAGAATAGCCGGGGCTCGCCCGAGCCAAGGAGCGCCAATGCCCTACCACCGCAAACTTGATGAAGTAGTGGACGCCGTGAGGAGGGTCAAGGGTGCCGACCGGCGGTGCGCAGTGCTTATTGGTGCGGGGTGCTCCGTATCCGCCGGAATACCCTTGGCGAAAGGGTTCGTCGAAGAGATTCGCAAGAAGTATCTGAAGGAGTACAAAAGAGCCAAGGAAAAGACCTACGCCCAGTGCATGGCGGAGTTGGCGCCTGGCTTGAGGAGGGAACTCATCAGGCCGCACATTGAGAAGGCCAAGATCAATTGGCTCACGTGGCCATCGCGCAGCTCATGGCAAACGGTTACGTGGACCGCGTGCTCACAACCAACTTTGACCCGCTTCTGATCAAGGCCTGCGCTCTCATCGATCTTTACCCCGGCACCTATGACCTGGCCGCATCTCATCTCTTCAAGCCGCACTATATTCCGCCGCTCGCAATCTACTGCCTCCACGGCCTGTTCCCGGGATTCGTTCAGCTCCACACCGAAACGGAATGCCAGAAGCATTTCAAAGTCCTGGGGCCCGTATTCGATGAAGTGGGCGCAGGACGGCCCTGGATTGTTGTCGGCTACAGCGGGATCAACGACCCGGTCTTCAGGAGACTGGTAAGGTTGGGCCGGTTTGACAAGTGTCTCTTCTGGGTCGGGTACAAGGACCAGGAACCGTCCCCGGAGCTGCGAGAACGCCTCCTTGACCGGCACGACGAGACCTATGCTCATTACGTCAAGGACTTTGATGCGGATGATTTCTTCGTTCAGCTCGCCCAGAAGCTCAAGTGTTTCCCTCCCGATTTTGTCAGGAAGCCGTTCAGCTTTCTCAAGGCAAGGCTAAGTCACCTGGCACCCTACAAGAGTCCTGGCTCTGATGCAAAGGAAGACGTGCTGACTGAGACCCTTGATCAGATCGACCAGGCTATCAAGACGCAGGACTCGCCCCGGTCGAGAGTGCTCCAGATGATGATGGCAGGCAAATACCAGGCCATTGTGGATTACGCAACTAAGGTGCCAAAGGCGAAACTGAAGGTCATCCGGTCTAATGTGGCCTTTGCCCATGTCCGTCTTGGCATCGCTGCTAGCGAAGCAGGCAAGTACAGTGAGGCCTGCAAGAGCTACTCGCGTGCCGTCGGCCTAAAGCCCGACTTGCACGAGGCTTGGAACAACTGGGGCATCGCCTTGAGCGGTCTGGCGAAGACCAAGCAAGGCGCCGATGCCGACCGACTCTTCGAAGAGGCGGGGACGAAGTACGCGCAGGCAGTCAAGATCAAGCCCGACTTGCACGAGGCTTGGAGTAACTGGGGCGGGGCCTTGTCCGATTGGGCGAAGACCAAGCAAGGCGCCGAAGCCGACCGACTCTTCGAAGAGGCGGGGGCGAAGTGCGAACAGGCCGTCAGAATCAAGCCCGACAAGTATGGGGCCTGGAACAACTGGGGCAACGCCTTGAGCGGTTTGGCGAAGACCAAGCAAGGCGCCGAAGCCGACCGACTCTTCGAAGAGGCGGGGGCGAAGTACGAACAGGCCGTCAGAATCAAGCCCGACAGGCACGAGGCTTGGATTAACTGGGGCGGGGCCTTGTCCGATTGGGCGAAGACCAAGCAAGGCGCCGAAGCCGACCGACTCTTCGAAGAGGCGGGGGCGAAGTGCGAACAGGCCATCAAAATCAAGCCCGACATTCACGAAGCTTGGAACAACTGGGGCATCGCCTTGGGCGGCTTGGCGCAGACCAAGCAAGGCGCGGAAGCCGACAGACTCTTCGAAGAGGCGGGGGCGAAGTACGAACAGGCCGTCAGAATCAAGCCCGACATGCACGAGGCTTGGAGTAACTGGGGCGGGGCCTTGTCCGATTGGGCGAAGACCAAGCAAGGCGCCGAAGCCGACCGCCTCTTCGAAGAGGCGGGGGCGAAGTGCGAACAGGCCGTCAGAATCAAGCCCGACACGTATGGGGCTTGGAGCAACTGGGGCGCGGCCCTGATCTACATTGCCAAGAGCAAGCATGGCGCCGAAGCCGACCGCCTGCTGCAACAAGCTCGGGCGGTGTGTTTGCGGGCGGAAGGCATCAAGCCCGGAGCGGGGGCCTATAACCTTTCGTGCATCGCTGCCATCAAGGGCGATGAAGGCGAGTGCCGGAAATGGCTGGAGGCTTCCCGGTTGGCGGGCACGGTTCCTGCCCGGAAGCATCTTGAGCAAGACTCAGACATGGACGGCATGAGAGACAAGCCGTGGTTCAAGGAGTTCGTGGGCGTGGTCAAGGAATGAAACGCCGGCGGGCGAACTGAAAGAGGCGGCCGAAGGAGCGTGCGATCGCGCGTTTGGCACTCCGACTCCGCGCGGCTGCTGGCAGACGCCCCTGCGGGGCTTGAACAAAGAAAAACAGAAAATGGGGCGCGGGCGTTCCTTTTCCACGGGCTTGCGCCGCGTGGCAACAGGCAGACGCCCCGGCGGGGCTGAAGGCAACGGCAACACATGTGGTCAACGGCACGAACACGATCACGGGCTGAGACAGCCCGTGGCACGCGAACGGCAAAGGGGTCAGGAGCCTTACACATAGGGCTCCTGACCCCTTCTGCCTACTCCAGATGTATGTCCGCCACGTCCAACTCGGCGCACTCCGCTTCCACGCCGAGCAGGGCCGCGACGTTGGGCTGCGTGCGGGCCGAGTCGCCGCTGATCAACTCCTTGATGTAGAGCCCGCCGGAGGTGCGGACGCGAAGCTCCAGCGTGTCGGGGCCGGTCCGCTGCCACTCGACCGAGTGGACCTGCCGCAGGCGCATCAGGTCGGCCCGGCGCTTGAGCATCCGTCGCGGCGTCCGCTGGCGGATCTCGCCGCGCAGGCCGCTTAAGCGCCCGAGGGCCTCGTCCGCCACGGGCGCGCCGAGCCGCACCAGGGCGCGATAGGTCTTGTCGGGCCGCAGGGCCTTCAGGCGCGCGGGTTCATCGCGGCCGCACGGGCCGAGGCCCAGGGCTTCGACCGTGCCCGAGGCGTTGATCTCGGCGGTCAGGGCCGCCCAGTCGAGCGCCCGGCGGCGGGGCCCGTGAATCTCGACGACGAACGGCCTCTCACCGAGGCATCGGACGTCGGTGTCCTCGCGTCCGGCGCCGTGGAAATCGTGGTCGAGGCCCTCGGCCGCGCGGCAAATCGGGTCGGCGACGACCTGCTGAACGCTCGTCGGCCACCCGGCCCACCGGCACTGTGGCATGCCGCGGACGAGTTTCCGGTACCGTCCCGATACCAGGAGCGGTTGCGGCCGCACGTCTACGGTGCCGCGCTTGTGGTCCACGAGGATCACGAGGTCCGGCTGCGCGAGGTCGGGCATCTTGCCGAGGGCGTCGGCCAGGCGGCAGCCGACGGCGCGGTTGAATTCCTGCTTGTACGGTTCGGCCTGCCCTGAGCTTGTCGAAGGGCCCACCTGGCTCCACAGGGCCTCTTCTCGCGCCACGAGGGCGGGGTCGGCGTGCGAACTCACCAGGAAAGTCTCGAACTCCAGGCCCGCGACGGCCGTCTGAATACGTGAGGTCCAGGCGTCCAGCGCACTGAAAAGGCCCTGACACAGGGAGCACGTGCCGGGCGCGGCCGGCAGATTCGCCAGGCGGCGGAGGGTGCGGCCGCGGTCCTCGTTCCGCAGCCCCGTGCCCACGCCGGCGAAGAGGCGGCCGAGGCAGTGGTCGCACAGCGGGCCGAGGGCATGGGCCCGGGCCGTGCGGTCCCGGAATTCCGGGGCCGACACGGTTTCGTCGAATGGCGAATGGCGCAAGTTGCGGCCCGACATCTCGTTATCCCCGTGTGCGACTTTAGTGCGACAGCGCCACTTTGCATTTTGAGCCCCGGTAGGGGCGTCAGATGGTAGCCCAGGGCGTGAGCCCTGGGAAGGCGAAGGCCCGCGCCCCGAGCTTCTTTGCTTCTTGCAGCCTGTAGGGGCGAAAGAAATGCCCGATGCCGCCGTTTCTTACGCCCCTGCCGGGGCTAAAGCAAACAGAAACAAGAACTTCAGAGGCGTCGCGTGCCGGGTCCCCAGGGCTCACGCCCTGGGCTACCGTCTTTCGCCCCTGCCGGGGCTGAAGACACAACGCAGCGCCGTCATATTAGGCCCTATTGTATTCGGCCCGTTCGTATAAAATGCTGTACGGGGAACCCGCAGATATCCACGGCTCGCCGGATTGCCAGGGCGCCGCCCGGATGGTATCATAGCGGCCCGAAGCGGTCGCTGTCTAACGTATAGAGGCCCATGACCGAGAACAACGCCATCCAGACCGAACCGGTCGAGATCGACCGGATCGCCGCCTACCGCGACTGGCTGGGCGTGACGAACCCCACGCCCACGTACTATGAGGTGCTGGGCCTGGTGGTGCTCGAGTGCGACTCGGCGGCGATCTTCGAAGCCGGGCGCGAGGCCAAGCGGAAGCTTCGGTCCTACCAGGTCGGCCGCTACAAGCGTCAGGCCCTCGAGCTCCTGGCCGAGGTGGGCCAGGCCGTCTCCGTCCTCACGAACCCCGAGAAGAAGCGCGGCTACGACAACCAGCTCTTGAAAGGCTGGATCGCGGGCGCCGACGAGTTGTTCCAGAAGCACTGCGTCGGCCACACCGGCGAGGCGGCGGCCCTCGAAGCCTGGGTCAATGCGTGCCGCGCGCGAGGCATCCCGGTGGCGCGCCTGTTGCCGTGGATCGTCCGCCGCATCAGGAAAAGCGCGATCCCGTGGCCGGCCCAGGGCAGCCTGGGCCTCGACCTGATGACGTCGCTCTGGATCTACCGCGACGTGGTGGTCCTGGGCCAGTGCATCGAATCGACGGAACTGTCGCGCCGGGTCCGTGCGGTCAAACGCGTGCAGCAATATGTGGGCGTGCCCAGCGCGGTCGCCCTCGTGGTGGCCGAGGACGTGACGCGGGCGCGCGGAAGCTTCGAATGGCTGGCGCTCGTGAAGGAAGCGAAGAAGTCGCCGGATGTGGCGCTCCTGCACCTCGCGCGGCGGATCCATCGCCTGGGCGGGCATGCCAGCCATCGCAGCAAGGTCCTCCTGTCCGTCGCGGCGGTCCTCGGCAAGAAGCGCGAGGACCTGGAGAAGGCGCTCTCGCACATCGACGAGCCGCCCGTGGATCTTCCGCCGGCGCGGCAGGCGGCCCTGGTGGCCAAGAAGGCGAAGCGCAGCACGCAGGCCCAGGCCGTCCAGTTCCGGTACTGGATCGAGGAGCATCCTCAACTGCTCGTCGCCGCCGCCGTGACGGTGGCCGTTGCGTTCCTGGCGATGGCGTCCCTGGCGGCCACGGGCGTCTGGAGCCCCTGGCGCCCCCGCCCGAGCGACAGCTCGCTGCCGAGCGTGAAGGAAAACACGGCCGCGACGCCGGCCGAGAAGCCGCCCGCGCGGCCCGCGCCGGGCGAGGGCGATCCGAGCAAGACGCCGGGCACGCAAGCCAAGGCCCCCGCCAAGGGCACCGGCCTGGAAGAGTTCATGAAGATGTATCCATCGAAGCCAGGCGAAGAAGAGGCCGTGAAGCCTCCGGAGCCGGCGGCGCCGGCCGAGACGGAAGAGCCCAAGCACGGGTTCTTCGGCGTCGACAAGAAGCCGGCCAAGCCCAAGGAGAAGCCGAAGAACGACGATGCCCCGACGAAGTTCTTCGGCGTTCCCGCCGAGCCGCGGACGAAGGGGTAGAGGAGTCTCCGTGACGCCCAACCCTCGCCGCATCACCTCGCTCGAATTCAAGCCCGATTTCGCCGGAGCCGTCCGCCGGTGGGAAGCCTACCTGGCGGGCGAGATCATCGACCGGCCCCTCGTGTGCGTGACCGCGCCGAAGCCGGGGATGCCGCACGTCACGCCGACCACGTACTACGAGCGGGTGCATGGGAGCGTCGACGAGGTCGTGGACCGCGCGCTGCGGGCGGCGGCTGCGACGTACTGGGGCGGCGAGGCGATCCCGTCGTTCTGGGGCAGCTTCGGCTGCGACGAGGTGGCGGTGTTCTGCGGCGGGCAGTTCGAGTGGAAAGAGGGCGCCGGCGACACGTGCTGGTCGATTCCGTTCCTTTCGGACTGGGACCGCCCATTGCCCCTGCGGCTCGACGAGAATCACCCGCTGTGGAGGCGAATGCTCGCGATGTTCCGCAAGGCCGCGGAGCGGATGGCGGGCAAGATGGTGATGAATCATATCGATCTGCACACCAATATGGACCTCCTGGCGGCGGCCCGGGGCCCGCAGGCGCTCTGCCTGGACCTCCTGGACCGGCCCGAGGCGATCGACCGCGCGATGATGTCGGCCCGGGCGGTCTTTCCGACCGTCTGGCGGCGGATCGCCGAGGCCGGGCGCATGGACGAGCTCGGCTACGGCGGGGGCATGTTCTCGCATGAAGGGGCCGCCGTCCTCCAGTGCGACTTCAGTTGCATGATCAGCCCCGGGATGTTCAAGCGGTGGGTCGTCCCGGCCCTGGAAGAGGAGGCCGCGCTCGTCCGGCACGCCTGCTACCACTGGGACGGCCTCGGGGCGCTCATCCACACCGACGCCATCCTGGCGACCCACGGCCTCCACACGCTCGGCTTCGTGCCGGGCGCGGGCCACGGCGCCCAGATCGAATACGTGGACCTCTACAAGAAGTGGCAGCGTGCCGGCAAGGCCGTCTGGGTCGGCGGCTCGATCGACGAAATCAAGCGGATGCACCGCGAGCTCGACCCGGCCCGGACGATGTACAGCGCGTGGACGGACACGCCGGCCGAGGCGGAGCAACTGCTGGAATGGTTCGTGAAGAATACGTGAGTCCTACTTCAGCGGCCCCACGACCGATTTCAGATTCGGGTTGCGCTTGTGGATGAGGCCTTTGCGCGCGGCGATGTTCTTGCAGACGGGGTTCTCGGTGTCGGGGATCATATTGAGGATTTCGTTGTACATGGCGATGGCGCGGTCGGCGTGGCCGATCTTCTCTTCGAGGACGGCCCGGCTGTACGCGGTATAGACCTTGTCGACCAGTTCGTCGCCGGCCGCGCGGCGGATGCCGTCCGCCTTCGCGTCGGTCAGGTAGGGCGCGTTCCTCAACTGGGCCAGGGCCCGGTGGAACGTCTCCACGCATTTGTAGAGGTTCGCGGGGTCCTGGGCCCGCTTCAGATACATCTCTTCCGCCTGGGCCACGTACATGTTGGAGAGCGTCGGGTTGGCCTGGTTGGCCGGCTCGAGGTGAGACGCGAGGAGGGAGTTCCGGATGCCGGGGATCTTCCGGGCCTGGCCGGCCTTGATATCGGCCGTGGCGATTTCCCGCGCCGTCCCGGACACGGGGTCTTCGACCATGTAGCGGTCGGCGGTCTCGCTGATGATCCGCATGGGGGCCGAATCGGGCGTGAGCTGGAGCATGTCGACGAGGGTCAGCTCCGGCGGCGTGTCCGGGCCATGGACGAGGCCGCGGCCCCAGACCGCCAGGTAGGCGGCCAGCGCGATCATGAGCAGGGCGTACGCCCCCAGGCCGATGAAGAGCTTCTTGCGGCGACGGAAGAGCGACTGCGGGGCCCCTTCCTCGGCCGGGGCCTCTTCTTCCTTCTCCTCCATCCCGGCCACGCGGGCCCGGAACTGGGGCCGGCCCGACGCCGACACCGTGAGCGTCTCGATGGCGAACCGCAGGCGCGTCTTGGCGCCGATGCCGATCACGTCGCCGTCGACGAGGGGCGCCTCGTCCACGGTCTTCTTGTTGAGGCGGGTGCCGTTGGCGCTCAGGTTCTTGAGGACCCAGCCGTCGGCCGACCGGTCGATGCGGGCGTGCTGCCGCGAGATCGGCGTTTCCGTCAGGGCCACGTCGCACGACGGATCGCGCCCGATCACGGTCGTGCCGGGGGCCACGCGGAACTTCTTGCCCTTCTCCGGGCCCGTGAGGCACTCCAACTGCGCCCGCGCCGAAACCACGGGGGCGACAACTGCCGGGGGACGCGGCACCGGCACGTTCGTCGGTTCGGGATTGTTGGCGGTCATCGCGACTCCTCGGGGCCGGGCCAGGGCGGCTCCAGTCGTGCTGCAATACTACCAGCCGCGCGGGCGAGCGTCAACGGCAAGAAACTACAAGGACAAAGGCGGGCACTAGGGACTAGGGACCAGGCACTAGGGGTGGTAAACGGAATTCATCTATGACGAACGTCGTTGACCACCCCTAGTGCCTGGTGCCTGGTCCCTAGTGCCCGCCGTTCGTTGTTAGTGCCCGCCGTTTGTTGTGCCTTGCCGTTGCCGTGCCGTTGCCGTGCGTTTCCTTGACATGCCCGCGCCCCGGCTTAGAATGCCTTGGGTCCAACGGGGCGAGGTCTATCGATGGCAGAAGGTGTCCAGTCCGGCGAAGGGCGAGCGGTCGGCATCGACCTGGGGACCACCCTGTCGAAGCTGGCCTATCTCGACGAGGGCGGCCACCCGGTCCTGGTGCCCAACGCCGAAGGGGAACTCCTGACGCCGTCGGTCGTCGCGTTCGCCAAGGCCAACATCATGGTCGGGCGCGATGCCCTGCGCGAAGTGCTCTCGAACCCCGCCCGGGCCGTCCTCCACGTCAAGCGCCAGATGGGCAACCCGAAGTGGCGGTTCAAGGTCGACGGCGAGACCTATACCCCCGAAACCATCTCGGCCCTGATCTTGAAGAAGCTCAAGCAGGACGCCGAGCTCCACATCGGCCCCATCCACAAGGCCGTCATCACCGTGCCGGCCTATTTCGACGACGCCCGCCGCAAGGCCACCGAGGACGCGGGCACCGTGGCGGGCCTCCAGGTCCTCGACATCGTCAACGAGCCGACCGCCAGCGCCCTGGCCTATGGCCTCTCGAAAGGGGCCGAGGACGGCGTCTTCCTCGTCTACGACCTGGGCGGCGGCACGTTCGACGTGACCGTCATCGAGAAGAATGGCCAGGAACTCATCACCCTGGCG
>Ga0209777_10008323_pt1 | contig 11366 bp, 10 predicted proteins | sample FrelakmetHBP12HB_FD_187147 | JGI IMG/M metagenome (GOLD analysis project Ga0209777, IMG submission 187147) | Freshwater lake sediment microbial communities from the University of Notre Dame, USA, for methane emissions studies -HBP12 HB (SPAdes)... | ecosystem: Environmental > Aquatic >...
CATGATTCGCCCGGTAACCCCGTAAACGTTGGCTTCTTTATAGATGACATGATTGACCAGGTCCCATTCAACAGAACCGGAGTATAACCCTACCAGCACTATATCGCCTCCCCGTCTCAGCGTTTTGGTCGCTTCGTTGACCACGGCCTTATTCCCGGTCAGTTCCACGACGATATCGGTCCCCAACCCTTTCGTGATTTTATTGACTTCGTCAACCACATTGACCGTCTTGGCGTTAAGAACGATATCCGTCCCCATCTTCTTCGCCAGGTCGAGCCTTTCCTTGCTAATGTCGACGCCAATCACATATTCCGCACCGCTGAACTTGGCCACCATCTGGGCATAGATACCGATGGGGCCGCAGCCAAAGACGATCACCTTCTTCCCGGCAGGCTTGGTTTTGGACATGGCGTGGACCCCGATCCCAAAAGGTTCCATCGTCGCGCCAATCTCGTAAGAAATGGCCGGGTCTAATTTCCAGGCACAAACCGCAGGGAGAACGGCATACTCCGCAAAAGCCCCATCCATATGGACTCCCAAAATTTTCATGTCCTTACAGATATGCTGAAGGCCCGTGGTGCACTGAAAACAGTGACCGCAGGGGACATGGGTCTCTCCGGCAACGCGGTCCCCCTTCTTGAAATTGGCCACATTCCTTCCCACCTCGACGACCTCGGCGGAAAATTCGTGACCAAAGAGAAGGGGTAGCTTAATCCTTGAGGAAGCATATTCATTCCATTGATAGATGTGGATATCGGTTCCACAAATGGCAGCCGCATGGACCTTCACCAAGAGATCGTCAGCTCCAATCTCAGGCATAGGCCGCTCGGTGAACGTCGCCCCTCGTACAGGTTTATCTTTGACTAAAGCCTTCATGTTTTACCCCCTACGTAAACCAGGTTTTATGTTTCCAAGAGAATTAAAATACCGTCCGCCAATTCCGCCTTTGAACCCTTCTCGGAAGCATTTAATCAAAACAGATAACCGTCTTTATATCATCTCCTTTAGTTCCATCAGCTATAGCCGAAACCATTTGGGGCGCTTGATCCAATGATATACGCTGGGTTATGAGCGGCTGTAGCTCTATGCTTCCATTTTTCCATAACTCCATGGCCAGTTTATAATCATCCCTGGTATACATCGATGTTCCCATTACGGAGCGTTCAAACCCCAGGATTTGCCGGGTGTCAAAAGCGCTTTCCCCATGAAAAGCGGCGATGATAATCACTCTGCCCCTTCGTCGGCACATTTGCAGGCCTTGCCGCAAGACGGTATCAAGGGGTACCGCTACAAAGACAGCATCCACCCCAAGGCCTTGGGTTACCGCCAATACTTCTTTGACTGGATCCTGCTGGGCAGGATCGATGGCCATATTCGCCCCTCTGCCCAATGCCATCTTCCGTTTAAAGGAACTGATATCGGTAATGATGATCTTCCCCGGACCGCCTACCTTAGCACTGATAAGCGTCATCATGCCAATCGTTCCACATCCTAAGATCGCAACACTCTCTCCAATGATGAGATTAGCGCGAAGGACGGCGTGCAACCCGACAGATAATGGCTCGATCGCCGCCCCCTCTTCATAGGTCATGCCTTCTGGCATTACATGACACATGGCTTCTGCCGCAACCACATATTCCGCAAATCCACCGATCCACTCCCCCACCCCGACGAAGCGCTTATTCGGACAAATATTATAATGGCCATGATGGCAAAAAAAGCACTTTCCGCAACCTATGTGCGGTTCAAGGGCAACCCTCGCCCCTAATTGGAGATCTTTAACTCCAGAGCCCAGTTCCGCAATTGTTCCGGAAATCTCATGCCCGGTTATAACCGGAGGGATACGAAAAGGATGTTTTCCCTTGAAGGACATAATATCGCTCCCACAGATTCCCGTTGCCTTAACTTTCACAAGGACCTCATCCTTTTTAGGTGTTGGCCTTGGAACCTCAACAATTTCCGATCTTCCCGGCGCGGTGAAACGCATTGCTTTCATGATAGAAATTCCTCCTGAAATTAACCCATTTCCTCTTAAAGATCAGAGCTGAAATAGTCAGCGGACACTATTAGCTAGTTTTCATCCGGAAACTCTAATTTTTTGAATTTATGTTGGAATCTGGTCATTTTTGTTTTGGAAATATGGCCCCCAGTCATAACCATCATCAAGCCTGCGGATGTCTTATTTTACTGGCTCTAAATCTTTTAATATTTCCTCTAAATCAAATTTTCTTAATGTCGCAGGTAGAGTTTTCTTTTCATTTTTTCTTCGCCGCTCGTTCCGCGATGGCATCGCCCATTTCGCAGGTCTTGCTTTTCCCTCCAAGGTCTGGGGTCCTGTACTTACCCTCGCCCAAGACCGACTCCACCGCCCTACGAATTTTTGCACCGGCCCGAGACGCCTCTTCATCTCCATGCTTTTCCCCCAGCCATTATCCCAGGCAGTTTTTAATGGTGAGATTATCCACCTGCAATTAGCATCACAAAAGTAACCCCGTCGCCATTTTTCAACAGAGATTTTTCAAAATCTTTGGGGTTAACATAATCCTCATCATTGATGACGACCTGAATACTGCGGTCAAGGCTCCCTTTGCTGTCAAGAAGGGCATGGCTGGCCGCAGGCCCATAACATTTGATCAATGTTTCGACCAAATCTTTGATAGATTCTTTGCAGCATTCAAGAGCGCTCTCTTTTCCCATCAACTCCGTCAGCAAAGGGAGCCCCAGGATTTTAATTCGAACCTGCAAAAGGTTATCTCCTGACCCTTTTCTGAGCCAGCTATGGAACTAATAAATAATCCAAATTATTTCGTTCCAAACCGATCCTTATTCCCCAACCAAACCTCTTCCATATTCTTCCAAACCCAGCTCTTTTAATTTCTCCACCCGAGGGATTCCTTCTTCATTCCAACCGCGGAAAGCATAATACTCGCTCAGCATTTTGCCAATATGGGGCAAGTTTTCTGCGGCACCTCCTGTTCCCCTTTTGTGGGTCAAAAGTCTCGGATGCAATAGGTCGTCTCTTCGGCTGAATCCCAAGCGAATATTATAAAGCCGCTTAAGATTGGATATTCGTTCCCCCGCCTTAATCAATTCCTCAAGAGATATATCCCAGCCCGTAATGCTTTTAAGCCATTGGTGGATGTTAGTTAGGGTTATACCTCCGAACAAAGTAAATTTGCAAAGCTTCAAGGAATCAAAAAGGCACATTAGATCTTGTGTTTTGGCGGCAAGTTCTCCTTTCCCTTCTACCGCAAATCGATCGTGGGGTTCCCTGATACCCATTTCCGGACAAGTGAGAACTTTTTCGAAATTGTGGGTTTGACCTTGCGAATGGCTGGCACCTATACTTGAGGTTGCATAAAGTACGGCTAGCCCGTTGTGGGCTCGCGGATCATGGAGGGAGGGTTCAAGGCCCTTTGTCTGGACTGCGAATTCGTGCGAGAAGTGTCCCAATTGCTCCGCTGCGCGTTTGACCCCCTCTGCCAAGAGATCACCGATCCCTTCACGCTTTCCAATCATATGAATCAACTGCAACATTGCGTCCGGGTCTCCCCATACTAACTTCAAACCGCCGAGCAAATCCCCAGGAAGAATCCCTCGTTCAAAGGCCTCAAATGCAAATGCGATTACCCCGCCAGCGGACATAGTGTCTATACCGTATCGATTACAGACTTCATTGGCCTTACAAATAGCCTCTAGGTCCTCCACTAAAAGTAGTGCCCCCAATGCTGCAACAGTTTCATATTCGGGGCCTGCTCCTTTCACAGGAGCGTACTTCCCTTCCTTGATTTCCACGATCCTTCCACAGCCTATCGGACAGGCTGCACAATGAAATCTTCCTGTGAGGACAGTATCTGCCAATTTGATACCCGATATTTTTTCGACAGCTTCCCAACTCCCCATCCTCCAATTCTTGATAGGTAAATCCCCCAGTTTCTCAATCTGAGCAACGCCCCCCGATGTGCCGAAACGACTAAGTCCTTCTGTACGTTTCCTCAGGGCGGGCATGATCTCGCGAATTGAATTTAATAAGGCCTCGTGATCTATTATATTGACATCTCCCCTCCCTTGAATCGCGATGGCCTTTAACTTTTTAGCGCCCATTACGGCACCCATCCCTGTTCGCCCAGCTGCTCGTCCATCCTTACCATCTGTCATTACCGATGCAAACCTAACTTGCCGTTCTCCCGCCTGCCCAATTGAAGCAACTACTGCTTTTTCATGGGTTTCACCCTTAATTCTTTCATCAAGATCGTATGTATCCATTCCCCATAGATGTGATGCATCACGAATCTCCGCCTTCCCATCATTTACCCAAAGGTAAACAGGAGTTTTTGCTTGTCCCTCAAAAATGACCCCATCGAAACCCGCTTTCTTGAGCATCGTACCCCAATTTCCGCCACAGTCCGATTCTCCCCAAGTATTGGTAAGGGGTGATCTGGCCACCACAGCAAACCTCCCTGAAGTCGGAACGGGTGTTCCACAGAAAGGACCCGTCATGAAAATTAATTTATTATCGGGGCCAAGTGGCTCTGTTTGGGGTGTGGTCTCCTTAAATAAATATTTTGCTGATATGCCAACACCCCCAATGAATTTTTTTAAATCCTCTTCTTGAGTATCCAAACTCTCCGTAGAGCAGATCTGCTCGCTCAGATTCACTCTCAATATCTTTCCAATATAACCGCCTTTCATATTTTTCCCTCATCATTTCTTGGTAATTCACAATTGAATAACTAAATTCGTTTAAAATTCACATTTCAATTCTCGCATCCTCAAGCTATCGTAGAAACTGATATTTTTCAATCATTTTCGGCGAGTCGGTATAAACATTTGGCCCCACTTGACCCTCTTTGATAAAGTCTAAAGTGCCTCATGGTAAATCTCCGTGATGGATTCCAAAGTAAATTCTCGTGGATTACCGCTGATTACTCGCTTATTTTGAAAAGCTTCTTCTGCAAGCAGAGGAACATCTCTTTCCTTGACACCGACCTCACCAAGCTGAATGGGAAGCCCCACCTTTTTGATTAAAGCTGTTATTCTGTCAACTATTCGATCAACAACATCCGGATCTCTTAGGCCACGAATATCGATTTCAAATTGTTCTGCGATCTTTTTGGCCTTGGGGATATTTGCTGGTGCAGTATATCGCATAACGTACGGCATCATAATCGCGTTCCCCACCCCATGGGGGATCCCAAAATGTCCTTCCACAGGATAGGAAGTACCGCCTATTCCTATACCACCAGCGATCAAAGCCATACCTCCGCACAAAGCTGCTAAGGCCATATTCTCCCTTGCGATCAAATCATTTCCGTTTTCAACTGCGCGAGGTAAATATTCAGGCACCAGTTTTATAGTTTTAAGGGCGTACATTTCCGAGAGGGGATTTGAATTTTTCGCTAGGAAAGAATCAAAAGCATGACTCAAAGCGTCCATCCCGGTGTAGGCAGTCACCCTTGGTGGCGTTGTCAACATGAGTTCAGGGTCGACAATCGCAACTCGAGGAAGAATGTTTCGGGTTACGACGGCTTTCTTTGCTTTTGCTTTAATGTCTTTGAAAATCGCATTGCGCGTTACTTCCGCACCCGTTCCGCTTGTCGTAGGAATTAAAAATGTTGGAAGTCCCGGTTTCGGCACCATATCTATTCCAAAATAGTCTTTGATGGAACCGCCGTTGGTTATGACAACCGATGTTCCCTTGGCAGTGTCCATGGAACTTCCTCCCCCCAGACCAATCAGTAAATCAACTTTCTCGGCCTTAGCGACCTTGGCACTTTCATCCACCACTTCAAACGGAGGTTCGGGTTGTACCGACTTGAAGATTTCAGTCTTGATGCCTCCTTTTTCCAGTATCTCCTTGACATGAACAGAAATACCTGCTTCATGGATGCCAGGATCAGTAATGATCAGGGCTTTTTGCACCCTCAATTTCCTAGCTTCAGGAACGATCTGCTCTAAGCATCCTCTACCTACCCATATCCATTCGGGACAAAACATAAGAAAAGGTGCACCCATTTCCATAAATTACTCCTTTCAAATTTTGATTTTCCTTCTATGATTTGATCACTAAGCAGTAGAATATTTGCAGCCGAGGTTTCAAAAAACCCCGAACAACTTTTTCATCAGCTCTTGATCCTTGCTAATTTCCTTACTCGCCCGCTCATAGATTAGATGTCCGTCGCTCAGTGCATAGCATCGGCTCGAAAGATTCAGAGCTATATGAGCGTTCTGTTCTACCAAGAGAATCGAAATCTTTTCTTTCCTCAGTTCTTCAAGAATTTTGACAACCTCGCGTACGATGAGAGGCGCCAGTCCTTCAGTAGGTTCATCTACAAGTACGAGAGCAGGGTTCAGCATCAGCGTTCTGGCGATTGCGAGCATCTGCTGTTCCCCTCCACTTAGATTCCATCCTTTTCTCTTTTTCATCGAAGACAATGAAGGAAAGTGCGAGTACACTTTTTCCATGTCCCAACCTCGTTGCTTCCCTGCCTCGCGAAAGCCAACAATAAGGTTTTGTTCAACCGTCAAGTTAGGAAAAATTCTCCTCTCGGCGGGAACGTATCCGATCCCCTTATTGGCGATTATGTAGTTCCGCAGGCCATGTATTGGTTCACCTTTATACATGATTGTTCCTGAGGTCGGAGGGGTTAGCCCAAGAATGCTTCTGATGGTTGTGGTTTTACCGGCTCCATTCCGACCTAGAAGACATACGGTTTCGCCCTCCCCTACAGATAGCGAAATATCGTATAAGATATGGGCCAACCCGTAAAAGGTATTAATCTCTTTTACCGAGAGCAACATCAGACTGTGCCTCCAAGGTAAGCTTTCTGTACCCTATCATTTTGTCGAATTTCTTCAGGGGTTCCTGTAGCGATCACAGCTCCTTGCTGAAGAACTGTGATTGATTCAGCCATGCTCATAACTATATCCATATCATGCTCTATTAAGACAATAGTTAGCGTGTCAGAAAGTTCCTTTATTATTTTAGTCATTTCTGAAGTTTCAGTAGGGGACAGCCCGCTTGTAGGTTCGTCAAGTAACAAAAGCTTTGGATCTGAGGCTAAGGCCAATCCGATATCCAAAACCTTCATATCCCCGTGTGAGAGATGGGCAGATAGGATATCTTTCTTCCCAATAAGGCCTATTCGTTCCAAGATCTCTCTTGATCGCGTATTCACGTCCCTAAGCGACTCGGCATTGGAGAAAAGTTCGCGTCCGTGGGGGGTCTTAGCTTGAACAGCAATTGCCATATTTTCAAAAACGGTCAATTCTTTATAAATATTGACTACTTGATAAGCCCGCGATACGCCCAATTTCACTCTTTCATAAGGAGCCAACTGGGTAATATCCCTGTTATTGAAGATAACTCGGCCTCCATCCGGTTCTAGCACCCCTGTGATTAGGTTAAAGAGCGTGGTTTTGCCGGCCCCATTTGGACCAATGATAGCCGTCAAACTTCCCTCTTTAATATTGATATCAACATGCTCCGCCACAACTAGTGAGCCGAATTTCTTTGCCAGCTTCTCAGTACTTAGAATTGCCATTTACCTTCCCCCTCCGACGGTCCTCCTTCCGGACGCGATCTCGGTGTTTAGCTTCAAGTTTCTTGAGAACTTGATAGTTCATCCAAAACTAAAGCTTTTGCAGCTTACAGGCACTCTCTTCCCGTTTTAGAGTATAATCACTCACTTTTGCGATTTTCAAGACTTCAAATAAATCAGTTCTGTCCTTCATGTTTTTTTCTTCCTTGGCTTGAACCAAGTAATAGTTCTGTATAAACTGGTGGTCCCATTCTTGAACATAAACTTCGCCATCATTGGCTGGTTCGAGAAATTTTAGGGTCTCGAAAGCACTCACCACCTTTTTGGTATCTGTTGCGGTGCCAGCCTTTATGATGGCCAGAAATAACGCCTTCATGCCCACGTAACCGCAATAACAGGTATTCTCCGGGATGGGTACCGCCGCGGCTGGAAAATTCTTCTGATATGCTTCCACAAAGGCCTTTGCCCCTGGATGTCCATAGTGGTACCATTCCATGGGGGCAATACCCTTGGAAATGTTAGGTCCGAGAGCCCATGCGTCCGAATAATCCTTTAAGGGGGACGCCATTGGGAACTCTTTTGAAATACCGAATTCGTAAGCTTGTTTCATCAAATTGATGAAATCAGTACCATAAACATTGGTTATAAAGACTTCTGGCTTTACTTCTCGGACCTTTAAGAGATAAGCGCTAAAATCTGAGGTTCCCATTGGGATCATTGTCTCTCCAAGAAGAGTTCCACCGTTCTTGGCCAAGAGTTTCTTTACCATGCGTGCACTATCCTGGCCACCTTTGTAGTCATGGGTAAACATGTACCACTTTTTCCCTATCTCTTTAAGTACATATTCCGCCATGAAGGCGCAACACGATATACTATCAAAGGGGACCCGGAACATATATCGATTGCACAAAGCGCCGGTTAAGTCTTCGGCGTTCCCGTTGGTTATTACATAAATGACTTTCTCTAGATCAGCTACTTGCCCAACGGCCACACAGGTGGCACTACTGATGCCCCCAATCATAAACTTAACCTTATCTCTTTGAACCAGCGCCCGGGCCTTTCTAGCTGCAACCATCGGATTGGTCTGGTCATCTTCAACAAGCATTTCCACCTTTTTCCCTAACACACCACCTTTTGCATTAAATTCCCTGACCGCCATTTCCATGCCTCTTCGTTCAGAGGCACCCTGATCACCAAAGTTTCCACTGGCTGGACTCACCACGCCGATTTGCAATGTTTCTTCCGCTGCCCTTAGTATCTTGGGCCACATGGCGATAGTGCTTACCGTTGCCGCACTTGCTAAAGCTCCCTTTAAAACCTGTCGTCTTGAAATTTTAGCACTAAACGCGTTCTTCTTTTCTGTTGCCATGACTTATACCTCCTTTTGATGTTTTAAAAAAAAGAAAATCTGATGACTGACCCATTCCCTGAATTTTTAACTTGAGATGATTTCCCCTTTTTTCGGCTTCTGCCGGCCTAACTTTAAACCAACTAACCTCAGAATACGAATCCACATCGCCTGACCTCCCTTCTGATCCTCCTCCATGAGGAACCCCATGATACCCCCTGGCATGAAAAGAATAACAGACACAAACAGAAGCCCAAAGATGAACATCCAATGAATGGTTACCGTACTTATCAGATCTTGTAGGGTTGTAAAAATTGCTGCTCCCAAAATAGGGCCGAAGAAATTGGTCAATCCCCCACCAAGAATGGTCATCATCACAACGTCTCCAGAAGCAAACCAATTCATGGGTTCCGCGAAGGCCGCGTGTATGCGTATAGTAGAAAGAGCACCCGCCAAACCTGAAAACAAACCAGATAGCGTTAAGGCAAAAAGGCGATAACGGTAAATATTGTATCCCAGGGCCATTGTGCGATCGCGGTTGTATTTGTTTGCCTTCATTATGCGTCCCACCGGAGATTTGGTTATCTTGTTGAGGACGACCATAGTGAACAAAAAGAAAGCAAACACAAAATAGTACAAAGTCAGCGGCTCTTTCAGATCTAGGGAACCGATCGCGTAAGAGCCAATTCTTAGCCCGTTCTCTCCCCCTGTTACCTCTGTCCATCGCATACCGATGGTGAAGAAAACTTGAGTAAAAGCCACTGTGAGTAATGAAAAATATATACCGCTTTTGCGTATGATTACTAATCCTACCAGAAACGTAGCCAAACCACCTGCGAGCATTCCGAAAAGAATCCCAATCCAGACGTTTTGGGTAAGGTACAATTGGGTAAACGCCAAAAAATAAGCCCCGGTACCAAAATAGGCTCCATGGCCGAAGGACATCAATCCTGTAAAACCAAGGAGCATATTAAAGGCCAGTGCGTATATGGCCATGATCATGATTTCAGTGCCAAGGTCTGTATATCCCCCGATTAGAGGCAAGAAGAGGGGAAGAATGAAAAAAATTAGACCGACAAAAAAGATTGGAGAACGGCCAACCGCCTTCATCGTAGTTTACCTCCTTACGCTTCAAGGCCGCTTTTTTCGCCCATGAGCCCTCGCGGCCTTTTCAGGATAATTATGGCTAATAACACAAACATAGCGATGTCGGAAAAGCGTGGAGCAATCATCATTACGAGGGTCACACCAAGACCGACCAAAATGCTTCCTATTATGGTTCCCCAGAAGCTCCCTACACCTCCAACCACTATGACTACGAAAGCAGGCATGATTACTATTATGCCCATATCTGGTTTAACCCCGTGGAGCGATGCAAGAAGGACCCCTGCTATGCCCGCAAAGGTTGCACCGATGCCATAAACTAGGGTTCGAACCCGGGAGAGGTTTTTGCCTAAAGCCCCGATCATCTCGCTGTCGCTCACGCCCGCCTTGATTACCATCCCATACGGGGTTTTTTCCAGGAACGCCCACATCAGACCTATGAGCCCGGCAGTAAATAGACCGGCGAAAACTCGGTATTTTGAATATTGCATAAATCCTAAGTTGATACTTCCAGCCAAGGATGGTGGAGGATTCATGGTATATCCCGCAGGACCCCAAATCATCCGAATAACCTCAGTGAAAGCAAGGACCAACCCGAAAGCCAGAAGGAGGCTGTAATTCGGGTCTTTTCCATAGACCCGCCGAAAGGTTAGTGTTTCAAAAAGCACCCCGACCAAGCCAACAGAGAGAGGGGCAATGATCAAAGTAGGCCAAAATCCCAAATAAGGTATAAGCGTTACGCAAAAATATGCTCCCAACGCAAATAATACGGCATGAACGAAGTTGATCACCTCCATCACTCCAAGAATCAGCGTTAGCCCCAGCGCAACCAGTGCATAAAGGAGCCCTAAAAGTAGCCCATTAAAGACTTGACCGATAAAATATTCCATTTTCGCTCTCCCTTCTAATTATGGAAATTCACTTTATGTTTTTTAAAAGAGGCTATTGAAATAATGCCATTTTAAAGTAAATCCGCGGCAAGGTGACCTTCGGCCACCTTGCACGCTCGCATTCTCAGGCGGGGCATTAACCCCGCCCTCGACCAAAGGGATGCTGCACCCCGTTGGAAACCCAACCATTGGTTCCCCGCCCACAGGGCGGGGTTTAGAAGGTTTAGTGATCAGTTCAAAAAAGAATAAATGCACCAAATTGCCGAATTTCAGAGACATCCTAAGATTCTTGAAAATACGTTTGGTACTTGATCGTCCTTCATTGGGTTCAAAAGGGGTAGTAATTTACCATTAGTTGTTACCATTTTCATTAGTTTCTGGACATGAACCTTACCAAGAAAAGATTTCATACTGCATTCTTTCTTAAAAATCGAGTCGGCTTCACATGCCCGGAGATAGGTTGTCTTCTTGATGTGGTATTTT
>Ga0209777_10008324_pt1 | contig 11366 bp, 17 predicted proteins | sample FrelakmetHBP12HB_FD_187147 | JGI IMG/M metagenome (GOLD analysis project Ga0209777, IMG submission 187147) | Freshwater lake sediment microbial communities from the University of Notre Dame, USA, for methane emissions studies -HBP12 HB (SPAdes)... | ecosystem: Environmental > Aquatic >...
ATGCTGGTATGATCCTAATATCACCATTGTTAGACCAATGTTGAATGTGTCAAGAGTGCAAATTGACGAATGGGCAGTAGATAATAATATCACATGTATCACCGATCCTAGTAATCATGATAATAGTTATGATAGAAATTATATCCGTAACAACATTTGGCCGACTATTCTAGATCGATTTGCAATCGCCGATGTCAACACACTACGCAGTGTTAAACATATTGAAGAAGCATGGCAGTTGACTAATGTTTTAGCAGATATGGATATCGCAACAGTAACATTGACAGACGGGTCTCTTGACTGGCAAAAAGTTAGAGATCTAGGATATCTACGTATTAAAAATATGGTTATGCGTATGCTGGGACAAGAGCAAGTATACACCTTTAGCATCGGTCAAGTCGAGCAGTTTGCACAAGGATTAGTTACTGCTGACTTTGACAGTAGAAATCAACTGGTAGTTAAAGGTCTAACTATGAATAAAGTTGGTAAAAAAATTGTAATCGCTAAACAACTAAAAGAAGCAGCTTAATAGCTTTCTTTTGATTTTGTAAGTATCATTAAAAATGATCGATAAATCCGCAGTAATAATTATACCAACTACCGGTTCGGCTATGTTAGAAGATGCAATTATTAGTGCATTATCGCAAACTCACCCTAATACAGATGTATGGGTTATAGTAGATGGTCCGGAATTTAAAGAGCAAGCCGATTCTATACTAGCAAAGTACCCTACTGTAAAATCTATGGTATTGCCAGTTAATACCGGTGCAAACGGCTGGTACGGCCATCGCATTTATGCAGCAGTGAGTTATTTGTTTGACCACGAGTTTGTCTTGTATTTAGATCAAGATAATTGGTTTGAATCTGATCATGTCAGTAGTATGGTAACAGCATGTGAAACCAATAATTGGAGTTGGTGCCATAGTTTGCGAAAAATATATAATGCCAATGCGCAATATATCTGTGATGACGATTGTGAAAGTATCGGTCGTTGGCCAATATATCTCAGCAACGATCATCATCTAGTAGATACATCAACGTATTGCATCCGAAGAGAAGTTATCGTTAATCTTGCACCAGCATGGTATAGCGGGTGGGGCGGCGACAGAAGGTTTTATTCGATTATATCACAACATGTTACAGATTTTGGATGCACTGGAAAATCATCAGTGTGTTATCGGCTTGACGGCAATCAAAATTCTGTTAATGCAGAGTTCTTTATCAATGGCAATGCAATCATGCAACAACGGTACCCTGGAGGTTTTCCGTGGAGGATGTAACCGGTTGGTTCGCAAGTAGTATACGGCAAGGTGTGTTACGTAACGGAGGTTATATGCTACTAACCGATAGGTTCCGTAATTGGATAGTTAACCGTAGCGGACGGGTTGTGCTACAAGAACAGTCAAAAACTGACGATGTATCAACGTCTACTTGGGCAGATAGTAATATTATGTTGTTTGACGTAGTATGCCATAGTAAACCAATGGTATATTTTGAAAAACAGGAAGATTTAGTCTTCGCGCGAAAGCCCGCGAGAGCTTGCTCCGCGGATGGATAGCGTGTTTGCTCCTTGACCTCTAATATAATTCTCTATAGTTTCTTGATCTGCTTGTCCCACCGAACACACAAAATAACTAGGCGACCAAAATACATGATTGATTTTCTTTTTCCAAAATTGCTGACGTAGTTGTTGTGGATATTTCATCCACAAATCCTGCGTAGTTTGTCCTTTTATAGATTTAACAATCTGACTAGGAGACATGTTTGGCTGTGTTGATATCAATAGATGTATGTGATCTCTATCATCATTAACTTCTATCACTTCAAATCTAGACGTTTTTGCGATGTCTATAATTTTATTTTTGACATCTGATCCGTATTGGATCAACAACGGCTTGCGGTATTTCACTGTTAATATCAAATGGTATTGTAGCGAGAATATTGCATGTGCCGATTTGGTATAATTCATATTTATTTTTCTGCTTTTTATACTAATTGGTATAAATATATTTATGTATAAAGCATACAGATTCAAACTTAAACCCACTGCCGAACAAGCACAAATATTTGTGATTTGGACAGGAGCTGGTCGTTGGATTTGGAACCAATGCCTTACACAGAACAAAGAATCATATGCCAATACCAAAAAGTTTGTGTTTCGATATGATTTGAGTAAGCAATTGCCTGAATTGAAAAAGACACACGAATGGCTGAAGGCCATACCCAGCCAAGCACTGCAAAACCGAATTATTGATTTCAATACTGCATTGGTTCGTGTTTGGAAACAAGGCAACGGATTTCCTAAATACAAATCCAAACACCAAGAACACCACAACACCATACGCATTGACCAAACCAATGGGCATATCGATCCAAGAAAGAAACAGATAAAAATACCCAAAATTGGTTGGGTTGCATGGCATAAACATAGACCAATTACAGGCAAGCTGAAATCAATAACAATCAAACAAGAAAATGGCATTTGGTTTTGTATTTGTCTGTGTGAAATACCAAATGTAGCTCAAATAACTCAAATAAATCAAACAGATATTGTTGGTATTGATTTGGGATTGAAGGAATTCGCTGTAACCAGTGATGGCGAAGTAATAACTACTCCTAAGTTGTATCGCAGCAAGGCAAAGAAATTAGCCCGCTTGCAGAGACAACACAGCAAGAAACAAAAACAAAGCTCAAATAGAACCAAAGCAAGAACAAAACTAAAGACATTACACTATAAAATCAAATGCCAACGATCAGATTTTACACACAAAGCCAGTAATCGGATAACCAAAGATTACCTGCTGATAGGTGTAGAAGATCTCAATATAAAAGGCATGATGCGTAACAGATCACTAGCCAAATCCGTACAAGACCAAGGTTGGGCTCAGTTTGTTAATCAGCTTGAATACAAGTCTAAATATAATGGTGGTATAACGGTTAAAATCAACCGTTGGTTACCAAGTTCGAAGACTTGTTCAAGCTGTGGTCAAACTCAATCCATGCCTTTAAATATCAGAACATATGAATGTTGTTCATGTGGTATGACAATGGACAGAGATCACAACGCAGCTATAAATATTCGTCGTTGGGCAATTGAAGAAACAAATAGGTGTGGAACACACCAAATTTACGCCTGTGGAAATACCTCTAGCGGGGATGACTCGTACGGATCATCTAGCCATGTGTTGCTGAAGCAGGAAAAATTCTCAGTCAATCGGACTGGGAAGCCGCGACAGCTTGCTGCGCGGCAGTTCACTAGACTATCTACTAAGTTTTGAAGAAATTTCACAGAATTCAGTAGATCGCGGTGCCGCAGCATATTATGCTCCAAATATACCACTTTACTTACACTACAGCCGGTAATTATAGTATAGTGCAGCCAGTATTAGTTAACGATAGCCATAATAGTGGTATTTCAGGCGAGCAAATTACTGGGTATTGCACCGGCAGCACTGATTGCAGCACTGATACACTGTTGTAATAATATTTTATTATTTAAATCATCAGCAGCATCTGCTAACGTAACCATATCAGCAAGATCTTCTAGTAAATCAACATATTCAGATTGTGTGATATGTCGTTGATCCAACGCTTGTTGATATTGGATAGCTCGCGCAGCATTTCTAGCAACTATCATAGTTGCATTAGAGACTAGAAAGTTTAGATGGTCTAAAATTTGACTCATGATAATTTCAACTTATTCCCTTCTTCTTTTGCTATTAATCGAGCAGTCTCATTTATATTTTGCACCTTGCCATCACAGTATACACGACTAACAGGCATTTGGTTAATCAGTAGAATAAATCTGTCGATTTCGTCTAATTGCGACGTGAGCATTATACCAATGTCAACATCACCTCTACCATAACTATCTTCCATGGCATATATCGTATCTTTGCGTAAAATAGCAAATGATGTATGCATACTATCGGCAGTTGCACATACGATAGTGTGATCGCGTGTAATTGCCGCAACCTCTACCATACGATCGTAATTGGTTTGGTTGAATTTAGGCGCACATCCTGATAGTAATAACAAACATACCAGTATAAAATGTTTCATATTGATATTTATACGCAATAAATCTAGATTATTTTTTCCAAAATCAAGTATCATATACTGTAAAATAGGAAACATTATAGATGCGCGTGATCTTCTGTCTACCAGGTAAAAGTTTTTCGTCAAACTATTTTAATTCATGGAATGCTACTATAGCCGCACTAAATCAACACAGTATAAGCTATGCATATTCGATGATATATGATCCTGTGGTATATTATACTCGTAATCGTATACTGGGCGGCCAAAATACCGCAGGTAAAACTCAACGACCATGGCAAAGCACAGTCGAGTATGATCGAATGATATGGATAGACAACGACATCGTATGGACTCCAAACGATGTGCTGGCACTGCTTGCACATGATAAACCCATCGTAGCCGGTGTATACATGATGGCCGACGGACAAAATTATCCTGTAGTAGAACACTTAGATTATAATCATTTAGCAACTGCTGGTGTGTTTCAATTTATGGATAAGAATGCCATGGCAGTTAAAACTCAACCATTTAAGGCCAGTTATACTGGATTTGGATTTATAGCAATACAATCGGGCATAATCGAAACTATGGAATATCCGTGGTTTCAACCAAGATGGGTAAGCGATGGCCAATTCCATGATTTCTGTGCAGAGGACGTTGGGTTTTGTTGGGCAGCACAAGAATTAGGCCACGACATATGGATAGATCCTACTATTAGACTTGGGCACGAAAAAACTGTAATTTTGTAATTGACACAACTTGCCGATCGTGTAAGCTAGTATTATGAACAAACTTATCATTTTATCCGGAGCAGGACTAAGCGCTGATAGTGGAGTTCCAACATTTCGTTCTGATAACGGATTGTGGATGGACCATAAAATCGACGAAGTGTGTGACTACCTCACTTGGAAAAAACACTACGAGGTAGTCCACACCTTCTATAATAATCTAAGATCGTTACTGAACACAGTTGAACCTAATCCTGCACATTATATGATTGCAGAGTGGCAACAACGTTGGGGCGAAAGGGTTATAAACCTCACTGCAAATGTCGACAATCTTCTTGAGCGTGCCGGTTGTACTAATGTGGATCATTTGCACGGATTCTTGCCAACGATGCAGTGCACCGCATGCGGTAATAAGTGGGATGTCGAGTATCAACCGTGGAACTCTATCGACAGCCGTTGCCCAAAATGTAATAGTCATCGCGGAGTTAAACCCGGTGTAGTATTTTTTCACGAAGCTGCACCAATGTATACCAAACTTAATAAAGTGTTTCGCGAACTTTCTAAGGATGATGTAGTATTGGTTATTGGCACAAGCGGAACTGTCATTAATGTTGATGCGATATTGGCTAACAAGCAGTGCTTTTCAGTACTCAACAACCTACGTGCCGAAGATAACATCAACGACAGTATCTACAATGTAGTTCATTACAACCGTGCAGCAAATTCAGTCGAGTTTTTAGATAAAACTATTTCGGAAAAAATGATGTAATGCAGTTGACATACTATAATGTATACGCTATATTTGCTTTAACGAAAGCATGCAGCACACAAAAAATTACTTGTATGTAAAACAAAAAGTCTTTCCGTGCTATTAACTAATTGTTCTTTGAATCTAGAAAATATAATGAATCGGTACAGCAATCCAATAAATCAGCAACAGGCGTCAACCTGTTTAAATCATGACAACCCCCGATTCCGAAAGCTACATAGGGATGTGTACAGCAAATATACCCAACCCAGGACAAGTGTAAGAAACATAGCAGATAATGCTATGCATGTATACACGGAGCGGTCTGAGCTTAAATCAGAATCGAGCACTGGCGATCAGTGATAGTGACAGTGGATACTGTATATAGCAGGGGTGGTACCATTACAGCTACCCTGGGCCAGCAGCCGCTAGCTCCAGAATGCCGAGGATGGACTAAGAAATCTGCAAGAAACAACAATTAATCACATCCACCGCCCATCCCGTTTTTGAGTTACTACCAATATAATATTAATAAAGGATCCGTGCAGCAACACACAAATCCAAACAGTGAGTCATGAGTTCGAATCTCATACTTTGAGCAATCAAAGTTAGCTCAGTTGGTAGAGCAATTGTCAAAACAGTGATCCTGTTATCTAACTTTAAAAGATTGAATTCCGCAAATCTAAAATTTTGTTTTCAAACACAAATCCCACTCAATCTGTAATATCATAAGGATAATTAAATATGTCAACGTTTGCACAAGCTGTTCAAAATACACTCGTACCAAGCTTAACTGCCAACGGAATGGCAACATTCGACAGCAGTTTAGATCCCTCCACTACTCTGTTCTTTGCAATTGGTGCCAGTCGCGATAAGGATCTTACCGGCGCATTTGCCCGCGCATACGCATCTAACCCAGATGTAACTATGAAAATCTTATTTTGGGCACGAGATGCACGTGAAGGCGCAGGCGAGCGAGATACATTTCGTAAGCTACTTCAATTTTTGGAAATTGCATATCCCGATAGTCTAATGAAGAATCTTGCACTAATCCCCGAATACGGTCGTTGGGACGACCTAATGGTGTTTAATACAACTGCGTTTAAAATGGCAGCATACGATCTAATTGCACGGGCATTACGTGCTGGGTCTGGTCTTGCAGCAAAATGGTCACCGCGCAAAGGACCAATTGCCAACGAACTACGTAAGTATTTGAATTTTACACCAAAAGCATATCGTCAATTGTTGGTTAGTTTGACTAAAGTTGTCGAACAGCAGATGTGTGCAAAACAGTGGGATACAATTAACTACAGTCACGTACCAAGTGTAGCATCTAATCGATACATGAAATCATTTTCAAAGCACGATTCGAATCGATACACTGCATGGAAAGAAGGTCTTAAGACTGGCGAAACCAAAGTTAATGCATCGGTGCTATATCCATACGACGTTATTAAAAGTATCGGACACGGCGATCAGCAAGTTGCACTAGCACAGTGGGAGGCATTGCCAAATTATCTCGGTGATGATAAAATCTTGCCACTAGTGGATGTATCCGGTAGCATGTCATGTGCAATCGGCGGGCAAAAAGGCGTTGGACTAACATGCATGGATGTCGCAGTCAGTCTTGGGTTGTATATCGCTGATAAACAAACTGGTGCATTCAAGGACTGCTTTCTAACATTTACGACTCAAAGTCGTATTAATGTGCTCAAAGGCGACTTGCTTAGTAAGTTGAATCAACTGCGGCGAGCACAGTGGAACGGTAGTACCAATATTGTGAGTGCATTTAAAGAAATTCTGCGCGTTGCAACAGAAAACGATCTACCTGCAAGCGAAATGCCAAAATATTTATTGATCCTATCAGATATGGAATTTAACAGTGCATGTAGTGATAGCCAACATATTAGTGCATTTGCACAGGTAAAACATCTATATGCCAATGCAGGTTATCAATTGCCAAAAATTGTGTTTTGGAATCTAAATGCAAGATCAGATGCCACCGGTAATAGCCCTGTAAAGTTTGATCAGCAAGGCACAGCATTAGTTTCTGGATTTAGCCCAAGCATAATGAAGAGTATTCTTGCTAGTAAGAATTTTACACCAAAATCGATCATGCTGGAAACGATCGAATCAGAAAGATATCGCGCAATTACTGCGTGATTAACAAACTATACAGAAACCAAAGATAGTAATTATCTTTGGTTTTTTTTTGAATAAATGGTAGGAGTTATAATGTCATTATCATATCACGAATATATAATTATAGATGCCACACAACAAGTTCTCACAATCGATATGCAATTTCAAAAGATCATGCCGCTAGGTGTAGCACATCGACCAGCGACACTGACTGAGATATTTGGAGACGATGCGTATTTGATTCCTGATGATATTGCATTTATATCAGAGTTAGATAACGCAGTATTAGCTCGAGACTATGCTTGGTGGTCAAATGTTCTTAGAAAAGTTGAGTCTGGTAGATATATAATAGAAGATCACCGAGGAATAGATGTACCAGAATATCGCATAATAGTCTATAAATTAGACGATGACGATGATAGCAAAGATAATGATATTTTATTGGATTTTGCAAAAAACTCCCGTAATTATATCAATTTAGTCAACACCAAAACGATGGAACAATCTGATATGGCTCGAAACACTTGTGAATTATGTGATCATACACAACTAACAGATTGCAGAGCATGCGATCTGTCTGGCGAACCTAATCCGGAATCATTCACCAGAGCAGAACTGGTAGCAGCGTTGATCACACATCACAGTACATTGCCCGCTGGAAATCCACAAAATGTTTGAATTACGTGACTGGCTTCGAGCGCATCATCTGATGCTGGACTGGCGGCATATTGGTGTACCTTGGATTATGACGGAGCCAGGATCATATGCAGTGATTGTAATGTTTATGCCAATGGTGCTGGCTGTGATTGTAGCAGCATGCTTTTCAGCATCGTGGTTGATGTTGGCTGCTATTGCGATAACAGGAATACCAGTCATGTGGCTATTACAATTTTTCATCATGCAGTAAACAACAGGTATCACCGTATGACAGAGTTTTTATATAGATGGATTGTGTGTTGCGCAGAAGTACTGCCAATATGCGCACTATTGGCGCTGATGAAACAAAAATAAAGGAACATCGTATGATATTTTTTAAATTTATAATCGATAATCCGTGGCACAAACCGCAGCATGCCTATATTGACAAGGATTATCTATATAAACACGGTAGTATTACCAAATACAAACATGCAGAATTACAAATATCTAGATTTGCATCAAACGAGTTAGCTAGTGTTAATATCGATCTACGCTGGCGCGGGCGTGACCATGCCGGAGTTGAAATTGAACTGTGTGTAGTTGGTTATATATTTAATGCTAAAATATACGATAGTCGACATTGGGATCATGCAACCGGAAATTGGGAAATATGATCTAACGTAATATATACACATTCGTTGAATAAAGTAATAAAAAACGGGCAAGAAATTTCTTGCCCGTTTTTATATTAGTCGAATATATGTGTAACTAATGTCACATATATTGTTACTTGTTAAACAGATTAAAAGCCATCGCCGCATTCATCCACTCTTTAGCAGGGGAAAGATCAACTAGCTTCTTATTCATTGCAACCCACTCCTTAAACAATGATGTTTGAAACTCGACAGTTTTGCGCGCAGCAGTAGTAGTATATGTGTAAACTGTGTCGTTAGCATTCTGTAGCTTTGTATTATCGATCATATGTGCCTCCTAGGCGTGTTGTATAGCGTGTTGCATTGTATAAAGTTTTAATGCGATTCTCAAGTTCTACCACATCGGAACTTTGACTTAGCCAACGCTCATCAGTTGTCATAAACGATTCTCTCCACCATGTAGCAAGTTTAGTTGATAGTGTTTTTAAAAATTGTGTCATAGCTGAAACTCCATATATTATATTGTAACTATTTAGCAGTTTATGCTGCACTGCACAAAATGTCAAATATATCAAATCATCAATCAAACTGTGCATATGTTACACAGTTGACACGGTACAACATATGTTGTATGTGTAATATTATACATTATAATTGGAGTTTTTATGAAATTATCAATTGATTACCGTAATGCAGTTGATCAAATAATTGATATTGTCGCTCGTAAGGAACATATGTACGGTTGTAAAAAGTACGGATATATGACATTTACAATGCCACAACATCAGCTCACAGTTGATCGTCGACGTGAATACGGAATAAACAATAAAGTTCATTATGACATTGTACATCCAGAATTTAGTATAGTGTACGATTGCAGTTGGCCTGCAAAGACTTCGATGTGGTTATGGAATAACGTTGTTATCAAACCAAATACTGCGAATCAACCATTGTATAACTACTATGATACTCAGCACATACCAGGCGGCAACATTACCGTATTGTACAACGGTAATGTTGACTCCATGCAGGAGCTAGCAATGTGGTTATGGCTTAGCTAACTACCGCACATACAAATACATCACGTATGCGCCGCATTCACCCACACTGTCAGTTATAGGTTCACACGTTCGAACAATACCCAAATTTTCTACCCAAAGCGGGAATTCGTCTGCAATTTTCCCACCTTTTCCAGTGATTACAATTGCAGATTTAGAACCATTAAGTCGATGTTCTTCTAAAAATTGCCGTATCGCATGAAATGCTTGTTGGATTGTCATACCGTGTAAATCCAACGAACTTTTCAAAGTTTGGTCATGTCCTTTTTTTGGTCTAAATTTTGCTTCTGGTTGTTTGTAGAGATTTGTTATATAAGTGGACCACGCGGCATCATCTGCTTGACTAAGATTTGAGTTCGATGAAGTTGACACTGTAGACAGATTGCGTAACGGTGATTTCAAGTTGGGTTTTACCGTTGTCATATTTTTCTTCCTTATTAAGCGACACGTAAATTCCTAATTCCGATGCTTGTGCCAATAGCGAGTTAAGGTTGGCAACCGTAGCAGAAATTTGATTTGTTATATTTTGACAAGATTGTAAGGTATCAAAAATGCTGTCTTTCATAACCTAATTGTGCAAAAACGTAGTATAATTGTCTAGTTATCATTATTCGGTTGCACTTATATAGATAACTATGCTATATAGTAAAGCAACGTAACTTACACCATGTTAAGTTGCGTGTTAAGTTTGGGTTTTCCAACTTAAATATTGCGCCGCGCCCACCTCGAGATTGTGGCGTTTAGATAGATTGTTTGCTTATCTATCAACGGTTTAGAACACGACGTTGACGTATATGTGTCTAAGCCGCATAACAACAAAATAAGGAGAGTAAGACGTTATGCAAATACGCTATATAGTTCTGTGTCTGGGGTTAAGTTTGGTTGGGATTGCAGATATTCCAATACCAAATAATTCATCCAACACAGCATTTGCGCATACTACCGTAACGGACAACGACCATACTTACACACCAAGGTCAGACCGTTTCAACTTCTATGACGCAGCTTCACTAGATATCAATTCTACATCATGGTATGAAATAGATTTCACCAAATATGACGGATCTACCAAGTTTAACACAGTAGACAATCCGTCTGCATTTTATGAAATGGATTTTATCAATACCAGCGACCAGTCTAATTTTAAAACAGTGGATAATCCATCTGCATTCTATGAACTTGATTTTATCAATACTAACGATCAGTCTAAGTTTAAAACTGTAGATACTATTGTACAGGCCAAAACATTGAGTAAATCACAATCAAAAACAAATGTAAAGGCAGACTTTCGATCAATTGAAGGACTACGACAACATCTTCCATTAACAATTGCAACTACATCCACACTTACTGCACA